>Ga0153917_1000519_pt1 | contig 24063 bp, 19 predicted proteins | sample TSFL001MetaG_FD_104695 | JGI IMG/M metagenome (GOLD analysis project Ga0153917, IMG submission 104695) | Attine ant fungus gardens microbial communities from Florida, USA - TSFL001 MetaG | ecosystem: Host-associated > Fungi > Mycelium > Unclassified | place: USA: Florida, Paynes Creek Historic... | reverse complement strand
AAGACGCATGTCTTCCCGCAATAATCCGGCGCGTGTCGCCATCGTGATGGGGTCCAAAAGCGACTGGGCTACCATGCAGTTCGCCGCCGAAATCTTTGACATCCTGAATGTTCCGCACCACGTCGAAGTGGTCTCCGCGCACCGTACCCCCGATAAACTGTTCAGCTTCGCCGAAGGCGCAGAAGAGAACGGCTATGAGGTGATTATTGCCGGCGCGGGCGGGGCTGCACATCTGCCGGGCATGATTGCCGCCAAAACCCTGGTGCCGGTGCTGGGCGTACCGGTACAAAGCGCGGCCCTGAGCGGCGTCGACAGCCTCTACTCTATCGTCCAGATGCCGCGCGGTATTCCGGTGGGTACCCTGGCGATTGGTAAAGCGGGCGCGGCCAACGCGGCGCTGCTGGCGGCACAAATTCTGGCGACCCACGATAAAGCGCTGCACCAGCGTCTGGCGGAGTGGCGTAAAAGCCAGACCGACGAGGTGCTGGAGAATCCAGACCCGCGGGGTGCGGCATGAAGCAGGTTTGCGTTCTTGGTAACGGCCAGCTGGGCCGTATGCTGCGCCAGGCCGGTGAGCCGCTGGGTATCGCCGTCTGGCCGGTCGGGCTGGACGCCGAGCCGGAAGCGGTGCCTTTTCAGCAAAGCGTCATTACCGCTGAGATCGAACGCTGGCCCGAAACGGCGCTCACCCGCGAGCTGGCCCGCCATAACGCCTTTGTGAACCGCGACGTCTTCCCGATCATCGCCGACCGCCTGACCCAGAAGCAGTTATTCGACAGGCTGAACCTCGCAACCGCCCCCTGGCAGCTGCTGGCCGACAAGAGCGAATGGCCTGGGGTGTTTGATACCCTGGGCGAGCTGGCGATTGTGAAGCGCCGCGTCGGCGGCTACGACGGCCGCGGGCAGTGGCGCCTGCGCGCTAACGAAACCGCAGAGCTGCCGGATGACTGCTACGGCAAGTGCATCGTTGAGCAGGGCATTAACTTCAGCGGCGAAGTGTCGCTGGTAGGCGCCCGCGCCCACGACGGCAGCACCGTCTTTTATCCGTTGACCCACAACCTGCACCAGGACGGTATTCTGCGCACCAGCGTCGCCTTCCCGCAGGCCAATGCCGCTCAGCAGGCGCAGGCAGAGGGCATGCTCTCGGCCATTATGCAGGAGCTGGGCTATGTGGGCGTGATGGCGATGGAGTGCTTTATCACTCCCGCCGGTCTGCTGATTAACGAGCTGGCGCCTCGGGTGCACAACAGCGGCCACTGGACACAGAACGGCGCCTCCATCAGCCAGTTCGAGCTGCATCTGCGCGCCATTACCGGCCTGCCGCTGCCGCCCCCGGTGGTCAACAGCCCGTCGGTGATGATCAACCTGATCGGCACCGATCTTAACTACGCCTGGCTGGCGCTGCCGCTGGTGCATCTGCACTGGTACGACAAAGAAGTGCGCCCGGGGCGTAAAGTCGGACATCTCAACCTGAACGACATCGACGCGGGCCACCTCAGCGCCACCCTGGAAGCCCTCCTCCCCCTGCTGCCGCCGGAATACGCCAGCGGTATTGCCTGGGCACAGGCAAAACTGGGTTAAGCCTTAACGCCGGGGAGTTGATCTTCCCCTTCCCCGGCGTACAATCCCGCCTATTGCTTTCGCCTCTTCAGGATCGATCATGAATAATGGGACAGACTACCGCGCTATTCTGGCTGCGGGACTCCCTTTAATCGACGTTCGCGCGCCGACGGAATTTACCCAGGGCAGCATGCCCGCCGCCATCAACCTGCCGTTAATGAACGACGACGAACGCGCCGCCGTGGGCACCTGCTATAAACGCCAGGGGCCAGAGGCAGCGCTGGCGCTCGGCCATCGGCTGGTCAACGGCGAGCTCCGGGAACAGCGCCTGAACGCCTGGCGCGACGCCTGCAACGCCCACCCCAATGGTTATCTCTGCTGCGCCCGCGGCGGGCAGCGATCGCACATTACTCAGGCCTGGCTGAAGGAGTCTGGCGTGGAGTATCCGCTGATCGTGGGTGGCTATAAGGCGCTGCGCCAGACGGCGATACAGGCGACCCTTGAGCTGGTGCAGCGGCCGGTGGTGCTTATCGGCGGCTGCACCGGCAGCGGGAAAACGCTGCTGGTAAAACAGCACCCGCAGGGCATCGACCTCGAAGGGCTGGCCCACCATCGCGGCTCCTCCTTTGGCCGCACCCTCACCCCGCAGCTTTCGCAGGCGAGCTTTGAAAACCATCTCGCGGTGGCCCTGCTGCAAAAAGATGCCCCGCGCTGGGTGCTGGAAGATGAAGGCCGGATGATCGGCTCCAACCACCTGCCGGAGTGCCTGCGCGAGCGCATGGCGCAGGGCGCTATCGCCGTGGTGGAGGATCCCTTTGAGATCCGCCTCGAGCGGCTGTGCGAAGAGTATTTCGACCATATGTGGCAGGATTTTTCCGCGGCTTATGGTGAAGAGGCGGGCTGGAAAGAGTACAGCGACTATCTGCATCACGGCCTGTTCGCCATTCGCCGCCGCCTGGGTTTACAGCGTTTTGCCGAATTCACCACGGTGCTGGATAGCGCTCTGATCGAACAACAGCGTACCGGCAGTACCTGGGCACACTTCAGCTGGCTTGCGCCGCTGTTAAAGGACTATTACGACCCGATGTACCGTTATCAGCTGGAGAAAAAGGCGGAGAAGATTGTGTATCGGGGCACCTTCGACGAGGTGGCGGAGTGGCTTAACCAAAGGTAAAAGCAAAAAGGCAACGCAAGTTGCCTTTTTTAGGGTTTACTCCCTCTCCCTGTGGGAGAGGGCCGGGGTGAGGGCAAGGTAAAAGCAAAAGGCAACGTCAGTTGCCTTTTTAGTGTTTTCTCCCTCTCCCCGTGGGAGAGGGCCGGGGTGAGGGCATCAGACCGCACCTAACAACGTCAAATCAGAAGTCGTAACGCAGACGCACCAGGTTCATATCGCCCAGATCGTCGGTGCTGGAGGTAAACACGTGTTCGTAATCCACGCGGAAACCATAATCCAGCTGGAAGCTAATACCCACGCCGTTGTCGATGCGCTGATAGTTGCGACCATTCGCGTACTCAATGCGATCACCCATAAAGTAAGGCTGGATGGATTTCACCGCGTACTGACCAATCGGGAATTTGTAGCCCGCGAAGTACTCAATACCCCAGGCATCGCCCGCGAAGTAGTCGTTAACGTTCGATTTTTTGCTGGTCATAAAGTTCTGGTACCAGCCGCCGCCAGCGGAGAAGGTCCAGTTATCCGGCGTCCAGCTCAGAGCGGTACCCAGGATGTTCTGGTCCCAGGTTTTGCTGTTGCCATCTTCCGGATTACGCAGCTCGGCGCGGGTGTAGTTCCACGCAGCACCCCAGGTCAGATCGGTGGTCAGGTGGTAATCCAGGCCCAGAGAGCCGCCGCCTTTGCGCTTGTAACGCATACCGTCGTTCGCCAGGTAAGAGCTGTCGTTGAACAGGTAAGAGGCGTAGATATCCGCGTCGCCGACGGTTTTCTTATATTTCAGCATCTGGCGTGAACGGTAAGAGCCGTCGTAGTCGCCGTTGATACCGTTACCCGGTGCCTGGCCGATCATGTCGTAGTCCCAGATATCGGTCTTCGCGCCCACCACGTCGTAATAGACGCTGTTTTGCTGGCCGAAGGTCAGGGTACCCCAGGTGTCGCTCTTCAGGCCGGTATAGAGCATACGACGAGAGGTGTCGTGCGCGCCGTCGGCGTAGTGGTTATCCCAGTTGAACTGGGCCGGAATGTTAACACCCAGCTCGTAGTAGCTTACCCAACTGATGTCGTCGAACAGGTAGTAATCCGCAGCGAAACGGAAGCGGGTGCCGCCGTCGAAGCCGTTACGCTTGTAGCCGTTTTTACCGTCGTCGCCGGTCATGTTCTGGAACTGCGGACGAATACTACCGCCCACGGTGAAGTTCAGGCGGCTTAGCGGATTACCCGCCTGCGGATCCTGCTTAAGAACGGTGATTTCTGCCTGGGATGCAAAAGAGGCCAACGCCACTGCCGCGCCGATCGTTACCGCCAGCGCTGTTTTATTTATAGTCATTATGTTTCCTTGATAGACACACAGCTATTTATTTAGCAGGCGAATATTAACCAGGATTTATCCGGTCGTGTTGGCCGTTTTTTAATGATTTGTGCTACTAAAATTCAAGGAGTTATCTTTTTGTGCCACTAAATAGGCACATGCCGGCATATAAACCGGCATGTGATGGTCACGATGCGTAACTAACTGGCGATCTGACGGAACAGCGCTTTGCCCTTCAGCAGGCGGGCGCCCAGCCAGCCGCCGCACAGGGAGAGCAGCAGCGCCCCGCAGAGCGGCAGGATCAGCCACAGCCGCCAGTCTGGCTCCCAGGGGAAGTCAAAGACCCGGGTCTGCAGCATCCCCAGCGCCGTTTCGGCGCCAATGGCCGCCACCAGCCCGGAGACCAGCCCCAGCAGGGCAAACTCACACCACAGGGTGGCGCGCAGCAGTTTTTTGCCGGCGCCCAGGGTGCGGTAGACCACCAGCTCCTGATGACGCTGGCGCATCCCCACCTGCACCTGGGCCAGCAACAGCAGCAGGCCGCAGAGGGTGACCAGCACCACCATCACTTCCAGCGCCCGGCTGACCTGCTCCAGCACCTGGCCGACCTGTTTCAGGATCGCGCCAATATCCAGCAGGCTGACGGTAGGGAATTCGCGGTTCAACTGGGTTAGCATGCCGTTACCATTCTCCCAGCGGAAGCTGGTGAGCCAGCTCTGGGGCTGACCGTCCAGCGCCCCGGCGGGGAAGATAAAGAAGAAGTTGGGCCGCAGGCTCTCCCAGTCCACTTTACGCAGGCTGGTGACGCTGGCGCTGAACGCCTGGGTATCGCCAGTAAAGGTGACTTTGTCCCCGAGCTTAACGTTAAGCCGTTTTGCCAGCCCCTCCTCCATCGAGACCTCTCCCGCTTTCGGCGGCCAGCTGCCGGCGGTTATCGGGTTATGATCCGGGCGCTGCTCCTGCCAGGTGAGATTCAGCTCGCGGTTAAGGGCTTCATCCTGGTTGCCCTCGGTGGGCTTATCGTTGATCTGCGTCAGGCGCGCCCGCACGATGGGATAGAAGGATTCGGGGATAACCTGATGCTCCGCGAGGAACCCCTTCAGGGGGGCAATCTGCTCCGGGGCGATATTGATCAGAAAATAGTTCGGGCTTTCCGGCGGGAGCTGCTGCTGCCAGCGATCCAGCAGATCGCCCCTGAGCACCAGCAGCAGGGCCAGCAGCATAAACGACAGCGAAAAGGCCGACAGCTGGCTTAGGGTGGACCAGGGCTGGCGCAGCAGGCGGTTGATCGCCAGGCGCACCGGCAAGGACTTCACCGTCAGCCTTTTCAGCACGCTAAGCAGCATCCAGCCCAGTACGCCGCAGAGCAGCGCCAGCACCACCGCCCCGGCCAGCACCGCCCACAGCAGCATGCTGCCGCCCATCAGCCAGGCGAGAAGCAGCACCACCACCGCCGTTATCACCGGCAGATAGATCTTAAGCGGCCAGACCCGGGCCACCGCGTCCCGGCGCAGCACGCGTAGCGGCTGGGTGGCGAGCAGCAGACGGTAAGGACGCAGCCCCACCAGCAGGGAGATCACAACCATGGCGCCAACTGCCCACAGCCACGGCCAGAGGCTGGCAGGCGGCAGCGCGGCGGGCAGGACCGGTTTAAGCAGTACCATCAGCAGCTTTTCGAACAGCAGCCCTGTCACCCCGCCGGTGATGGCCGACAGCGCCAGCACCATCAGCCACTGGCCGACAATAAGCTTGCGCAGCTGCGCCCTGGCCGCCCCCAGGGTTTTAAGGATCGCCACCAGATCGTAACGGCTGCGGCAGTAGTGGCTCATGGCAACGGCCACCGCCGCCACCGCCAGCAGCAGGGTTAGCAGTGCCGACAGCAGCAGGAACTGCTGCGAGCGCTGAAGAGATTTCCCCAGCGCCCCTTCGTCCTGCTGCAGGCCAAGCCAGCGGTGCTCCGGCTTCAGCTGCGGCTGAAGCCATTTTTCGTATGCCTCCAGCTGGGCGGGCGTGCCGCCAAACTTATAGCGCCAGCTGACGCGGCTCCCGGGCTGCACGGCGCCGGTTTTTGCCACATCGGCGGTGTTCATCAGCAGGCGTGGCGCCATCTGGAAGGGGTTAAAGCCGGAGTCCGGCTCCTGTACCACCTCGCCAGCAATTTTGAAGGTGGCATCCCCCACGTCGATGCTGTCGCCTGTTTTGACATTCAGCAGCGCCATCAGGCGCGGCGCCAGCAGCACGGTTCCGGCGGCGGGTTTGATGCCCGGCGGACTGGTCTGCAGCTCGCCGTACATGGGATAGATATCATCCACCGCCTTTACGCTGGCGAGCTGGGGCGTGTCGGCAGCAAAGGTCATAGTCTGGAAGCTCAGCTGTTCGCTCACCTTCAGCCCCTGGCGGCGCGCCTGCTCAAGCCAGGCCTGAGGCACCATCCGGGAGCTGCGCAGTTCCCGGTCGCCCGCCATAAACTCGCGGCTTTGCTGACTTAACCCTTTCTCCATGCGGTCGCTGACGCTGCCAAGCGCCAGTACGCAGGCAACCGCCAGGCTCAGCGCCAGCCAGACGATTAGCAGCGAGGGGGAGCGCCATTCGCGCCAGAACCAACGGGCAATCATGCTTCCTCCTGCAGGAGGCCGTTCACCAGACGCAGGCGGCGGTCGCAGCGGGCGGCCAGCTGTGGATCGTGGGTCACCAGGATCAGGGTGGTGCCGTGCTCCCGGTTGAGGGAGAAGAGCAGATCGGCGATTTTGTCCCCGGTCTGACGATCGAGGTTACCGGTGGGCTCGTCGGCAAAGAGCACCTCCGGACGACCGTTAAAGGCGCGGGCCAGCGCCACGCGCTGCTGCTCTCCACCGGAAAGCTGCGCGGGCAGATGGTCGAGGCGCTTGCCCAGCCCGAGCTGTTCCAGCAGGGCTTTTGCCCCCGCGCGGCTCTGGCTGCTGTTTTCCCCGCGCAGCAGCCCCGGCAGCTCGACGTTTTCCAGCGCGTTCAGGGTAGGAATTAACATAAACGACTGAAAGACAAAGCCGATATGCTTCGCCCGCAGCGCCGCGCGCGCCTCTTCGTCAAGCCGGTGCAGCGGCTGGCCCACCAGGTTCACCTCACCGCCGCTGCCGTCGTCCAGCCCGGCGAGGATCGCAAGCAATGTGGATTTCCCGGAGCCGGATTCGCCAATCAGCGCGATGCTCTGCCCGCGTTTGACAATGAGTTCAACTCCGGTAAGGATGGAAAGCTCGTGTTCCCCCTGACCGACGGACTTCTTAAGATGGTGAACTTCAACAATGTTTTCCGCTGGCATTTGCCCTTCCTGTTGCTGATTCTGATGACATTTCGCGCCGCGGCAGCGGACACGTTATTAATTCTGGGCGATAGCCTGAGCGCGGGCTACCGGATGGCGGCCAGCGCCGCCTGGCCTGCGCTGCTGAATGATAAATGGCAGACGCAAACGACGGTGATTAACGGTAGCATCAGCGGCGATACCTCGCAGCAGGGGCTGGCCCGACTGCCTGCCCTGCTGAAGCAGCACCAGCCGCGCTGGGTGCTGGTGGAGCTGGGCGGTAACGACGGCCTGCGCGGTTTTCAGCCGCAGCAGACCGAACAGACGCTGCGTAAAATCGTGCAGGCGATCCGCGCCGCGAACGCCGAGCCGCTGCTGATGCAAATTCGCCTGCCTGCTAACTACGGACGCCGCTATACTGAATCCTTCAGCGCGATATATCCTAAGCTTGCCAAAGAGTTCGATATCCCCCTACTGCCATTTTTCATGGAGGAGGTCTATCTGAAACCACAGTGGATGCAGGAGGATGGGATCCATCCCAATCGCGACGCTCAGCCCTTTATTGCCGACTGGATGGCAACAAGACTGGCCCCCTTAGTTAAACATGACTCTTAATTCAGCGGAGATCCTGACAGGTAAAGTTATGCAAAAATCGGTCTTAATTACAGGATGTTCCAGCGGAATCGGCCTTGAAAGCGCCTTCGAACTGAAGCGCCAGGGGTTCTGGGTTTTGGCCGCCTGCCGTAAAGCGGAAGATGTTGAACATATGAACAACAGAGGCTTTACCGGCGTGCTGCTGGATCTGGACTCCCCCGAGAGTGTCGATCGCGCCGCCGACGAGGTGATTGCCCTGACCCACGGCCGCCTGTATGGCCTGTTCAACAACGCCGGCTTTGGCGTTTATGGTCCGCTACAGACCATCTCCCGCGACAGGCTTGAACAGCAGTTTTCGTCTAATTTTTTTGGCGTGCATCAGCTGACCATGAAGCTGCTCCCCGCCATGCTCCCCCACGGCGAGGGGCGGATCGTGATGACCTCCTCGGTGATGGGCTTAATTTCAACTCCCGGCCGCGGCGCCTATGCCGCCAGTAAATACGCCCTTGAGGCCTGGGCCGACGCGCTGCGTATGGAGCTGCGCCACAGCGGCATCAAGGTCAGCCTGATTGAACCCGGCCCCATCCGCACCCGTTTTACCGAAAACGTAACCCAGACCGATGCCGATAAACCGGTAGAGAACCCCGGCATCGCCGCGCGTTTTACCCTCGGGCCGGAGGCGGTAGTCGCCAAAGTGCGCCATGCTTTTGAGAGTGAACATCCTAAAATGCGTTATCCGGTGACGCTGGTGACCCATGCCGTCCGCCTGTTAAAACGCCTGCTGCCGAGCCGGATGATGGACAAAATTTTACAGGGCTGAGTTGAAGCCGCGCGCCCTGCCCCCATGTAAATAAAAACTCATAACAGAGAAGGCCGCATGTCAGTTCAAAATATCGTCAACATTACCGAAGCTAACCTGCACCAGACTCTTGAACAGTCCATGGCGACGCCGGTTCTGTTCTACTTCTGGTCTGAGCGCAGCCAGCAGTGCCTGGAGCTTACGCGGGTACTCGACGGGCTTGCCGCCCAGTACAACGGCCAGTTCATTCTGGCAAAAGTAGATTGCGATGCCGAGCAGATGGTTGCCTCCCAGTTTGGCCTGCGCGCTATCCCAACGGTTTACCTGTTCCAGAACGGCCAGCCGGTAGACGGCTTCCAGGGCCCGCAGCCGGAAGAGGCTATTCGCGCGCTGCTGGACAAAGTGCTGCCGCGTGAAGAGGAGCTGAAAGCGCAGCAGGCGATGGCCCTGATCCAGGAGGGTAAACATGAAGAAGCCCTGCCGCTGCTGAAAGAGGCGTGGCAACTGTCGAATCAGGATAGCCAGATTGGCCTGCTGCTGGCGGAAACGCAGATTGCCCTCAACCGCTCCGAAGAGGCAGAAGCGGTGCTTAAAACCATCCCGCTGCAGGATCAGGATACCCGTTACCAGGGGCTGAAGGCGCAGATCGAGCTGCTGAAGCAGGCGGCAGACACGCCGGAAATCCAGCAGCTACAGCAGCAGGTAGCCGAAAACCCGGAAGATGCGGCGCTGGCGAGCCAGCTGGCGTTGCAGCTGCACCAGGTCGGGCGCAACGAAGAGGCGCTGGAGCTACTGTTTGGTCACCTGAAGCGCGATCTTGCCGCCGCCGACGGCCAGGCGCGGAAGATGTTCCAGGAGATCCTGGCGGCGCTGGGCACCGGCGATACCCTGGCGTCGAAATATCGCCGTAAGCTTTACGCCCTGCTCTACTGATCTCTTTTTCTGCATGGAGCCCCGCCATTTCTGGCGGGGCTTTTTTATGTCCGAAACCTGAAACAGGCCGCTATGGCAGGCGAATTTCCAGGCGATAACCGGTATACTCATGGGCAGTAAACGAACAGCTATTTTCGTCACATGGAAGGCTAAACAGGAGGTTTTTACATGCTTATTGTTATACCCATTTTAATCTTCGTCGCCCTGGTGATCGTCGGTGCCGGGGTGAAAATCGTTCCTCAGGGTTATCAGTGGACCGTTGAGCGTTTTGGCCGCTACACCACCACCCTGCAGCCCGGTTTAAGCCTGATTGTGCCCTTCATGGACCGCATCGGCAGAAAGATCAACATGATGGAGCAGGTGCTGGATATCCCTTCCCAGGAGGTTATCTCCCGGGATAACGCCAACGTCACCATTGATGCGGTGTGCTTTATTCAGGTTATCGACGCGCCCAAGGCCGCCTATGAGGTGAGCAACCTGGAGCTGGCGATCATCAACCTGACCATGACCAACATCCGTACCGTGCTGGGGTCGATGGAGCTCGATGAGATGCTCTCCCAGCGCGACAGCATCAATACCCGCCTGCTGCATATCGTCGACGAGGCCACCAACCCCTGGGGCATTAAAGTGACCCGTATCGAAATTCGCGACGTGCGCCCACCGGCAGAGCTGATCTCCTCCATGAACGCCCAGATGAAGGCGGAGCGAACCAAGCGCGCCTATATCCTTGAGGCCGAAGGGATCCGCCAGGCGGAGATCCTGAAGGCAGAGGGGGAGAAGCAGTCGCAGATCCTGAAGGCCGAGGGCGAGCGCCAGTCGGCGTTCTTACAGGCCGAAGCGCGTGAACGTTCGGCGGAGGCGGAAGCCCGCGCCACCCAGATGGTCTCCGAGGCCATCGCCGCCGGGGATATTCAGGCCATCAACTACTTTGTGGCGCAGAAGTACACCGAAGCGCTGCAAAATATTGGCGCGGCGAATAACAGTAAAGTGGTGATGATGCCGCTGGATGCCAGCAGCCTGATGGGGGCGATTGGCGGTATTACCGAGCTGATTAAAGAGAGCGGTAAAGAGCGCAGGCCATGATTGAACTCATTGCGGCACATCCCCACGTCTTCTGGCTGAGCCTCGGCGGCCTGCTGCTGGCGGCCGAGATGCTGGGCGGCAACGGTTACCTGCTCTGGAGCGGCGTGGCGGCGGTGGTCACCGGGCTACTAAGCTGGCTTTTACCTTTCGACTGGGCCTGGCAGGGGACGCTGTTCGCGGTGCTGACGCTGGTCGCTGCCTGGCTGTGGTGGCGCTGGCTGTCGCGCCAGGTGCGGGAGCAAAAACCGGCGGATGCCGCGCTCAACCAGCGCGGGCGGCAGCTGCTGGGTAAGCGCTTTACGCTGGAGGCGGCACTGGTGAACGGTCGCGGCCACGTGCGGGTGGGCGACAGCTCCTGGCCGGTCGTGGCCGAAGAGGATCTGCTCGCGGGCACCCGGGTTGAAGTGGTGGCGATCGAGGGGATCACCCTGCGCGTCAAAGCCTGTTAAGTCCGGGCCTTTTTATGACAGCAGCCGGAAAGATTGTCGATAATCGGGCATTCGGCGCTGTCATCTCCCGGGCAGGACTCCGCTAACGCCAGCAGCTGGGTGCGCATCGCCTGCAGTTCCACGATATGCCGTTCGATTTCCGCCACCTTTTCCAGAGTCTGGCGTTTAACGTCGGCGCTATGACGTTTGGGGTCGTTAAAGAGCGCTACCAGATTGCCGCACTCCTCGAGATTAAAGCCCACCTGCCGCGCCTGGCGCAGCAGGGTCAGTTCATCCAGATGCTTTTGCGTATAGCTGCGGTAGCCGTTTTCACTGCGAAGCGGCGGCGTCACCAGCCCCTTCTCTTCATAAAACCGAATGGCTTTGCTGGTTAAGCCGGTTTTTTTGGCAACATCGCTGATATTCACTTTTCCCCCTTGACCTTCCCCTTGATGGAAGGTTTAACCTTTATAACAGTAAGCTGAGAACGTTTCGACGGTCAAGAACTGACCGGGTCACTATCAAGGAGTTTATTATGTCCCACACTATCGACCTGACGCTGGACGGCCTCTCCTGCGGCCACTGCGTCAAACGCGTTAAAGAGAGTCTGGAGCAACGTCCTGACGTTGAAACCGCAGAGGTGACTATCGAGCACGCTGCGGTGACCGGCAGCGCCAGCGCTGACGACCTGATCGACACCATCAAACAGGCCGGATACGGGGCGGAGTTAAGCCACCCAAAGGCTGATCCGCTGACAGCATCATCAATCCCGTCGGAAGCACTGACAGCGGCCCCTTCTGAGCTTCCGGCAGCGGATGACGTGGACGACAGCCAGCAGCTGTTGATCAACGGCATGAGCTGCGCCAGCTGCGTATCCCGGGTGCAGAATGCACTGCAAACGGTGCCCGGGGTGGTACAGGCGCGGGTGAATCTGGCGGAGCGCACTGCGCTGGTAATGGGCAGCGCCTCCGCCGCCGAATTAGTGCAGGCGGTCGAAAAGGCAGGCTACGGCGCCGAGGCCATTGAAGATGATGTCGAGCGCCGCAACCGCCAGCAGCAGACCGCCGTCGCCACCATGAAGCGCTTCCGCTGGCAGGCGATTGTCGCTCTGCTGGTCGGGATCCCGGTGATGGGCTGGGGCATGCTCGGTGATAACATGATGGTCACCGAGGCGAACCGCAGCCTGTGGCTGGCAATTGGCCTGCTTACCCTCGCCGTGATGGTTTTTGCCGGCGGCCACTTTTATACCAGCGCCTGGAAGAGCCTGAAAAACCGCACCGCTACCATGGATACGCTGGTGGCGCTGGGTACCGGCGCGGCGTGGCTCTACTCCATGAGCGTCAACCTCTGGCCACAGTGGTTCCCGATGGAGGCGCGCCATCTCTATTATGAAGCCAGCGCGATGATTATCGGCCTGATTAACCTCGGCCATATGCTGGAAGCGCGTGCCCGCCAGCGCTCCTCGAAAGCGCTGGAGCGTTTACTCGATTTAACCCCGCCTTCGGCTCGCGTCGTCACCGATGAAGGTGAGAAGAGCGTGCCGCTGGCCGAGGTGCAGCCGGGCATGGTCCTGCGCCTCACCACCGGCGATCGCGTTCCGGTCGACGGCGAAATCACCGAAGGGGAAGCCTGGCTCGATGAGGCCATGCTGACCGGCGAGCCCATTCCCCAGCAAAAAAGCAGCGGGGATGAGGTTCACGCCGGTACGGTGATGCAGGACGGCAGCGTGCTCTTCCGCGCCAGCCGCACCGGCAGCCAGACCACCCTGTCGCGCATTATCCGCATGGTGCGCCAGGCCCAGAGCAGCAAGCCCGAGATTGGCCAGATGGCCGATAAAATCTCCGCCATCTTTGTACCCGTAGTGGTCGGGATTGCCCTCTTCAGCGCGGCAATCTGGTATTTCTTCGGCCCGGCACCGCAAATTGTCTACACCCTGACCATCGCCACCACGGTGCTGATCATCGCCTGTCCGTGCGCGCTGGGGCTGGCAACGCCCATGTCGATTATTTCGGGCGTAGGCCGCGCGGCGGAGTTTGGCGTGCTGGTACGCGACGCCGATGCGCTGCAGCGCGCCAGCACCCTGGATACGCTGGTGTTTGATAAAACCGGCACCCTGACCGAAGGCAGACCGCAGGTCGTCTCGATCAACACGCTGGGCATGGATCAGACGGAGGCATTACGCCTGGCGGCAGCGCTGGAGCAGGGCTCCAGCCACCCGCTGGCCCGCGCCATTCTTGAGAAAGCCGGCGAGGCGATGCTGCCGCAGGTCAACAATTTCCGCACCCTGCGCGGGCTGGGGGTGAGCGGCGAGAGTAATAACCGCACCCTGTTGCTGGGCAATCAGGCGCTGCTCGAGGAGAACGGCATTGATACCCGCGAGCTGGCAGAAGAGATGAACGCCCAAGCCTCGCTTGGAGCGACGCCGGTCCTGCTGACGGTGGATGGTAAAGCCGCGGCGCTGTTTGCCATTCGCGATCCGCTGCGCGACGACAGCATCGCCGCCCTTAAGCGGCTGCACGGCGCGGGTTACCGGCTGGTGATGCTCACCGGCGACAACGCCACCACGGCTGGCGCCATTGCTAAAGAAGCGGGCATCGATGAGGTGATCGCTGGCGTATTGCCGGACGGCAAGGCCGAGGCCATCAAAAAGCTGCAAAGCCAGGGCCGTCAGGTGGCGATGGTGGGTGACGGTATTAACGACGCCCCGGCGCTGGCCCAGGCGGACGTGGGGATTGCCATGGGCAGCGGCAGCGATGTGGCAATCGAAACCGCCGCCATCACCCTGATGCGCCACAGCCTGACCGGGGTCGCCGACGCGCTGGCTATCTCCAAAGCGACGCTGCGCAATATGAAGCAGAACCTGCTGGGGGCCTTTATCTATAACGCCTTTGGTATTCCGATTGCGGCAGGTATTCTGTGGCCGCTCACCGGCACGCTGCTTAACCCGGTGGTTGCGGGGGCGGCGATGGCGCTCTCGTCCATTACCGTGGTCAGCAACGCCAACCGCCTGCTGCGCTTCAAACCGAAAGATTAAGTGCCTGGGCGCGGGGAGAGGTGGCACAGATTTGCACCTTTCCCCGCCGCGCGTTAGCATGAACCTTTCTGTTCAGGGAGCGCGTATGAGTCTGTTTAGCCGTATAAAATCTGCACTACGCGCACAGTTTCCCCGCCGTTACCCCTGGCCGGGGCTGGATATGACCCTCCCCGGCGGACAGCAGCTGCACCTGGTGGGCAGCATCCATATGGGCACCCGGGATATGTCCCCTCTGCCCGAGGGGCTGCTCCGGCTGGTTCATAAGGCCGATGCGCTGGTGGTTGAAGCCGATATCTCCGGCAGCGAATCTCCCTTTTCCGATCTTGCGATCCCCCCGCCGCTTGCCGAACGACTGTCCAGTGCGCAGCTTATGGCGTTGGAGCGTCTGGCCGATGAGCTATCCCTGCCCATGACGATGCTGGAAACCCAGCCGCTGTGGCAAATTGCGATGGTGCTGCAGGCTACCCAGGCGCAGCGCCTGGGGCTGCGCGGTGATTACGGTATCGATTATCAGCTGCTGCATATTGCCCGCGCGGACAATATGCCGGTTATTGAGCTGGAGGGGGCCGCCAGCCAGATAGCCCTGCTGCGTCAGCTGCCGGAAGATGGCATGCTGCTGCTGGAGGATACCCTAACGCACTGGCACACCAATGCCCGCCTGCTGCAAACCATGATCGGCTGGTGGCTGGACGCGCCGCCCGCCACCAGCACGCTGGCGCTGCCCGCGACCTTTAGCGAATCGCTGTATGATGTGTTAATGCACGAGCGCAACCAGGCCTGGCGTGAAAAGCTGCACGCCCTGCCGCCGGGCCGCTATGTGGTGGCCGTTGGCGCGCTGCATTTATACGGTGAGGGGAACCTGCCGTCGCTGCTGAGGTAAAAAAATGGCCAATATTGCTATTGGCCCGTCAAAGAGGAATTTCATTTTTTTAGTTATGCCGGAGGAGCCCCCCGGATGTGCCGATTGTCGCTCAAAGTGACCACCACTGCCAACACTATTGCGCAAGATGGTGCTATTTTTCCTGCAATATCCGGGCGTATGCTGAGGGCATAAATGGCCTGTAGTGCTAAGGATGACTATGACACCCGCTGTTAAATTACTCGAAAAAAACAATATTTCATTCCGGATCCATACTTACGATCATGACCCGGCCGAAACTAACTTTGGCGATGAGGTGGTGCGTAAGCTCGGGCTCAATGCCGACCAGGTTTATAAAACCCTGCTGGTCGCCGTGAACGGCGATATGAAGCACCTGGCGGTGGCGGTCACCCCGGTAGCCGGTCAGCTGGATCTGAAGAAGGTAGCGAAAGCGCTGGGGGCGAAGAAGGTAGATATGGCCGACCCAATGGTCGCCCAGCGTATCACCGGCTATCTGGTAGGCGGTATCAGCCCGCTGGGGCAGAAAAAGCGCCTGCCGACGGTTATCGATGCTCCGGCGCAGGCCTTTGAGACGATCTATATTTCAGGCGGCAAGCGCGGGCTGGATATTGAGCTGGCGGCCGCCGATCTGGCGAAAATACTCGACGCGCAGTTTGCCGATATCGCCCGCCGGGATTAATAGCCTGCCCGGTGGCGCGGTGCCACCGGGCAACACCACTTTACTGCCAGCTCACCTCGCCTTTCGGCTCATACGCATTCACATCCAGCGGCGAGTTCTGCTCGATGTACTGCTTCAGCACTTCTGCATCGATAAAGCCGGTATTCACGTAACCCGGTTTGTCATCCAGACGCGGATAGCCGTCGCCGCCGGTGGCGTTAAAGCTTAAGGTCGCCATACGGTAGGTTTTGGCCGGATCGACGGGCTCGCCCTTGATCTTCAGATCGCTGAGTACCCCGCCTTTCGCCACGAAGCTGACGTTGGCAAACTGCGGATAGGCGCCGGAGTCAGGCTTCATCTTCGCCACGGCGGTAAGATAGTCGGTCACCTCTTTCCCGTTCATATCCGCATAGACCACCACGTTGCCAAACGGCTGCACCTTCAGCACATCTTTATAGGTGATATCGCCCCCCTCGATAGAGTCGCGAATACCGCCGCCGCTCATCACCGCAAAATCGGCCCCGGTGCGCGCCATCTGTGCCGCCAGGATCAGGTGGCCCATATTGGTCTGCACGAAGCGGACCTTGCTGCGATCGCCCTCAAGGCGGCCATTCAGGGTACCGATTTTGACCCCCAGCTGCGCCTTGCCTTTGTTCTGGAACGGCGACAGCAGAGAGAGCATCTGCTGGTTCTCGGCGATTTCCGGCGTATAGAGCACCCGCTCGCTCTGGCCGTTGTCGTAGGTCACCTTCTTCTTCAGGTTGACCGGGATCAGCTGATAATGCACCAGCTTCATCTCGCCGTTGCGGAACTCAAAATCGGCACGGCCGACGTATTTGCCCCACTCGTGGGCCTGCACGATCCAGATACCATTCTGCTGGTCCGGCGCGCAGGGGGTGCCCGGCACGTAGTCCACCTGCTTTTTGTTTTCTGAAGCCATGCAGACCGGATCCTGCGAGTGCCCACCCACAATCATTGCCAGCGAGCCTGCTGGAAGGCTGCGCGCCATCTCCACGTCACCCGGCGCGTTGGAGCCGTGCTCGCCGTTGTCGTAGTGGCCCATATGGGTGGTGGCAATCAGCACGTCCGGTTTTTCGCTCTGCTGTAGCTCCTGAATTACCAGCTTCGCTTCTTCCGCCGGCTTGCGGAATTCGATATCGGTGAAAAATTCCGGATTACCGATTTTTGCCGTATCGTCGGTGGTCAGGCCAATAACGGCGATTTTAAGATCCTGGCGCTTAAAGATGGCCCAAGGTTTAAACAGACGCTCGCCGGTGCTTTTCTGGTAAATATTGGCGGAGAGGAAGGGGAATTTGGCCCATTTTTCCTGCTGACGTAACACGCTCAGCGGATTATCAAACTCATGGTTGCCGACGGCCATCGCATCGTAACCAATTAAATTCATGCCGCGAAAATCGGGCTCTGCGTCCTGCAGGTCAGATTCGGGTACGCCGGTATTAATATCGCCGCCGGAGAGCAGCAATACGCTGCCGCCCTGGGCCGCGACCTCTTTACGAATACCGTCCACCAGCGTTTTTTGCGCCGAGAGGCCATATTCGCCATATTCGCTGCGCCAGAAGTGGCCGTGGTGATCGTTGGTATGCAGAATAGTGATTTTATAGGTTTTATCTTTTTCATACGCATGGGCAGGCAGACTCACTATTCCCCATGCCGCGATCAATGCCAGCGCGACGCCCCGCTTCATAAACTTCATATTTCCTCTCCCTGACCATTAGGCAAACGCAAAAATTACAATGAGTAATGAGAATAGACAAATATGTTTTCAGAATTGCGACTTCCTTCAAATGTCGCTGAACGGTATGTTAGGCGAATAATAATTACACCCTGCACTTTCAATAACAATCGACGTGGTATTTATGGCAATCAGTGAAACAAACCAGCCTGGCGCCGGCGTTCCGCCCTCCCCGCCAAAGGCGCGTACCTCTTTTGGTATTCTCGGCGCCATTAGTCTTTCGCATCTGCTTAACGATATGATCCAGTCGCTGATTCTGGCGATTTATCCGCTATTGCAGAGCGAGTTTTCATTAACCTTCGTACAGATTGGTATGATCACCCTCACCTTCCAGATGGCCTCATCGCTGTTCCAGCCGGTGGTAGGTTACTGGACCGATAAATATCCAATGCCCTGGTCGCTGCCAATTGGCATGTGCTTTACCCTGAGCGGGCTGGTGCTGCTGGCGATGGCGGGCAGCTTTGAAGCGGTACTGCTGGCCGCGGCGCTGGTGGGAACCGGCTCCTCGGTATTCCATCCGGAGTCGTCGCGGGTGGCGCGCATGGCCTCCGGCGGACGTCACGGCCTGGCGCAGTCCCTGTTCCAGGTGGGCGGCAACTTCGGCAGCTCGCTGGGGCCGCTGCTGGCGGCGGTAGTTATCGCGCCTTACGGTAAAGGGAACGTGGCCTGGTTTGTACTAGCGGCGCTGCTGGCCATCGTGGTACTGGCACAAATCAGCCGCTGGTATGCCGCCCAGCACAGGGTTAACAAGGGCAAACCTAAAGCTCCGGTGATAAATCCGCTCCCGCGCAACAAGGTGATTCTGGCGGTTAGCATCCTGCTGATGCTGATTTTCTCAAAATACTTCTATATGGCGAGCATCAGCAGTTATTACACCTTTTACCTGATGGAAAAATTCGGATTATCGGTACAAAACGCCCAGTTTCACCTGTTCGCCTTCCTGTTTGCCGTCGCGGCCGGAACCTTTATCGGCGGGCCTCTGGGCGATAAGATTGGGCGTAAATATGTGATTTGGGGCTCTATCCTTGGCGTTGCCCCTTTTACCCTCGTTTTACCCTACGCCAGCCTGTGGTGGACCGGTGTTTTAACGGTGATTATTGGTTTTATCCTCGCCTCCGCCTTCTCTGCCATCCTGGTCTACGCTCAGGAGCTGCTGCCGGGCCGTATCGGCATGGTTTCCGGGCTGTTTTTCGGCTTTGCGTTCGGCATGGGCGGCCTTGGCGCCGCTGTGCTAGGGCTGATTGCCGACCACACCAGTATCTTCCTGGTCTATAAAATATGTGCTTTCCTGCCGCTTCTTGGAATATTGACCATATTCCTGCCTGATTACCGGCATAAAGCCTGATTTATCCGCGGCCAAAATCAAACTTTGGCCGCGAACTTTCCAGCTACCATAAGCCTTTCCTCTCGATCCTCGCGTTAATTTGTCCGATTCTGCTTTTTTGTCTGCTTATTGCTGTTTTCTTCAAAATTTCAACAATTATTCATAAACATAATCATTAATTTTGTCATAAACTATTACCTGGCTTTTTGGTTTAGCGCCAAAAAATGGATCAACACAGCAACGAAAGGAGACGGAATGCATCACGCCACACCGCTTATTACCACCATTGTGGGTGGGCTTGTGCTCGCTTTTATTCTCGGCATGCTTGCCAACAAATTGCGTATCTCTCCCCTGGTAGGTTATTTATTGGCGGGTGTGCTGGCGGGTCCCTTTACGCCGGGTTTCGTTGCTGACACTAAACTGGCGCCCGAGCTGGCGGAGCTCGGCGTGATCCTGCTGATGTTTGGCGTGGGTCTCCATTTTTCCGTGAAGGATTTAATGGCGGTAAAGTCCATCGCCATACCCGGCGCGATCGCCCAGATAGGGGTGGCGACGCTGTTGGGCATGGCGCTTTCGGCACTGCTGGGCTGGTCTTTAATGACCGGTATCGTCTTTGGGCTCTGTCTTTCTACCGCCAGTACCGTGGTGCTGCTGCGCGCCCTTGAAGAGCGGCAACTGATAGACAGCCAGCGGGGGCAGATCGCTATCGGCTGGCTAATTGTAGAAGACCTGGTAATGGTGCTGACGCTGGTATTGCTGCCCGCCGTCGCCGGGATGATTGAGAAAGATAACGTCGGTTTTGCGACCCTGGCGCTGGATATGAGCATTACTATCGGCAAAGTGGTGGCCTTTATCGCCATTATGATGCTGGTAGGCCGCCGTCTGGTGCCGTGGATCATGTCGCGCAGCGCCGCCACCGGCTCGCGCGAGCTCTTTACCCTCTCCGTACTGGCGCTGGCGCTGGGCATCGCCTTTGGCGCCGTCGAGCTGTTTGACGTCTCCTTTGCCCTGGGCGCCTTCTTCGCCGGCATGGTGCTGAACGAATCCGAGCTGAGCCACCGCGCGGCCCACGACACCCTGCCGCTGCGCGACGCCTTTGCGGTGCTGTTCTTCGTCTCTGTGGGCATGCTCTTTAACCCGCTGATCCTTGTCGAGCAGCCGCTGGCGGTACTGGGCACCCTGGCGATTATTATCTTCGGTAAGTCGCTGGTCGCTTTCGGGCTGGTGCGGATGTTCGGCCACTCGCCGCGCACCGCCCTGACTATTGCCGCCAGCCTGGCGCAGATTGGCGAGTTTGCCTTTATCCTCGCGGGGCTGGGCATGGCGCTGGATCTGCTGCCGCAGGCCGGGCAAAACCTGGTGCTGGCGGGGGCTATTCTCTCGATTATGCTCAACCCGGTGCTCTTCGCCCTGCTGGAGAAGTATCTCAACAAGACCGAGACGCTGGAGGAGCAGACGCTGGAAGAGGCGATCGAAGACGAGAAGCAGATCCCGGTGGATATCTGCAACCACGCCCTGCTGGTGGGCTTTGGCCGCGTCGGCAGCCTGCTGGGCGAGAAGTTAATGGCTCAGGGCGTGCCGCTGGTGGTGATTGAAACTTCCCGTACCCGGGTCGATGAACTGCGCGAGCGCGGTATTCGCGCCGTGCTGGGCAACGCCGCCAACGAAGAGATTATGAATCTGGCCCATCTCGACTGCGCCCGCTGGCTGCTGCTGACCATTCCGAACGGCTACGAGGCCGGAGAGATTGTGGCTACTGCACGGGAGAAGTGCCCGAATATCGAAATTATTGCCCGCGCGCATTATGACGATGAGGTGGATTACATTACCGAACGTGGTGCCAACCAGGTGGTGATGGGCGAGCGTGAGATTGCCAATACGATGATGACCCTGCTGACTAACCCGCCGGCCGTTGAGGCGGTGACGGGGTAGGTTCGGTGCGGTCTGGGCCCCTCACCCCGGCCCTCTCCCCAGGGGAGAGGGGGAAAAGCAGGTCCCTGCCCCTTTTACCTTAGCACCGAACTGTTCCCTCTCCCCTCTGGGGAGAGGGTTAGGGTGAGGGGTTACCGCTTATCTGTCCCAGTAAGCCTCTTCGAGGCTATCTTCCCTTTCCGGCAGGCCGCGGGTTAAGCGCGGCGAGTGCTGGTTCAGCACCTGATAACTCACGCGGTTCGCGTACTTACACACCTGCGCCAGCGAGGAATAGGTCAGCCAGCTAAATTTATGTTTGCTGGAGTTCGGCACGTTGGTTTTGTGGTAGGCATTGGCAGTGATGTCGTGCAGCAGCGCGGCCAGCGCGCCGTCACCGGCGCCGTTGGTATTCATGATCTTCTCCGGGCCGCCCATATAGGGGGCGATGTGGGAGAAAATACGCAGCGGATTGATGCAATCCTGATGGCGCATGGCGCGGCTGAATTCGTACTGGTTAAACTCGGCAATGGCGCCTGGCAGCAGCGGATGCTGGGTTTTGCGCTTGCTCTCCTCTTCGGTAAAGCCTGCCATATAGAGCCCCACCGGTCCGGCGGTGCAGAGCACCAAATCGACCCAGTCCAGCGCCTTATCGGAAGCCAGCAGCGGATCGCTTTCGCCGGTTAAGGCTTCGGCCTCTTCTTCGTTCATCGCCAGAATAGAGACGTGCTCCTTCAGGAACGCCTGCCACCACTCGGGGTTATCGGCGATCACGAATTTAGTCCCCAGGGTCAGCACCACCGGCACGTTGTATTTTTTGGCGTATTCGATCGCCTTCATGGTGGCCTCGGGCATCGGCTCGCCCGGCTTGCAGCGCACCAGGTAGGAGGTAAGCACCAGCGCGGAGGCGCCGGCAATCACCGCTTCCGGGATGCTCTCCGCGCGCAGCTTGTTCATATGGCCCGGGCTGATGGCAAAGGTACGTTCGCCGGACTCGCCAATCAGCGTAAAGCAGCGGCCAATCGGCCCGTCCACGCCCTGGAGGTAGTTAAGATCGGTGCGGCTGGAGGTATTGCACAGGTAGCGGTAGGCGTAGCCGCCGATTTCGATATTGCTGCACATCACGCCCAGCAGGACCGAGCGGTCATCCGCCAGTACCGAGTAGTTGTGCATGGTGTTGCCGATGGTGCCGCCGGCAAACTGGTGGGTAATCAGATTTTCGCGTACCAGCTCCTGATAGAGCGCTTCGGCGACGTCATCTTCAATGACCAGCGAGTGGCCGGCGCTCAGGCCATAGCGTGCGACAAACGCGTCATCCACCTTTGCTTCGATATCCACCAGCGTCTGATCGATGCCGACCACCCATGCGGCGCTGGTTTCATTTTCCGGCTGAATTTGTTGCAGCAGCGGATCGCGGGCATTAACGGGGAAGTAGTGTTTGGATTTGCGTTTACCGGGAAATTTCATGGTCTGAGCTATGCTGGCTATTGGGGCGGGAATGGTAGCATATTCCCGCTCTCCAGTGCGATCAGTGGCTCTGCTTCACCAGCGAGACCATCATTTTAATATGGTCAGGGGCATCGTTAAGTGCCGGAATGTACTCGTACTTTGTGCCGCCCGCCTCAAGGAAGAATTCCCGGTTCTGCACCGCGATCTCCTCCAGCGTCTCCAGGCAGTCCGCCGAGAAGCCCGGCGACATCACCTGAATATGCTTAACGCCCTTCTCCCCCAGCATTTTCAGGGTTTCGTCGGTATAAGGGGTGAGCCAGGGTTCGCGGCCAAAGCGCGACTGGAAGGTCATCATCACCTTCTCCGGCGGCAGTCCCAGCGCCGAAACCAGCTCCCGGGTGGTGTCGCGGCAGCGCTGCGGGTAATCATCCCCTTCGTCGGCATAACGCTGGGGAATACCGTGATAGGAGAGCAGCAGCAGGTCCGGCTCGCCGTGCTGCGCAAACGACGCGCGCACGCTGTTGGCGAGGGCGGCGATATACATCTCGTTGTCGGCATAATCGCGAATAAAGGTCACGCCCGGAATGCGGCGACGGGTGGCGAGAATGCGCGCCAGCTCGTCCCAGACGGCGGCGACGGTAGAGCAGGAGTATTGCGGATAGAGGGCCAGCACCACGATGTGATCCACCCCCTGCGCCAGCAGGTTGTCCACCGCGCTCTCCAGAGAAGGCTGGCCGTAGCTCATGCCCAGCGCCACCGGCATATCGGGCAGTCTGGCCGCCAGGGCTTTTTCCTGGCGACGGCTGTAGACCATCAGCGGCGACCCCTCCTCCATCCAGACGGACTGGTAAAGCTTAGCCACGCGCGGAGAACGAATCGGCAGGATCACGCCGCGCAGGATGGGCCACCACAGCAGGCGCGGGGTATCCACAACGCGCGTGTCGCTTAAAAACTGACGCAGATAGCGTTTAACCGCCGCGGGGGTGGGTGCTTCGGGAGTGCCCAGATTGGCAAGCAGGATGCCGGTTTTCGCCTGACTCATTCACGCCTCATAACCATTTGAATAGCTGCTAATTGTAGCGGAACTGGGCGTAAACGAAACCCATTGCTGTGATAGGTAGATGAGAACTTTTCTCACCCGGAGGAGCCGGGTAAGCCCACGCCCTCATTCAGGCTGCCGCGTTGCCGCAATGCAGCCTGAATGACGTTGCGGGAGTGCGATTAGCCGAGGATTTTTTCCAGCTCTGCACGAACGTCAGCAACGGCTTTGGTGCCGTCGATTTTCGCGTATTTGGTGTTACCCGCCTGCGCTTCTTTCGAGTAGTAGCCGATCAGCGGCGCGGTCATCTGATGGTACTCCACCAGGCGTTTACGCACGGTCTCTTCCTGATCGTCTTTACGGGTGGTCAGCTCTTCGCCGGTCACGTCGTCTTTGCCTTCAACCTTCGGCGGGTTGAATTTGATGTGGTAAACGCGGCCAGAAGCGGCGTGTACGCGGCGACCAACGATACGGTCAACGATCAGCTCGTCCGGTACGTCGAACTCCAGCACGTAGTCCACGTTGATGCCCGCTTCTTTCATAGCGTCAGCCTGCGGAATAGTGCGCGGGAAGCCGTCCAGCAGGAAACCGTTGCGGCAATCTTCCTGAGTAATGCGCTCTTTCACCAGGGCGATAACCAGTTCGTCGGTCACCAGTTTGCCAGCGTCCATAATGTCTTTCGCCTGTTTACCCAGCTCGGAGCCAGATTTAACGGCGGCGCGCAGCATGTCACCGGTAGAGATTTGCGGAATACCGTATTTCTCCATGATGAACTGAGCCTGAGTTCCTTTACCCGCGCCCGGAGCGCCAAGCAGAATAATACGCATTGCGAAAATCCCCTCAAAAGTCGATTCAATTTTT
>Ga0153917_1000516_pt1 | contig 24299 bp, 18 predicted proteins | sample TSFL001MetaG_FD_104695 | JGI IMG/M metagenome (GOLD analysis project Ga0153917, IMG submission 104695) | Attine ant fungus gardens microbial communities from Florida, USA - TSFL001 MetaG | ecosystem: Host-associated > Fungi > Mycelium > Unclassified | place: USA: Florida, Paynes Creek Historic... | reverse complement strand
CTGAGATTCAGCACAGAATAAAGCATTCGAGCCCACTCAGGCCGGTGCAGTGCCATCCGGTTTAGGTTGCTCCGTCGGGATCAGCTGCTGCTTGCCGCCTTTCGGGTCCATCAGGAACACCTCGACCTGGCGTACCGAGATCTTGATGTTGTGGGCCTTGAACTCGCGGTTGATGTAGCGGTTGATCTCGTCCAGCGTCGGGTTGCGGTCACCAAGGTCACGTACGTGCATGCGCAGTTCGTGGTCCAGCGAGCTCTCGCCGAAGTTCAGGAAGTACACGATCGGTTCCGGGTCCTTGAGCACGCGCGGGTTCTCGTGGGCACCCTTGAGCAGCAGGTCGCGTACCAGGTCGAGGTCAGAACCGTAGTCGATGCCCAGCTTCAGCGTCACCCGCGTGACCGTGTCGGTCAGCGACCAGTTGATCAGCTGGCCGGTGATGAAGGTCTTGTTGGGGACGATGATGTCCTTGCGGTCGAAGTCGGTGATGGTGGTGGCGCGGATGCGGATCTTGCTCACGGTGCCGGACAGGTTGCCGATGGTGATGGTGTCGCCGATCCGCACGGGGCGCTCGAACAGGATCATGATGCCGGAGATGAAGTTGGCGAAGATCTCCTGCATGCCGAAGCCCAGGCCCACCGACAGCGCTGCTACCAGCCACTGCAGCTTGTCCCAGCTCACCCCGAGGGTCGACAGGGTACTGACGATGCCGACACCGACGATGGTGTACGACAGCAGCGTGGTGGTGGCGTAGGCGCTGCCCTGGGCCAGGTTCAGGCGCGACAGCACCAGCACCTCCAGCAGGCCCGGCAGGTTGCCCGCCAGGGCGAAGGTGATGCCGACGATCACCAGTGCGCCGAGCAGGTCGCCCAGGCTGATCGGCACCATGCTGGCCGCCGCACCCGTGCCGCTGGTGTATTCGTACAGGGTGAAGTTGTTGAGGTAGGCGAAGACCGAGATCAGGTCCGACCAGACCCAGTACAGGCCGCCGATGAAGCCGCCGAGCAGGGCCAGGCGGATCAGGCGCAGCGACTGCTGGTTGACCTGCTCGATGTCCAGGGTCGGCTCTTCGGTGATGACTTCGCCATCGAGCCCTTCCTTGGCCGCCGCGCGTTTGCTCAGCGCCCGCTGGTAGGCCAGGCGCCGCGCCGCGACCGAAAGCCCGCGCACGAAGGCGGCCTCGATCACCAGCCAGAACAACAGCAGGTAGAGGGTATAAATGAGGCGGTCGGTGAGCTTGAGGGCGGTGTAGTAATAGCCGAAGCAAACCGCCACGAACAGGGCGATGGGCAGAGCGGTGAAAGCCACTCCGACGGCCTTGCGGAACAGCGAGGTATCCCGGTGCGCGGGGCTGCTCAGCAGCAGGCGGCTGAGCAGCCAGGCCATCAGGGCATAGCAGGTCAGCACCACGCCGATGCCCAGCACGTCGTCGGCCAGGGCCGAAGGCTGATGCTCGGCCACCGCCACCACGCCCACCAGGGCCAGCACCACGGTGCCCAGCCGGCGGACCCAGCCGCGCAGGAACTCGACCTGCGGCTTGTGCCAGCGGAAGTGGATCTCGGCAACGCCCCCGGGCGCAAGGATGCGGTAGGCGGTGTAGAACACCAGCCAGGCCTGGGCGATCTGCCACAGGGCAGCGCCCAGGTTGGCGTTCTGGCCACGGGCGTCGATCTGCAGGGCGTAGCCGCACAAGGCCAGGGCCAGGGCCACGGGCATGGCCAGCAGGATGTTGATCATGATTGCCTGGGGCGTATGCCACTGGCTGTCACGCTTGAAGTGGCCGATGTCCTTGTGGACCTTGCCCAGCAATTGATACAGGTATTTGCGCCGCCACAGCAGGGCGCCGATCAACAGCAGCAGCGGCAGGAACAGCAGCGGTCGCTGGGTCAGGCCATCGGCCAGTTCGTTCAGGCCCGAGCCCCAAGGCAGGCTGACCACCTGCTGCGCCAGGCGCTCAGGCACCACGCCCAGCCACTCCCAGTCCAGCGGCTTGTTGCTGGGAATCCAGAACATCTGCTCTTCGAGGGTGGTGCGCAGGCCCTGCGCCATGCCCAGCAGTTGCTTCTGGTTCAGTTGCAGGGTGATCGACTCGTTGAGCAGCGCCGACAACTCGCGGTTCAGGCGTTCGAGCAGGTCGCTGCGGGTGATCACCACCTCCAGCAGCGCCTTGCGCAGCTGGGGCGTGACCTCTTCCTCGGGCTGGTTGGCCAGCAGCTTGTCCACATAGAGGGACGGGCTGCTCATCTGCTCGCGCTGCTGGGTGATTTCGAACTGATAGAGGCGGATGTCGGCGATCTGGTCGGCCAGGTTGCGATCGACCTTCAGGTGCGGCAGGGCCTGCTTCTGCTTGTAGAGGATCTTGGACAGCAGCAGGCTGCCCTTGAGCACGTCGATCTGCTCGTCCAGCGCCTGGTCGGCCTGGGTCAGGCTGTCGAGTTGCTGCTTGGTGCTGAGGTTCTGCTGGGTGACCTCGTTGAGCCGGTCGGTGCTCTTGAGCAGGTAGTCGGACAGCTTGACGTTGGCCGTGCTCTCGGTGGCCAGCAAGGTGCTGCTGCCGGCCTTCTGCGCTTCGAGCGACTGCTGGGTGACGGTCTGCTGGGACTGGGCCAGGCGCTTGTCGTTGATCAGGGTCTGCAGCTCCTGGATTTCCTGTTCCAGGCGCACGGCGCGTTCGGTCAGCAAGTCATGACGGGCATTGCCCAGGTCCTGCAGCTGGCTGTTGCTGGTCATCTCCTGTCGACGCAAGGCCATCCGGGCATTGAGCGAGGCCAGTTCGGCATTGAGCTGGTTGCGCTGGTCGGCGGAGAGGGTTTTGCCTGCGTCCTTGCCCGACTTGAGGCTGGCGTTGATCTGCTGGATGCGGGTCTGGCTGCTGCTGATTTCGGCCTGGGCCCGCTCCGGGCGGGTCTGGGAGTTGATGATCAGGCTGTTGGCTTCGGAAAGCGCTTTTTGCAGCTCGCCTTGCTGGGTGCTGCGCTCGCCGAGCATCTGCTCCAACTGCGGGACGGAGAGACCGGCGTAGCGTTCGGCCACCGGCACGCTCTTGCTTTGCCTGAGCTTGGCCAGTTCGCGTTGGCCGTCACGGATTTCGCTGGGCGCGCCGGCCAGTTCCTGCTTGAGCTCGGCGAGTTTCTTTTCGCTGTCTTCCTTGCTGGTGAGCAGGGCCAGGGTCTGCTCCAGCACTTGCTGCAGGGCCTTCTGCTCGGCTTCCGGGAGCTTGCGCTCGGCGATCTTGTCGAGGCTGTGCTGGATGCTGGCGGTGGTCGGAACCTCGGCCGCCGTAGCGGCGAACGAGAGGAGCAGGCACAGCCCGAGGAGGGCTGCGCGAATGTGCACACGCAGGGACATAGGCAGAATTCTTGTGAAACGAGGCAGGTCGGAGTTTAGAGGAACAACCCAGGGCCGGGGCGAGTACCTTCGGGGAATCTGACGCCCACTTTCTGGATCTTGTTCCCGTCCATGGTCGCCACGGTCCAGATCGTGCTGTTCCATTCGACCTGGTCGCCTACTACTGGAGCGCCTCCGACCTTTTGTCGGATGAACTGCGCCAGCGGCATTTTTGCGTCCAGCCCGTCGAGTTTCAGACCATAAAGGGCGGCCACCGCGCCGAGCTCGGCATCGCCTTCGAGGACAAAGTCGCCGAAGAAACGCAGGTCCAGGCCACGCTGCGGCGCCTGGCTGAACAGTTTGCCCAGGGCCGGCAGGTTGTGCTCGTGACCGATCACGCACAGCATGTCGCCCACCTCCAGCACGGTGCTGCCCGAAGGGTGCAGCAGCTGCTCGCCCCGGAACAGCGCGGCGATGCGGGTGCCCTCGGGCATCTTCAGCTCGCGCAGGGCAGCACCGATGCACCATTTTTCAGCACCCAGGCGATAGACGAACAGTTCCCACTCGCTGGTGATGTGCACCTCCAGGGCAGAGCGGGAAATGGGCGCAGGGTCCGGCGGTACGGTGACTTTCAGCAGCTTGGCCATCCACGGCAGGCTGGTGCCTTGCACCAGCAGCGACACCAGGACGATGAAGAACGCCAGGTTGAAGAACAACTGCGCATCCGGCAGCCCCGCCATCAGCGGGAACACGGCCAGGATGATCGGCACCGCGCCACGCAGGCCGACCCAGCTGATGAAGGCCTTCTCGCGGCCGTGGAAGGCCTTGAACGGCAGCAGGCTGGCCACCACCGACAGCGGGCGTGCGAAGAGGATCATCCACAGCGCCAGGCCCAGGGCCGGCAGGGCGATCGGCAGCAGGTCGTGGGGCGTGACCAGAAGGCCCAGCACCAGGAACATGCCGATCTGCGCAAGCCAGGCCATGCCGTCGAGCATGTGCAGGATGCCATGGCGGCTGCGGATGGGGCGGTTGCCCAGCACAAGGCCGCACAGGTAGACGGCCAGGAAACCACTGCCGTGCAGGGCGTTGGTCAGGGAGAACACCACCAGGCCGCCGGCAATCACCAGGATCGGGTACAACCCGCCGGCCAGGTTTATGCGATTGACCAGTTGCAGCATCAGCCAGCCGCCGCCCAGGCCCAGCAGGCTGCCGATGCCGAATTCGCGCACTAGGTGGGTCAGCAGGCTCCAGTGCAGGCCGGTCTGGCCGCTGGCGATCATGTCGATCAGGGTGACGGTGAGGAACACCGCCATGGGGTCGTTGCTGCCCGACTCGATCTCCAGAGTGGCGGTGACCCGCTCGTTCAGGCCCTTGCCTCCGAGCAGGGAGAACACCGCCGCGGCATCGGTGGAGCCGACGATGGCGCCGATCAGAAGGCCCTGGATGAGGCTCAGGTCGAACAGCCAGGCGGCGACCATGCCGGTCAGCCCGGTGGTGATCAGCACGCCGACCGTGGCCAGCGACAACGCTGGCCACAGGGCCACGCGAAAGCTCGCCACCCGGGTGCGCAGGCCACCGTCGAGCAGGATGACGGCCAAGGCCAGGTTGCCCACCAGGTAGGCGGTCGGGTAGTTGTTGAAGATGATGCCGCCACCATCGACCCCGGCGACCATGCCGACGGCGAGGATGATGACCAGGATAGGGATGCCAAGGCGGGATGACAGCGAGCTGACCAGGATACTTGCCCCGACCAGCAGTGCGCCGATCAGGAACAGGCTGTTGATGGTGCTCGCATCCAAAGGCAGTACTCCAGTACATCGGGGGAAAGGGCGGACACGCGTTGACTAGCAGGTCGCGTGCCAATCGATTCTAACCTGATGAATTGGCAGCCTGTAAAGCGTTTGCGCAGATGAAAAAAAGGCACCGAGGTAGGTGCCTTTCTTCATGTTGCCTGGGTAAGCCGCTTTCGCGGGCAAGCCCGCTCCCACAGGACCTCACAGAATTCGCAACCTGTGGTGCACCTGTGGGGGCGGGCCTGCCCGCGAAGAGGCCAGTGCAGGTTTTAACCCTGCTTGACCTCACGCATCGCCTTGCCCTTGACCGGTGCGCCATTGGCCACGTAGTACTTGGCGGTGCTGCGCGGCAGCGGCTTGCGGCCACGGATCTTGTCCGAGATCTTCTCGGCGATCATGATCGTGGTGGCGTTGAGGTTGCCGGTGATGATGATCGGCATGATCGAGGCATCGACCACACGCAGGCCCTGCATGCCGTGTACACGGCCTTCGCCATCGACCACCGCCATGTCGTCGGTGCCCATCTTGCACGAGCAGGACGGGTGGAAGGCGGTTTCGGCGTGCTCACGGATGAACTTGTCCAGTTCCTCGTCGGTCTGCACGTGGGCGCCCGGGCTGATCTCGCGGCCACGGTACGGGTCCAGCGCCGGCTGGGCCATGATTTCACGGGTCAGGCGGATGCCATCGCGGAATTCCTGCCAGTCCTGCTCGGTGGCCATGTAGTTGAACAGGATGCTTGGGTGCTGGCGCGGATCCTTGGACTTCAACTTGATGCGGCCGCGGCTAGGCGAGCGCATCGAGCCCATGTGGGCCTGGAAACCGTGCTCCTTCACGCCGTTGGAGCCGTTGTAGTTGATGGCGACCGGCAGGAAGTGGTACTGGATGTTCGGCCACTCGAACTCAGGACGGGTGCGGATGAAACCGCCGGCCTCGAACTGGTTGCTGGCGCCGATGCCGGTACCTTTGAACATCCACTCGGCACCGATGGCCGGCTGGTTCCACCACAGCAGCGATGGGTACAGCGAGACCGGCTGGGTGCAGGCGTATTGCAGGTACAGCTCCAGGTGGTCCTGCAGGTTCTCGCCGACGCCCGGCAGGTCGTGCACGACCGGGATGTCCAGGCTTTCGAGCAGGGCGCGCGGGCCGACGCCGGAGCGTTGCAGCAGCTGCGGCGAAGCGATGGCGCCGGAGCTGACGATGACTTCCTTGCGGGCGCGGGCTTCGACGCGCTCTTCGCTGTCACCGACCAGGTAGGTCACACCAACGGCGCGCTTGCCGTCGAACAGCACGCGGTCAGACAGGGCATGGGTGACGATGGTCAGGTTCGGACGCTTCTTGGCCTGGTCCAGGTAACCGCGGGCGGTGCTGGAGCGGCGACCTTGCTTGGTGACGGTACGGTCCATCGGACCGAAGCCTTCCTGCTGGTAGCCGTTGAGGTCTTCGGTGCGCGGGTAACCGGCCTGCACGCCGGCTTCGACCATGGCGTGGAACAGCGGGTTGTTGCCGGCTTTAGGTGTGGTCACGCTGACCGGGCCTTCGCCGCCGTGGTAGTCGTTCGGACCGATGTCGCGGGTTTCGGCCTTGCGGAAGTACGGCAGGCAGTCCAGGTAGGTCCAGTCTTCCAGGCCTGGCAGTTTTGCCCAGCCGTCGAAGTCCATGGCGTTGCCGCGGATATAGCACATGCCGTTGATCAGCGAAGAACCACCCAGGCCCTTGCCGCGGCCACATTCCATGCGGCGGCCGTCCATGTGCGGCTCTGGATCGGTCTCGTAGGCCCAGTTGTAGCGGCGACCCTGCAGCGGGAAGGCCAGGGCGGCTGGCATCTGGGTGCGGAAGTCGAAGCGGTAGTCCGGGCCGCCGGCTTCGAGCAGCAGGACGGTGACGCCGGCGTCTTCGGTCAGGCGGGTGGCCAGGGTGTTACCGGCCGAACCGGCACCGACGATGATGTAGTCGAATTCTTGGGACATTGGGAAATACCCTCGTTTAGCGGTGTCCAGGGAGCGGGAACGCCCGTGCCTTGCGACACGGGCGTGACTACGAACGGTGCTTAGAAGACCGAGTTGTAGCCGCCCAGCTCGACCTGGACCGACTTGATGCGAGTGTACTGGGCCAGCGAGCTGACACCGTTTTCACGGCCGACACCCGACTGCTTGTAGCCGCCAACCGGCATTTCGGCCGGCGACTCGCCCCAGGCGTTGATCCAGCAGATACCGGCTTCGAGCTTGTGGATGATGCGGTGGGCGCGGCTGATGTCGTTGGTGCAGACACCGGCGGCCAAGCCGTATTCGGTGTCGTTGGCGCGACGGATGACTTCTTCTTCGGTTTCGTAGGTCAGGATGCTCATGACCGGGCCGAAGATCTCTTCCTTGACGATGGTCATCTCATCGGTGCAGTCGGTGAAGACGGTCGGGGCAACGAAGGCGCCCTTGGCGAAATCACCGGCCATCAGACGCTCGCCGCCGCACAGGACGCGGGCACCTTCTTCCTTGCCCTTGGCGATGTAGCCCAGGACGCTTTCCATGTGCGCGAAGCTGACCAGCGGGCCGAAGTTGGTGTTCTCGTCTTCCGGATTGCCAACACGGATGCGGGCAACGCGCTCGGCGATCTTGGCCTCGAAGGCGGCTTTCATCGACGACGGGATGAACACGCGGGTGCCGTTGGTGCAGACCTGGCCGGAGCTGTAGAAGTTGGCCATCATGGCGATGTCGGCGGCCTTGTCCAGGTCGGCGTCGTCGCAGATGATCAGCGGCGACTTGCCGCCCAGTTCCATGGTGACTTCCTTGAGCGTGGAGCTCGAGGCACTGGCCATGACCTTCTTGCCGGTGGTGGTGCCGCCGGTGAAGGAGACTTTCTCGATGCGTGGGTGCTCGGTCAGCCAGGTGCCGACTTCGCGGCCGCTGCCGGTCAGGACGTTGAACACACCGTTCGGCAGGCCGGCTTCGGTGTAGATCTCGGCCAGCTTCAGGGTGGTCAGCGAGGTGACTTCCGAAGGCTTGAAGATCATGGCGTTGCCAGCGGCCAGGGCCGGGGCGGATTTCCACAGGGCGATCTGGACCGGGTAGTTCCAGGCACCGATACCGGCGGTCACGCCCAGCGGCTCGCGGCGGGTGTAGACGAAGGAGCTTTCGCGCAGCGGGATCTGCTCGCCTTCGATGGCAGGTACCAGGCCTGCGTAGTATTCCAGCACGTCGGCGCCGGTGACGATGTCGACGTAGCGGGTTTCGGAGTAGGACTTGCCGGTGTCCAGGGTTTCCAGCATGGCCAGCTCGTCGTTGCGCTCGCGCAGGATCTCGACGGCGCGGCGCAGGATGCGCGAACGCTGCATGGCGGTCATCGCGGCCCAGACTTTCTGGCCACGTTCGGCGCTTTCGACGGCGCGCTCGACGTCAGCCTGGGTGGCACGTTGCACGTAGGCGAGGACTTCGCCGGTGGCCGGGTTGATGGCTTCGAAAGTGGCGTCGCTGCTAGCGTCGACATAACCACCATCAATGTAGAGTTTTTGCGTTCCAAAACGGGCCATAGTGTCCTCGCAAGTGCAGTGTGTGGTTGGCTACCGCGTCACGCTCCTGCCGGGTTGGCAATTGCCGCGCGTGGTTGTTCAGTGGCCTGGTCGGTTGTGTCCAGGCTCTGCTGTTTAGCCAGTTGTAGATCCATGTATTCGTAAGCAATCCGTATTGCCTGGTCGGTGTCGAATGCATCACCGGACAGCGCGCCACGCAGCCACAGGCCATCGATCAGGGCCGCCAGTCCGCGGGCGGCCTTGCGCGCATGGTAGAGCGGCAGGACACGGCGGAACTGGCAGCACAGGTTGGAATACAAGCGGTGGTCGTTGATCCGCTGCAACCTGTGCAGGTCTGGCTGGTGCATGCTGGAGGCCCAGAAGGCCAACCAGGTTTTCATTGCCGGGCCGTTCACCTGGCTCGCATCGAAGTTGCCCTCGATGATCACTTTCAGGTGGGCGCGCGGGCTGTCATCCGTCAGTGCCTGGCGACGCGCCGCAACGCCTTCGTTGAGCATGCTCATGATGTAGCCCATCGTCGCTGCGATCAGGCCGTTCTTGTCCCGAAAGTAGTGACTGATGATGCCGTTCGACACACCGGCCAAACGAGCAATCAGCGCAATGCTGGCATCTCCCAGCCCCACCTGATCGACCGCCTGCAACGTGGCTTCGATCAACTGCTGGCGGCGGATGGGTTGCATACCGACCTTGGGCATCTTGCATATCTCCTCAGGCCTGCGAGCAGACGACGAGCGGCTGCCTCGGCGAAGGCCAGTCTATTTTGTTTTGATTGAACGTTCAATCAATAAAGAATAAGCTCTGCGACAATTTGTGCCATTGACAGTATTTCAGTCGGTCGAGAAGGCACGGATTGACACCCCAGGAAATCGCGTAACCCCCGGAATACAAGGCGTTGACGGGTATGAGCGATGCGAAGTGCAGATTCCGCCGAGCGGTCACGGGCCGCTCGGGGCAGCCACTGGAGCGGGCTTGGATCTGTTTTTTGCAACGATTCGATTCGGGATCGCGATTTCCGAACTGCTTTTATAACACCTGATGCTGTGGGGCTATTGCACCATTTGCTCGGGAAAGACTGATTAGCCTCCACAGCCGCACTGCCCGGAGCATTCGTGCAATGAGTTCTGCCTCCCTAACCAAGCCCCCCGCCGAGCGGGTACGGCTCAATCGCGTGGTGTTCTACACCTCTGCGCTGCTGGTCCTGGTACTGACCGCCCTGCTTATCGCTGTCCCTGAAACTGCCGGCCACGTGCTGAGCCTGGCGCAGGCCTGGCTGACCCGCACCTTTGGCTGGTACTACATGCTGGTCATCTGCGGATACCTGCTGTTCGTCGTCTACCTGGCCTTCTCCGATTTCGGCAAGCTCAAGCTTGGCGGCAAGGATGACCAGCCGGACTTCAGCTACGGCGCCTGGGCCGGCATGCTGTTCTCCTCCGGTATCGGTATCTCGCTGCTGTACTTCGGCGCGTCCGAGCCGTTGGATCACTACTTCAACCCGCCGGAAGGTGCCGCTGCCAGCCATGAGGCTGCGCGCCAGGCACTACAACTGACCTTCCTGCACTGGGGCCTGCATGGCTGGGCGATCTACGCCCTGGTCGGCCTGGCCGTGGGCTACTTCGCCTATCGTCACAACCAGCCGCTGGCCCTGCGCTCGGCGCTGTACCCGCTGGTCGGTGAACGTTGGGTCAAAGGCGCCGCCGGTAATGCCGTGGACATCTTCGGCATGTTCGTCACCCTGCTGGGCCTGGTGACCAACCTGGGTATCGGCTCGATGCAGGTGGCTTCGGGCCTGGAGTACCTGTTCGGGATCGATCACAGCAAGACCAACCTGCTGGCCGTGATCCTGGTGATGGCTGGCGTGGCCACCGTCGCGGCGGTGTCGGGCATCGAGAACGGCATCCGTCGCCTCTCCAACCTGAACATCATGCTGTTCAGCGGCCTGCTGATCTTCGTCCTGCTGGGCGGCAATACCCTGCACCTGCTCAATGGCTTCGTGCAGAACGTTGGCGACTATCTCAACGGCATCGTGCTCAAGACCTTCGACCTCTACGTCTATGAAGGCGAGGGCGGCAAGTCCGAGCGCTGGCTGGGCCTGTGGACCGTGTTCTACTGGGCCTGGTGGATCTCCTGGGGTCCATTCGTCGGCATGTTCATTGCCCGTATCTCCAAGGGCCGTACCGTGCGCCAGCTGGTCAGCGGCGTACTGCTGATCCCGCTGGGCTTCACCCTGGCCTGGCTGTCGATCTTCGGCAACACCGCGCTGGACCTGGTGGTCAACCAGGGCGCCGTGGAGCTGGGCAAGACTGCGCTGGAGCAGCCGTCGATGTCGATCTACCAACTGCTGGAATTCTTCCCGGCAGCCAAGGTGGTGATCGGTGTGGCGGTATTCGTGGGCTTCGTGCTGTTCCTCACCCCGGCCGACTCCGGTGCGGTGATGATGGCCAACCTGTCGTGCAAAGGCGGCAAGGTGGACGAGGATGCCCCTCACTGGATGGTGGTGTTCTGGTCGGTCGTCATCACCCTGGTGACCATCGGCTTGCTGTTCGCCGGCAACTTCGAGGCCATGCAGACCATGGTCGTGCTGGCGGGCCTGCCGTTCTCGGTGGTGCTGGTGCTGTTCATGTTCGGCCTGTACAAGGCCATGAAGCAGGACGTCGCCGTCGAGCAGGAGCGTGCCGAGCTGGCCGCCCGTGGCCGTCGCGGTTTCAGCGAGCGCCTGAGCCAGATGGACTTGCAGCCGACCCAGGCCGTGGTCCAGCGGTTCATGGACAAGCGCGTCAGCCCCGCCCTCAAGGAAGCCGCCACGCAGATGCGTGCCCAGGGCTTCGAGGTCGAAGCGCGTGCCGGTCACTCCCGTGACCTGATGGGCCTGCGAGTGATGATGGAAGAGGGCAACCCGTTCGTCTATGAAGTGAGCCTGGATGGTTACCAGGCCGCGCCGAACGAGGTGCCGGCCGAAGGCGAGCCGGAAGTGCGCCAGCGCTTCTATCGCGCCGAGGTGTACCTGCATGATGGCAGCCAGGAGTACGACCTGATGGGCTTCACGCCTGAGCAGATCGTGCGTGATGTGCTGGATCAGTTCGAGAGCCACCGCCAGTTGTTGGGGCGTGTCTACAGCTGATAGCGCCTGAGCTTGTCACGACAAAGGCCCGACTCGAGAGAGTCGGGCCTTTGTCGTTTCAGGGGGTCTGGATGAGCAGCAAGTCCGTTCGTGGGGTCGATTGCTGCCTGGCGATGTCCTCGGCTTTGGTGCAGAGCTTGAGGGGCAGGTCCTGTGGTTTGAATTCCTGGCTGGCATGACGAAGCATTGCGTAGCCATCCGGTTCGTCGCAATCGAGCGTGTCGGGTGGTCCGTGCTTGACCCGGTAGCACTGCAGGTCAGGCGGGGCGATCCTCCAGGTGACTTTCACGGCGCCATCGTCGAGGTGCTCGATGCTCATGTCCGGGTCGGGGACCGGCATGGGTGTAAGCAGGCGGGCAAAGGGCCAGCCCTGCACCGCAGGCGCTTGGCTGGCCGAGGCAGGCGGAGCAAGGCAGGCGAATGCCAACCCCAGGCAGATCGCGTGTCGTTCGAGCATGGTGACCCTCCTTCTTGTATGTCGAAGGAGCACTCTGGGCCTTGAAGGGGCATGTGACGCGGTACATCTTTAGTGATGTCGCCTTGTCGTTCAGCGGTTGCTGTAGCGTCCGTGCTTGCCGTGGGCAGGCATGGCCTGGTTGCCCCGCTCGGCAATCATCTGGCGAATGTTGACCAACTCGACACCCTGCTGCTTGAGGCGTGGGATCTCCCGCGCCAGCACCTCCAGGGTCTGCGGATAGGGATGGCCGATGAGCACCGCCGAGCCTTGCTTGCGCGCCAGGGCGACGCCTTGCTGTAGTTGCGCGGTGATGGCTTCGGTGGTGCGGATGTCGTCCAGGAAGACATCCCGCGAGACATGTGCCAGGCCCTGCTCCTGTGCCTTGGCCGCAGCCACGGTGGCGGCGCTGGTGCGGCTGTCGACGAAGAACAGGTGGCGCCGCTGCAACTCTGCCATCAGCCAGGCCATGGGCTCGGACTGGGAGGTCATGCGGCTGCCCATGTGGTTGTTGATGCCGGCGGCATAAGGCACCTTGGCCAGGGCACTGTCCAGGCGGCGGGCAAGCTCCTCGATCGGTGTGCCCGGGCGCCAGGCATAGGGGCCGGTGGCAGGGTCCATGGGCATGTGCAGGATCACCGTGCGCCCGGCCTTGTGGGCCTGGCGTGCGAAATCGGTGGCGTGGGGGGTGTCGGGCATGATCGCCATCGTGACCGGGCCGGGGAGGGCGAGGGTGCGGCTGTCGCGCTCGCTGCTCTGGCCCAGGTCGTCGATGATGATGCTCATGTAGGCCTTGGCCGGCGCCGCGTGGGCGGTGCCGGCCAACAGGCAGAACAGCGTCAACAACAGGTAACGCATGGAAGGAGTCAGTTGCCCTTGGTGATGTTCAGGCCCTTGAGCAGGCTCAGGGCCTGGCTGAGCTGGAAGTCGCCATCCTGCGGCCGATCCTTGCGCTTGCTGCTGCCGGTCGGACGGTCGGCACCGCCGTTGCCGTTGCCCAGGTGGCCTTGCAGGTCGGCTTCCTTGAAGTTGTCGGTGTCCGCTTCGGCGGTGAGCTTGGCCGGACGCACTTCGATGTCCGGGACGATGCCCTGGGCCTGGATCGAGCGGCCGTTGGGCGTGAAGTACAGTGCGGTGGTGAGCTTGAGCGCACGGTCGTTGTTCAGGGGCAGTACGGTCTGCACCGAGCCCTTGCCGAAGCTGTCGGTGCCCATCAGCACGGCGCGTTTCTGGTCCTGCAGGGCGCCGGCGACGATCTCGGAGGCCGAGGCGCTGCCGCCGTTGATCAGCACCACCAGTGGCACGCCTTCGCTGGCATCGGCCGGATCGGCGGAGAAGCGCAGCTCGGAGTTGGCGATACGGCCCTTGGTGTAGACGATCAGGCCCTTGGTCAGGAAGTGGTCGGCCACTTCCACGGCCGATTGCAGCACGCCGCCGGGGTTGTTGCGCAGGTCCAGGACCACGCCGCGCAGTTTCTTGCCGTTGTCCTTGCGCAGCTTGGCCAGCGCCTTGCCGACTTCGTCGCCGGTCTTGACCTGGAACTGGGTGATACGGATGTAGCCGTAGTCGTTCTCCAGCAACTGGCTCTTGACGCTCTTGACCTGGATGACCGCGCGGGCAAGGGTCACGTCGAACGGCGTGCCGCCGTCGCGGACCAGGGTCAGGGTGATCTTCTCGCCGACCTTGCCGCGCATCTTGTCCACGGCCTCGGTCATGGTCTGGCCGCGGGTGGGGGCGCCGTTGATCTTGACGATCAGGTCGCCCGCTTCGATGCCGGCACGCGAGGCGGGAGTGTCGTCGATCGGCGAGACCACCTTGACGAAACCGTCCTCCATGCCCACTTCGATGCCCAGGCCGCCGAACTCACCGCTGGTGCTCTCCTGCAGCTCCTGGAAGTCCTCGGGGCCCAGGTAGGCCGAGTGGGGGTCGAGGTTGCTGAGCATGCCCTTGATGGCGTTTTCCAGCAGGGTCTTGTCGTCCACCGGCTCGACATAGGCGGCCTTGATGCGGTCCAGGACCTCGGCGAAGGTACGCAGCTCCTCCAGCGGCAACGGGGCCTTGGTTGTCACCTCGGTCGCCGGTAGGGCGGCGCGGCTGGCGGGCGCGGCCGGCTCGGCGGCAGAGGCCAAGGGCGCGCCGACCACCAGGGCGATGGTCAGGGCCAGCTGGGTGAGGCGAGACGAGTGCAGCATGTCGAACGAACTCCTGATCCTGTTGGCGCTCCCTTGGGGGAGCATCGGCGCAGCTGCGGCTGCGCCGTAAATAAGGTGACTATCCGCGGCACCACTGCGCCGGGTCGGTGGGACGACCCTGCTGGCGAATGGCGAAATACAGGCCCGAGCTGTCCTGCCCACCGCTGTCGCCAACGGTGGAGATGGCTTCGCCGGCCTTGACGATGTCGCCGGCGCTCTTGAGCAGGCTCTGGTTGTGGCCATACAGGCTCAGGTAACCATTACCATGGTCGAGAATGACCAGAAGTCCAGCGCCACGCAACCAGTCGGCGAACACCACGCGCCCGCCGTGTACGGCACGCACCTGGGTGCCGGGGTTGGCGCCGATCATCACGCCGTCCCACTTGGCCCGGGCATCGCCCGCGCGGGCATCGCCGAAGCGGGCCAGCAATCGACCATTGACCGGCCAGGGAAGTTTTCCGCGGGCGGCGGAAAATGCGCCGCCGTAGTTCGCGCCATCGCTGGAGACAATGGGGCCGAGTGTGGTGCGGGCTTTTTTCGGGGCTTCTTCTTCGCGGTCCTCGCGGGCGGCGAGGGCTTGCTGCTGGCGCCGTTTTTCTTCGGCCTGCTGCTGGGCCAGCAGGGCTTTCCTGCGTGCTTCTTCGGCTTCGCGGGCCTGGCGGGCCAGGGTTTCTTCGATGGTCTTGAGAACCTTGGTCAGGTCGGCCTGGTCCTGCTGGCGAGATTGCAGTTTCTGGTCGCGGGCCTGCATGTCGGTGCTGAGCTTGGCCAGGACTTGTCGGCGCTCGCTGCGCACGGTCTCGAGCTCCTGGCGGCGGCTGTCGAGGTTGCCGCGCTGGGCCAGCAACTGCGCCTGTTGGCGGCTGATGTCCTGTTCGACATTGGCCAGTTGGCGCAGGGTCTCGTTGAAGGCGCGCAGTTGCTCCAGGCGCGCCTTGCTCAGGTAGTCGTAGTAGGTGAGGGTCCGGGCGAACTTCTCGGGGTTCTGCTGGTTGAGCAGCAGCTTGAGGTATTCCTCGCGCCCGCTCTGGTAGGCGGAGCGGGCCTGGATGGCGATCAGTCGCTGTTGTTCAACGCGGGCGCTCTGGAGTTTTTTTTTCTCGGTATCAAGGCGCTCCAGCTCGCCCTCGGTCTTTTTTAGTTCCTGTTGCAGAGCCTCCACCTGCTTTTCGAGATCGCCGATTTCGGTCTCGGTGGATTTGAGGTCCTTCTGCACGCCGGCTTTTTCTTCCTGGAGCTTGCCCAGCATCTTCTTCAGCTCGGCGATGTCCTGGCGGGTGGCGTCCAGTTGTTGCTGGGTCTGCGCGCGCTCGTCGGCGAAGGCCGGGCTGAGCAGGCAAGACAGGGCGAGTAGGATCAGGGCGCGGAGCATGGGGTTGGGCGTACCAGGGATGGAGACTGGCCTAGTATGCCCGCGTGGGCCTGCAAAAAAAACGCCTCGCGGCATCTGCGGCGAGGCGTTTGTCTGGAAACCGTGCACCGGGGCTGCTTCACCGCCCTTCGCGGGCAGGGAATCGCGCTGTACCTGGAGCGGCCTTGTGTCGCGAAAGGGCCGCAAAGCGGCTCCAGGATGTTTGGTCAGGCAGCTCAGGCGTCGATCAGGATCGAGGTGCCGGTCATTTCGGCCGGCTTTTCCAGGCCCAGCAGCTTGAGCATGGTCGGCGCGACGTCCGCCAGCACACCGCCTTCACGGACTTTGACATTGCGCTTGCCGACATAGATGAACGGCACCGGCTCCGTGGTGTGGGCCGTATGGGCCTGGCCTGTGCAGGCGTCTTCCATCTGCTCGACGTTGCCGTGGTCGGCGGTGATCAGTGCTTCGCCACCCACCTTGTCCAGCGCCTGGACGATGCGCCCGACGCAGCCGTCCAGGGCCTCGACGGCCTTGACCGCGGCCTCGAACACGCCAGTGTGGCCGACCATGTCGCCGTTGGCGTAGTTGACCACGATCACGTCATAACGCTGCTGCTCGATGGCCTCGACGATGCGGTCGGTGACTTGCGGTGCGCTCATCTCGGGTTGCAGGTCGTAGGTGGCGACCTTCGGCGATGGAATCAGGATGCGTTCCTCGCCTTCGAAGGGCTCTTCGCGGCCGCCCGAGAAGAAGAAGGTGACGTGGGCGTACTTCTCGGTCTCGGCGATGCGCAGCTGGGTCTTGCCGTTCTTGGCCAGGTACTCGCCGAGCACGTTGTCCAGGGTGGCCGGGGCGAACGCGGCCGGAGCCGGGATCTTGGCCGAGTACTGGGTCAGGCCGATGTAGGCGGCCAGCTTGGGCAGTCGGGCGCGCGGGAACTCGTTGAAGTCGGCCTCGACGAACGCGCGGGACAGCTCGCGGGCGCGGTCGGCGCGGAAGTTCATGAAGATGACGGCGTCGCCGTCCTCGACCTTGACCGCCTCGCCGATGCGGGTGGCCTTGACGAACTCGTCGCTCTCGTCGCGGGCATAGGCTGCTTCAAGGCCGGCCAGGGCCGACGGCGCGGTGTGCTCGGCGACGCTGTCGACGATCAGGTTGTAGGCGGCGCTGACACGGTCCCAGCGGTTGTCGCGGTCCATCGCGAAGTAGCGGCCGATGAGGCTGGCGATGCGGCCCTTGCCCAGCTTGGCGAAGGTGGCGTCGAGCAGTTCGATGGACGACTGCGCGCTACGCGGCGGGGTGTCGCGGCCATCGAGGAAGGCGTGCAGGTAGATCTTTTCGGCGCCACGTTGCGCGGCCAGCTCGGCCATCGCGATGAGGTGGTCCTGGTGGCTGTGCACGCCGCCGTCGGAGAGCAGGCCGAGGATGTGCACGGCCTTGCCGGCGCCCGCGGCCTTGTCCACGGCGCCTGTGAGCACGGGATTGCCGAAGAACTCGCCATCACGGATGGACTTGGTGACCCGGGTGAAGTCCTGGTAAACCACGCGCCCGGCGCCGAGGTTCATGTGGCCGACCTCGGAGTTGCCCATCTGGCCGTCGGGCAGGCCGACGTCCATGCCGGAGCCGGAGATCAGCCCGTTGGGCTGACTCGCGCGCAGGCGATCGTAGACAGGTGTGTTGGCGGCGAAGATGGCGTTGTATTCGGGGCTTTCGCTATGCCCGAAACCATCCAGGATAATCAGGACCAAGGGTTTTGGCGTGTTCGTCATCAATCCTACTCACGGTTGCAAGATGATAAAGACACGCATTTTAGGGCAAATCGGCCAGCGACGGCCAATTTCCTCCAAATGAGCGGGCAATGCCCGACAGGCTGTCGATACGGGTGATTTCCCAGCTGGTCCGCCGGGCTTTGGCCGGCCTGGGGGGCTGTGTATACTGGCCGGCATTTTCAATCGCGTGGAACACCCTCAGATGGTTGCTAACCTGATTCAATTTGCGACAAACCACTACATCCTGGTGGCGATCTTCGTTGTTCTGCTGGTCCTGCTGCTCATCAACGAAATCCGCCGTGGCGGCCAGAGCCTGAGCAACGGCCAGCTGACCGCCCTGGTCAACGCCGAGAAAGGCGTGGTGATCGACATCCGTCCGAGCAAGGAATACTCGTCGGGCCACATCGTCGGCGCCCTGAACATCCCGCAGGACAAACTGGTCAGCCGCATGGCCGAGCTGGAAAAGCACAAGGGCAAGACCCTGATCGTAGTGGACGGCATGGGCCAGCAGTCCGGCACCATCTGCCGCGAGCTGCTCAAGGCTGGTTACACTGCCGCCAAGCTCAGCGGTGGCGTTTCCAGCTGGAAAGCCGATAACCTGCCTCTGGTGAAGTGATCATGAAGCCTGTCATCGTCTACTCCAGCGACTATTGCCCGTATTGCATGCGCGCCAAGTACCTGCTCGAGAGCAAGGGCGTGGCCTTCGAGGAAATCAAGGTCGACGGCAAGCCGCAGGTGCGCGCCGAGATGACCCAGAAGGCAGGCCGTACCTCGGTACCGCAGATCTGGATCGGCACCACCCACGTTGGCGGATGCGATGACCTCTATGCCCTGGAGCGGGCGGGCAAGCTCGATGCCCTGCTCGAGGCCTGAATCACAGCCCATACATAACCATTAGGAAAAGAATCTGCCATGACTGACCAGCAGAACAACGGCGCCGCCGAAGACAACTCCCCGCAATTCTCCCTGCAGCGCATCTATGTGCGTGACCTGTCCTTCGAAGCGCCGAAGAGCCCGCAGATCTTCCGCCAGCAGTGGGAGCCGAGCGTCTCGCTGGACCTGAACACCCGCCAGAAAGCCCTGGAAGGCGACTTCCACGAAGTGGTGCTGACCCTGTCGGTCACCGTCAAGAACGGTGAAGAAGTGGCGTTCATCGCCGAAGTTCAGCAGGCCGGTATCTTCCTGATCAAGAACCTCGACGCCGCCTCCATGAGCCACACCCTCGGCGCGTTCTGCCCGAACATCCTGTTCCCGTACGCCCGCGAGACCCTGGACAGCCTGGTGACCCGTGGCTCGTTCCCGGCACTGATGCTCTCCCCGGTCAACTTCGACGCCCTGTACGCGCAAGAAATGCAGCGCATGCAGGAAGCCGGCGAAGCGCCGACCATGCAGTAAGCGCTGCAAAAAAAACAAAAGGGCGACTTCGGTCGCCCTTTTCGTTATCGGTGTCTTCGTGGGCTTGCCCGCGAAGAGGTCGCTAGGGGGCCGAGTCAACTGCCGGCAAAACCTTGCTGACGCCAGGCCTCATAGACCGTCACCGCCACGGTATTGGACAGGTTCAGGCTCCTGCACCCCGGGCGCATCGGCAGGCGCAGGCGCTGCTCGGCTGGCAGGCTATCCAGCACCTCGGCAGGCAGGCCCCTGCTTTCAGGACCGAACAGGAAGGCATCGCCCGGCTGGTAGTCGACCTCATGGAAAGGATGCGAGCCTTTGGTGGTGAAGGCGAACAGGCGCGGTTGGCCGAGGCTTTCCAGGCATTCGGCCAGGCTCTGGTGACGCTTGAGCGTGGCATACTCGTGGTAGTCCAGCCCTGCCCGGCGCAGGCGCTTGTCATCCAGCTCGAAGCTTATAGGTTCGATCAGGTGCAGGTCGCAGCCGCTGTTGGCGCAGAGGCGGATGATGTTGCCGGTATTCGGCGGAATCTCTGGTTGAAAGAGGATGACGTGAAACATGCACGGCTCCAGGCGTGAAGATGACGAGCATTCTACCCCTGAACCCGACCTGCGTTCGAAGGCTTGGCCGCGCGTACTGCTGTCGCTCGCCATCGTCGGCATGATGGTGGGCCTGATGATCGGCCGTCTGACCGCGCCCGAAGAGCGGGTGCTGGAGCGGGTGGAGGTGGTACAGGACGGCCTGGACCTATGGTTCAACGAAGAGCCCAGATTGCATGGCGAAACGGTGCAAGGCACCGTGGCCGTGCTGTTCCAGGCCGAAGGCCAAGCCCGGCGAGGGCAATTGCAGGTGCAGGGTAAGCCGGTCGGCTGGCGTTTGCAGAAGAGCGAGGACGGCCTGTTGCTGACCGTGATTGCCGCGCGCCCCCTGCAAGGTGAGTGGCACGGCGCAGAGGAAGGCGGACGTTGGCGGGTGCAGGTGAGGTTGCACGAATAAAAGAGGGGATATCCCGGCCTGCCTGTACCGGGGTCCCCGAAACTGGAGATATCTGTCTTTTAGCAGATGTCGTGCCAGTTTCTAGACGCCCGAAAATACTGGGTTTAGCGCGGTCGGGGTCAGTTCTACGACTGTCTTGTGCCTTCGGGCGGTGCGCTTGGCACTGGATCGGTGCAAGCCTTATGAACGCCATCGCGGGACAAGCCCGCTCCTACAGGGTCGGCGTGCGCAATGGCTGTAGGAGCGGGCTTGTCCCGCGATGGCGGCAGTCAGGGTGACGAGGATCAATGATCGTCGCCATCTTCCTCATCCCCGCCGTCGACGCGCATCCCCAGCTCCTTGATCTTGCGCGTCAGGGTATTGCGTCCCCAGCCCAGCAGTACGGCGGCGTCCCGGCGGCGACCGGCGGTGTGCTTGAGGGCTGTCTCGATCATGATGCGCTCGAAGCTTGGCACGGCGCTGTCGAGCAGGTTCGACTGGCCGCGCCCCAGGGCCTGGTCGGCCCACTGGCGCAGGGCTTGCTCCCAGTTGGTGATCGGCGCTGAGTCCTGCGGCAGATTGAGCAGTTCAGGTGGCAGGTCGCCGATCAGTACTTCGCGGCTGGAGGCCATCACGGTGATCCAGCGGCAGGTGTTCTCCAGCTGGCGCACGTTGCCCGGCCATGGCAGGTTGCGCATGAACTCTTCGGTTTCCGGCTTGAGCAGCTTGGGCTCGACGGCCAGCTCCTTGGCGGCGCGGCCAAGGAAGTGCCGCGCCAGGGCGGGGATGTCCTCGCGGCGATCGGCCAGGCGCGGAATATGGATGCGGATCACGTTCAGGCGGTGGAACAAGTCTTCGCGGAACTTGCCGGCCTGCACCAGCGACTCCAGGTTCTGGTGAGTGGCGGCGATGATGCGCACGTCCACCTTGACCGGCACGTGGCCGCCGACCCGATAGAACTCGCCGTCGGCCAGCACGCGCAGCAGACGGGTCTGGGTGTCGGCGGGCATGTCGCCGATCTCGTCGAGGAACAGAGTGCCCCCGTCGGCCTGCTCGAAGCGGCCACGGCGCAGGTTGGCGGCCCCGGTGAAGGCGCCTTTCTCGTGGCCGAACAGCTCGGACTCCATCAGGTCCTTCGGGATCGCCGCCATGTTCAGGGCAATGAACGGTGATGCCGCTCGCGGGCTGTGGCGGTGCAGGGCATGGGCCACCAGCTCCTTGCCGGTGCCGGACTCACCGTTGATCAGTACGGTGATGTTGGAGTGGCTGAGCCGGCCGATGGCACGGAACACCTCCTGCATCGCCGGCGCCTCGCCGATGATCTCCGGGGTGCGGGCCAGGCTGGTCGGTACGTCGAGGGCTTGCTGCTCCTGGGCATGCTGGTTGGCGCGCTTGACCAGCGACACCGCGTCATCCACGTCGAACGGCTTGGGCAGGTATTCGAAGGCGCCGCCCTGGTAGGAGGCCACGGCGCTGTCCAGATCGGAGTGGGCGGTCATGATGATGACCGGCAGGCGCGGGTGCTGCTCGCGGATCTGTGCCAGCAGATCCAGGCCGCTGGTACCGGGCATGCGGATGTCGGAGATGATCACGTCCGGTTGCTGCCGGGCCAGGCGGCCCATGACGCCGTCGGCGCTGTCGAAGCTCTGGGTGGTCATGCCTTCCTGTTGCAGGGCTTTTTCCAGGACCCAGCGGATGGAGCGATCATCATCGACGATCCAGACGGTTTCACTTCGGCTCATGAGGCGGTGGCTCCTTGTTCCAGAGGCAGGTAGATCGAGAACGTGGTGTGGCCGGGGTGGCTGTCACACTCGATCAGGCCCTGGTGCTGGCTGATGATGTTCTGGGTGATGGCAAGGCCGAGCCCTGTGCCGTCCGGGCGGCCGCTGACCATCGGGTAGAAGAGGGTTTCCTGCAGTTGCGCGGGGATGCCTGGGCCGTTGTCGGTGATCTCGACCCGGGCCACCAGGCGATGGCGCACGTGGCCGATGGTGAACTGGCGCACCGCGCGGCTGCGCAGGGTGATGCGGCCCAGGCGCAGGTCGTTCTGCCCGGCGATCGCCTGCATGGCGTTGCGCACGATATTGAGCACTGCCTGGATCATCTGCTCGCGGTCGATCAGCACGTCCGGCAGGCTCGGGTCGTAGTCGCGGACCAAGGTGACGCCGCCCTGGCTTTCGGCCTCCACCAGGCTGCAGACCCGCTCCAGCACCTCATGGATGTTGGTCATGGCCAGCGATGGCAGTTTGTTCGAGCCGAGCATGCGGTCGACGAGGTTTCGCAGGCGGTCGGCCTCCTCGATGATCACATTGGTGTAGTCGCGCAGGTCATCGTGCGGCAGCTCCCGGGCCAGCAGTTGCGCTGCGCCGCGGATGCCGCCAAGGGGGTTCTTGATTTCGTGGGCCAGGCCGCGCACCAGCATCTTGGTGGTCTCCTGCTTACTCAGCTGAGCCTCTTCCTTGGTGATGCGCAGCAAGCGGTCGCGGGGGTGGACCTCCAGCAGCAGCAGGGTCTGGCCCTGATGCAGGATCGGTGTCACGGCGTAGTCGACGGTGATGCTCTGGCCGGTCAACGAGGTCAGTTGCGCCTCGCGCTTGGTGAACGGGTGCGCTTGTTCCACGGCCAGACGCAGGGAGTTGAGCGCCTCGGTCGACTCGGTGAACAGCTCGCTGATGAACTGCCCGTGGCTACGCTGACCGCTGACTGCCAGCAGCATTTCGGCGGCAGGATTCATGTACTCCAGGCGCAGCTCGGCATTGAGCAGGAGCGTGGCCGTGGTCAGGTTGTCCAGGAGCAGCCGGTGCTGTGCATCGCTGATGGTCATAAGGCGTCGTTGACCTCTTTTGGCGCATGGGGCGGGTCAGGGGCTGCTGGTGGGCGCGCCTGAAACGCTTGATGCCGGAAAAATGCAAGAAACAAACCAAGGCTCCGAAAAGGCGCGGAATTTCCGTGGAAACACCTGTGATTGCGCGAAATCGGACCAGAAAGCGCTGGCGAAGCGTTTTTGCTGAGCCAGCATGGGGATGCGTACTCCCATGCGCGCACCAATATAGAGCATAGCGCGGCAGCGCCTGTTGGGCCGGCCTTGGAGGGGGCGGGCAGAGACCCTCTTCACCGCGACGGCCGCAAACGAAAACGGCCTCCCGAGGGAGGCCGTCTTGATCATGTCATCGGCGCGAGGCGCCGGTCAGATCAGCAGCTGTAATACAGCTCGTATTCCAGCGGGTGCACGAAGGTGCGGACCTTGATCTCTTCTTCGCTCTTCAGCTCGATGAAGGCATCGATGAAGTCGTCGGAGAACACGCCGCCCTTGGTCAGGAACGCACGGCCTTTGTCCAGCTCTTCCAGGGCTTCCTTCAGGCTGCCGCAAACCTGCGGGATGTCCTTGGCCTCTTCAGGCGGCAGGTCGTACAGGTTCTTGTCGGCGGCATCGCCTGGGTGGATCTTGTTCTGGATGCCGTCCAGGCCAGCCATCAGCAGGGCCGCGAAGGCCAGGTACGGGTTGGCCGATGGGTCCGGGAAGCGCGCTTCGATACGGCGGGCTTTCGGGCTGCCGACGTAAGGAATGCGGATCGAGGCGGAACGGTTGCGTGCCGAGTAGGCCAGCATGACCGGGGCTTCGAAGCCTGGGACCAGACGCTTGTAGGAGTTGGTCGACGGGTTGGTGAAGCCGTTCAGGGCCTTGCCGTGCTTGATGATGCCGCCGATGAAGTACAGGGCGGTGTCGGACAGGCCGGCATAGCCTTCACCCGAGAAGGTGTTCTTGCCGTCTTTCCAGATCGACATGTGCACGTGCATGCCCGAACCGTTGTCGCCGTACAGTGGCTTGGGCATGAAGGTGGCGGTACGGCCATAAGCGTCGGCAACGTTGTGCACGACGTATTTCAGGGCCTGTACTTCGTCAGCCTTCTTCACCAGGGTGTTGAACTTGACGCCGATTTCGTTCTGGCCGGCAGTCGCCACTTCGTGGTGGTGAACTTCGACGGTCTGACCCATTTCTTCCAGTGCGTTGCACATGGCAGTACGGATTTCGTGGTCGTGGTCGAACGGCGGAACCGGGAAGTAGCCGCCTTTGACGCCTGGACGGTGGCCTTTGTTGCCGCCTTCCACGTCAGCGTCGGACATCCACGAGCCTTGCTCGGAGAAAATCTTGAACATCGAGCCGGAGATGTCCGACTTGAATTTCACTTCGTCGAAGATGAAGAACTCTGGCTCCGGGCCGGCGAACACGGTGTCACCGATACCGGTGCTCTTCAGGTACTCTTCGGCGCGCTTGGCGATGGCGCGTGGGTCGCGATCGTAGCCCTGCATGCTCGACGGGTCGACGATGTCGCAGGTGATGATCAGGGTCGGCTCTTCGGTGAACGGGTCCAGAACGGCGGTCTCGTCGACCGGCATCAGGATCATG
>Ga0153917_1000513_pt1 | contig 24365 bp, 22 predicted proteins | sample TSFL001MetaG_FD_104695 | JGI IMG/M metagenome (GOLD analysis project Ga0153917, IMG submission 104695) | Attine ant fungus gardens microbial communities from Florida, USA - TSFL001 MetaG | ecosystem: Host-associated > Fungi > Mycelium > Unclassified | place: USA: Florida, Paynes Creek Historic... | reverse complement strand
GAACACGCGAGCTGCGGAACTTTTGCGGCGACCAGTGCCGTAGTATTGATTTTCAGCCATTGCCTATAATCCCGATTAGATGTCAAGAACTTGCGGTTGCTGTGCCGCGTGGTTGTGCTCGTTGCCAGCGTAAACTTTCAGTTTACGGAACATAGCACGACCCAGCGGGCCTTTTGGCAGCATGCCTTTAACCGCGATTTCAATCACACGCTCAGGACGGCGAGCAATCATCTCTTCAAAGGTCGCTTGTTTGATACCACCGATGTGGCCGGTGTGGTGATAGTACACTTTGTCAGTACGCTTGTTGCCGGTTACAGCAACTTTATCAGCGTTCAGAACGATGATGTAATCACCGGTATCGACGTGCGGAGTGTATTCCGCTTTATGCTTACCGCGCAGGCGACGTGCCAGTTCAGTAGCCAGACGGCCCAGAGTTTTACCGGTCGCGTCAACAACATACCAGTCGCGTTTTACGGTTTCTGGTTTAGCTGTAAAAGTTTTCATTAAAAGCTTACCCAAATAAATAAGTTACACGTAGGTGTTCACCCAAACGTTTAGTCAGTTGAGGTTCACACGACAGAGTCCGGCAAACCTACCCCTTCGAATAGCCTATGCCGGCGAGAAAGTTTTGGGAAAAAACTCTCTTGTAACGTGGGGTCGCAAGATTATAGAGAAGTCGGGGTTAAAGATCGACCCCTTTATGTGATTTGCGCAGGGTTTTTGCGGGCTGGGGGAAGTGCGGTCTGATGCCCTCACCCCTGGCTCCGCTCCCACAAGAAACAGTGCGGTCTGGTGCCCTCACCCCCAGCCCCTCTCCCACGGGGAGAGGGTGGCATCTATTAAGGCATATGCTCGCGTTTCAGGTACTCTTCGCTCTGCATCTCCTGCAGGCGTGAGAGGCAGCGCTGGAACTCAAATTTCAGGCGCTCGCCCTGGTAAATCTCATATAAAGGCACCGCCGCGCTCACCACCAGCTTAACGTGGCGCTCGTAGAACTCATCCACCAGCGCAATGAAACGGCGCGCCTCGCTCTCCATTAGCGTGGTCATGACGGGCACGTCGAACAGCATAACCGTATGGAACAGGCGCGACAGAGCAATGTAGTCATGCTGGCTGCGGGCATCCACACATAAAGTGGTAAAGGACACCGCCAGCGTCTGGTTTGCCATACCCAGCGTTTGCAGCGGCCGGTGGTTGATCTCAAGCCCCGAGGCGTTATCACGCTTCGCCCCGGCCAGCGCCAGCCAGAGCTTATCCATCTGCTGTTGGGTATCCTCATTGAGGGGCGACAGCCACAGATGTGCCTGGGTCAGGGTGCGCAGACGATAATCCACCCCGGCATCCACGTTCATAATTTCACAATGCTGTTTAATGGCATCAATAGCGGGTAAGAAACGGGCGCGCTGTAAACCGTTGCGATAGAGCTCGTCCGGTGGGATGTTCGAGGTCGCCACCAGGGTGATGCCCCGGGCGAAAAGCGCTTTCATCAGGCCGCCTAACAGCATGGCGTCGGTAATGTCCGAAACGAAAAACTCGTCAAAGCACAGCACGTCAGTTTCCGCTTTAAAACGCTCGGCGATAATCTCCAGCGGATCGCTCTGTCCCTGCAACGCGGTGAGCTCTTCATGAACCCGTAACATAAAGCGGTGAAAGTGCAGACGCTGCTTACGCGTGCCCGGCAGGCTCTGGTAAAACAGATCCATCAGCCAGGTTTTACCGCGCCCTACGCCGCCCCACATATATAAGCCGCGCACCGGCGCTAGCGTCGGCGACGCCTTTTTCCCCAGCAGCCGACCAAATGCCGCTTTCAGCCCGCCGGCGGGCGCCGCCTCTGTTGGCCGGGCTGTGAGTTGCTCATAGATAAAATTCAGACGATTTACCGCATCGCGTTGCACGTCGTCAGGCTGATGTGTGCCCTCCTGCAGGGCCTGCTGGTAGTGCTCAAGGGGGGAGAGGGTTTGCATAAGCTCGTTGATATTCCTTCAATTAAGGCACGGCAACCTGCGCAGTTGACGAAAAAAAGGCCGTTCTACACTACGCGATGATACCGCGGGATTCCACTTCTACGGAAATAGCGGTTATAGTGGCATAATCAGGCACGGGCATGGAGCCGAGCCATTACCCTACGGAACCACAAGACAACGGGAGAAGTTCATGACCTGGGAATATGCGCTAATTGGGTTAGTCGTCGGCATCGTTATCGGCGCCGTGGCCATGCGTTTTGGAAATCGCAAATTGCGTCAACAACAGGCTTTGCAGTACGAACTGGAAAAGAACAAAGCTGAACTGGAAGAGTATCGCGAAGAGCTGGTAAGCCACTTTGCCCGTAGCGCCGAACTGCTGGATAACATGGCGGATGATTATCGCCAGCTTTATCAGCACATGGCGAAAAGCTCCAGCAGCCTGCTGCCAGAAATGACCGCGGAGTCCAACCCGTTCCGCAACCGTCTGGCCGAGTCCGAAGCCAGTAACGATCAGGCGCCGGTCCAGATGCCGCGTGACTACTCCGACAGCGCGTCTGGCCTGCTGCGCGGTGGCGCAAAACGCGACTAATCGCTCATCGCAAATATATTTCACGGGCGCACCCCTTGCGCCCGTCCTTTCTTCCCCGTCCCAGCTATTATTTAGTCAAACACCTCATTGTTCAGCGTTTTAAAATTCAATAACATCAGAACGTTTTGAGCTGTTATTCCTTCATTTCAGGTTGCGAGAGCCAGCATCAATGAACAAAAAAAACCAGCTGTTAAGCGCAGTAGCATTGAGTATCGGGTTATCTCTCCCGGCGGCGTTTCCCGTTACGGCCGCTATTCCTTCACAGGTGCCCGGCCAGGCGGCGCTTCCGTCCCTTGCCCCCATGCTGGAGAAAGTATTACCCGCAGTGGTGAGCGTTAAGGTTGAAGGCACCGCCCCGCAAAGCCAGCGCGTGCCGGAAGAGTTAAAAAAATATTTCGGCGATGAGGGCCAGGGTCAGGCGCAACCCTTTGAAGGGCTTGGCTCTGGCGTAGTGATTGACGCTGCAAAGGGCTATGTTCTTACCAATAACCACGTCATCAGCCAGGCTGATAAGATCAGCGTGCAGATGAACGATGGCCGTGAATTTGAAGCCAAACTGATTGGCGGCGATGACCAGAGCGATATCGCCCTGTTACAGCTGCAAAACGCCACTAACCTGACGCAAATCGCCGTGGCCGATTCCGATAAGCTGCGCGTCGGCGATTTTGCCGTGGCCGTGGGTAACCCTTTTGGTCTCGGTCAGACCGCCACCTCAGGGATCATCTCCGCCTTAGGCCGCAGCGGCCTTAATCTTGAAGGGCTGGAAAACTTTATCCAGACTGATGCCTCCATTAACCGCGGTAACTCCGGCGGTGCCTTGCTGAACCTCAACGGCGAACTGATTGGTATCAATACCGCTATTCTCGCCCCCGGCGGCGGCAGCGTCGGCATTGGCTTTGCTATCCCCAGCAATATGGCCCGCACCCTGGCCCAGCAGCTGATTGATTTTGGCGAAGTGAAGCGCGGCCTGCTGGGCATTAAAGGCATGGAGATGAGCGCAGATATCGCCAAAGCCTTTAATCTGAACGTACAGCGCGGTGCCTTCGTCAGCGAAGTATTGCCCAATTCCGGCTCGGCAAAAGCGGGCGTTAAGTCCGGAGATGTGATAGTTAGCCTGAATGATAAGCCGTTAAGCAGCTTCGCTGAGTTGCGCTCACGCATCGCCACTACCGAGCCTGGCGCTAAAGTGAAGCTGGGCCTGCTGCGCGACGGTAAACCGCTCACCGTTGAGGTGACGCTCGATAAAAGTACCTCTTCTTCGGCCAGCGCAGAGATGATTGCCCCTGCGCTGCAGGGGGCGACCCTGAGCGACGGGCAGTTGAAAGATGGCACCAAGGGCATCACCCTCGATAGCGTAGAGAAGAGCAGTCCGGCGGCCGAGGCGGGCCTGCACCAGGATGATGTGATTATTGGCGTGAACCGGACCCGTGTGCAGTCGATCGCCGAAATGCGCAAGGTGCTGGAGAGCAAACCTGCAGTGATTGCGCTGCAGATTGTCCGCGGCAACGACACGCTCTATATTCTTCTGCATTAAGGCTTTATCTGCCGGACATCACGGCATGTGATGTCCGGATAAGTCATGTTATGCTGCAACAGTTCTCACTTTAACGATGCCCGTATCATGTTCCTGAAGCTCATTCGTTCGGTCGCCATCGGCCTGGCTGTTGGCGGCCTGTTAGTGGTCGCCATGCCCTCTTTACGCCAGTTTAATAAGCTGGCCGCGCCGCAATTCGACAGCGCAGATGAAATGCCTGCCAGCTATAACCCGGCAGTGCGCCGCGCCGCGCCTGCGGTGGTTAACGTCTATAACCGCGGTCTGAACTCCAACAGCCATAATCAGCTGGAGATCCGCACGCTCGGTTCAGGCGTAATAATGGATGAACGCGGCTATATCGTTACCAATAAGCATGTGATTAACGACGCGGATCAGATTATCGTCGCCCTGCAGGATGGTCGCGTGTTTGAAGCGCTGCTGGTGGGATCCGACAGCCTGACCGACCTGGCGGTACTGAAGATTAACGCCACCGGCGGACTGCCCGTCATCCCCATTAACCGCAAGCGCAACCCGCATATCGGCGATGTGGTGCTGGCCATCGGCAACCCCTATAACCTTGGGCAGACCATTACTCAGGGCATTATCAGCGCCACAGGGCGTATTGGCCTGAACCCCTCCGGACGGCAGAACTTCCTGCAAACCGATGCCTCTATCAACCACGGCAACTCCGGCGGCGCGCTGGTTAACTCGCTGGGCGAACTGGTGGGCATTAATACGCTCTCTTTTGATAAGAGTAATGATGGCGAAACCCCGGAGGGTCTCGGCTTTGCCATCCCCTTCCAGCTGGCAACCAAAATTATGGATAAGCTGATTCGCGATGGCCGGGTGATACGCGGTTATATCGGCATCGGTGGTCGCGAAATCGCGCCGCTGCATGCCCAGGGCGGCGGCGGCATTGACCAGATCCAGGGAATCGTTGTGAACGAAGTCTCCCCCGGTGGCCCGGCTGCGCAGGCAGGTCTGCAGGTGAATGACGTGATTGTTTCGGTTAACAATAAACCGGCCGTCTCGGCGCTGGAAACCATGGACCAGGTGGCTGAAATCAGACCAGGCTCCATTATTCCGGTTGAGGTGATGCGCGAGGACAAAAAACTTACGCTGCAGGTCACCATTCAGGAATATCCGGCAACCAATTAACAGATGAAAAAAAACCGGAGACGCTGCTCCGGTTTTTTTATCGCCTGGGGAGACTTACTTGTTAACGAACTCTTCGCCCAGGGTGATATCGCCTTTCAGCGTATCCAGCATACCGGCCATCGCCTGTTGTTCAAACGGGCTCAGGGTGCCGATAGGTTTGCGCTCTTCGATACCGTTTTTACCCAGCAGCAGCGGCTGAGAGAAGAAGCGCGCGTGTTCACCGTCGCCTTCAACATAAGCGCATTCTACTACGCCCTGCTCGCCCTGCAGAGCGCGAACCAGTGACAGGCCGAAACGCGCTGCCGCCTGGCCCATAGAAAGGGTTGCAGAACCGCCACCCGCCTTCGCTTCCACCACTTCGGTGCCGGCGTTCTGAATACGTTTGGTCAGGTCAGCCACTTCCTGCTCAGAAAAAGTCACGCCCGGGATCTGCGACAGCAGCGGCAGAATGGTCACGCCTGAGTGGCCGCCGATAACCGGCACTTCCAGCTCGTCTGGCTGCTTGCCTTTCAGCTCGGCAACAAAGGTATTGGAGCGGATGATATCCAGCGTGGTCACGCCGAACAGTTTGTTCTTGTCGTACACGCCCGCTTTTTTCAGCACTTCCGCTGCGATAGCAACGGTGGTGTTAACCGGGTTAGTAATGATACCAATGCACGCTTTCGGGCAGGTTGTAGCAACCTGCTGGATCAGATTCTTCACGATACCGGCGTTAACATTAAACAGGTCGGAACGATCCATACCCGGCTTACGCGCGACGCCTGCGGAGATAAGCACCACGTCAGCACCCTGCAGTGCAGGCGTAGCATCTTCACCGGAGAAGCCTTTGATTTTAACAGCGGTAGGGATGTGGCTCAGGTCAACCGCCACGCCTGGGGTTACCGGGGCAATATCGTACAGGGAGAGTTCTGAGCCTGAAGGCAGCTGAGTTTTCAGTAGTAGGGCAAGCGCCTGGCCGATACCGCCAGCAGCGCCGAGGACTGCGACTTTCATCCTAAACTCCTTATTATGTTGATCTAAATATCTGTTGCTCCGTCGCGGCGACCATAATTCAGCAGATGAATAATTACAATCCTGGGAGCTGAAGAATTAGCGGTCACGCACTTTTCACAGCGGCCTGAAGGCTATCGGGCGTTATGCGTTCGCTAAGCAACGAAACAAGAGGTGGTTACAATACACCCTCGTCAGCTAGCAAAACAACATCAATTTGATAACATTTAATTTACTTTTAAGGTTATTTGCGAGGCGTGACGCAGGCATGTTCCTCGATAACAAATTTTGATAAAATCCCGCCCTTTCATAACATTATTTCAGCCCGATATTGGGCAGATAGTTTGCATAAAAATTCATCCATGTGCATAATAATGTTGTTTCTACCGCTATATTTCGGGTGACTTATGCGAATCTCTTCAAAACAAGAAGAATTAGTTAAGGCGTTTAAAGCGCTGCTTAAAGAAGAAAAGTTTAGTTCTCAGGGTGAGATCGTGCTGGCCTTACAGGAACAGGGCTTCGACAACATTAACCAGTCGAAAGTCTCCCGCATGTTAACCAAGTTTGGGGCGGTACGTACCCGCAATGCCAAAATGGAGATGGTGTACTGCCTGCCGGCGGAACTGGGCGTTCCTACCACCTCAAGTCCGCTGAAGAACCTGGTGCTGGATATCGACTATAACGATGCCGTGGTAGTTATCCATACCAGCCCGGGTGCAGCACAGCTAATCGCCCGCCTGCTGGACTCCCTCGGTAAAGCAGAGGGTATCCTCGGCACAATCGCCGGTGATGACACCATCTTTACCACGCCAGCCAATGGCTTCTCGGTAAAAGACCTCTACGAAGCTATCCTGGTGCTTTTCGAACAGGAACTCTGATTCTCCTCCCTGCTGCGCGCCGCAGCGGGGAAGCTTCTGCTTTCACTTCTCTTTCCCCTACTTTCTGTTGCGCTCCGTTTTGCATTTAGTGCGATTTACCACCTTCCTTCATTTATCCAGACAATGATAAATCAATAAATCGCACAAAAAATCAAATTTACTTATCCATATGATTTTCTTAGTCATAACGCATCAATGTGACCGAAAAGTGAACGTTTTTATTCATTTCGGTTATAAAAAATCGCCTATTAATGGCGTAATAACAGCAGAAACAATTAGCAGGGTATTAATTTTTTACGTGATTAGTGTATACTTGATTTTGTGATGAGGGTCACGAAACAAAGACCCTATGAAGAATACGACGAGGAAAATAATCATGAAAATCAAAACAACTGTAGCAGCCCTGAGCGTTCTGTCTGTCCTCTCTTTCGGTGCTTTCGCCGCCGACTCTATTAATGCTGAGCAGGCGCAATCCCGACAGGCGATCGGTACCGTCTCCGTAGGTGCAATTGGTACTTCACCGATGGATATGAATCAGATGCTGAATAAAAAAGCGGAAGAACAGGGTGCCTCTTCTTACCGCGTCATCGAAGCACGTTCCGGTGACCACTGGCACGCTACCGCTGAGCTCTATAAATAAGCTCAACCAATAATTACCTTTTATTGAATTAACGAACCTCAACGGCGCCAGGCATAAAAATAGCAGTTCAACCCTTACTGCCGTTGAGCTAAACAACTTCTGGAGTAAAGACTATGAAAACCAAATTAATCATCGCAACCTTAGGTTTAGCCTCTGTCCTCTCATTTGGTGCCAGCGCCGCTGTGCAACAGGTAAATACCGATCAGGCTCAGGGCCTGCAGCCTATGGGTAGCGTGTCCGTAACTCAGGTGACAGGTTCACCGATGGATATCCGTCATAAACTGGCAGCTAAAGCAGAAGAAGCTGGCGCAAGCAGCTATCGCGTCACCGAGCTGACCCAGGGCGATCACTGGCACGCCACCGCAGAACTCTACAAGTAAACCCTCGTCGTAGTGTCCCTACGACTTGCCCCTGCCTGCCAGGGGCTTTTTTATATCTTATTGCCGCACATTAAAGCGAAATTGCCCTTCCAGCTCCTCTTCCGCTTCATCAAACAGCAGTATGAGTGCCCCAAAGCGCCGGCGTACGTTATCCGGAAGATTAATGAACTCTATCTCCAGCGGCAAAGGCAGCTGACTTTCCGTGACGATCTCCCACAGCGAATCCAGGTTAGTGACCTTATTCCTTGCTATGTCGAACCTGCGCGCAAAGGCGCGGTAAAAATCTTCCTGACTGGCTATCTCATTAAAATCAAAAGTATAAGTGTTCATTCCCGCCACCCTGTTAAGGCGGACGGCGCGCGCCGCCCGATAATTATAATCCCCCGATATGCAGCGTTTTGACTTCCAGGTACTCCTCCAGCCCCAGAACCGAACCTTCCCGACCCAGCCCCGACTCTTTCACGCCGCCGAAAGGCCCAAGCTCGGTAGAAACAGCACATTCGTTAATACCGATCATGCCGCTCTCAATAGCTTGCGAGACGCGGAAGACGCGCTGCAGGTTCTGCGTATAGAAGTAAGCTGCCAGGCCAAAAGGCGTGTTATTAGCGCGCTGGATAACCTCATCCTCCGAGGTAAAACGGAAGCAGGCCGCTACCGGCCCGAAGGTCTCTTCGCTTGCCAGCTTCATCCCCTCATGACAATCCCCCAGTACCGTGGGTTGCCAGAAATTGCCGCCCAGCGTATGGGGTTTACCGCCGGCCAGAACCGTGGCGCCTTTGGCGACCGCGTCTTCAACGTGCTCGCGCACTTTATCAACCGCCGATGCCTCTATGAGCGGCCCGACAACCGTGCCCTCTTCCAGCCCGTTGCCCACCTTCAGGGCATTAACCGCGTCGGCCAGCTTGCTGACAAAGGTGTCGTATACCGACTCCTGAATATAGAAGCGGTTAACGCTCACGCAGACCTGACCTGCGTTGCGGAATTTATTGGCGATAGCCCCCTGCACGGCGGCCTCGATGTCAGCGTCGTCGAATACGATGTAAGGGGCGTTGCCGCCAAGCTCCATCGAGACTTTTTTCATGGTCTCGGCCGCGTTGCGCACCAGGGTTTTACCCACCGCCGTCGAGCCGGTAAAGGAGATTTTGCGCACCGCCGGGCTTGCCATAATGGCATCGCTGATTTCATGGGTGTTGCCCGCTACGGCGTTTAACACGCCGTCCGGCACGCCCGCTTTTTTCGCCAGCGTTAGCAGCGCAAAGGCGCTTAACGGCGTATTGTTGGCCGGTTTTATCACCCCGGTGCAGCCCGCCGCCAGCGCCGGGCCGAGTTTGCGGGTCAGCATCGCCATCGGGAAATTCCACGGCGTGATGGCCGCCACCACCCCAATGGGTTCGCGGGTGGCCAGAATGCGCGAGCCGGGCTTAACGGGAGGAATGATTTCGCCGTTCGCGCGCTTGGCCTGTTCGGCAAACCACTGAATGAAGCTGGCCGCATACTCGACCTCGCCTTCGGCCTCTTTCAGGGGTTTCCCCTGCTCGGTGGTCATCAGCTGGCCGAGCCAGCTTTTGTTCTCAATAATTAGTTCATACCAGCGATAAAGGATCGTCGAACGCTCTTTCGCCGTTTTGGCACGCCAGGCGGGGAAGGCCTTGCTGGCAGCGGCAATAGCCTCTTCGGTCTCTTTGGTACCGGCTTTTGCCACTCTGGCGATCGTCTCACCGGTGGCCGGGTTGAGCACATCAAAGGTGGTATCGAGCGTTTTCCACACGCCATCCACCAGATAACCGGTCTGAAAAAGCGCACTATCCTGGAGAGCCTGGGTAGTCATATGTCCTCCCTTTCTGGGTTTATGAACTTGCACAGCTAAGTATAGCTACAAAAAAACCGACGCTTTGGGCGTCGGTTTTTGCAGGGAGATCAGCTGTCGATGAGGGCGTGTTGATAACGATGCAGCATGCTCACCAGCCGCTGTACCGGCTCGGTCACCTGCGGCGGCGCCTCCCAGATACGCAGTTTTTCCTGGTAGACATCCAGCTCTTCAAGCAGCTGGCCGAAATAGCGACGCCGCTTGTCGTCGCTGGAGGCGGACATCACATGGTCCGCGGTGCGGCGCAGCTGACGGTGAAATGCCGACAGATCCTCATTAACCGGCACCGGCGCATTGCGCAGACGCTGGTGGGCAATGATCAGCGTCAGGGCCAGACGGAACTTAGCCACATCGCCCGGGAACTTGTTCAACAGCAAAAAGAGCTGCTGATAAAGGGCGGGCAGATGGTTCTCTTTACGCCGCGCCACGTTGGTAGTCATCGCCGAAACGGCGGCGGAAACAAACTGATTCAGCAGCACGCGCCCGGTGCGGGCCTGCGAGTTGTCCCGCACCAGCAGAATAACCATCATCGCCAGGAAACAGCCCACGATCTGCCCCAGCGCGCTATCGAGGAACTGGCTGAAGTGGAAGGTCATCGGGTTATCCAGCACGATGATATTAATGGTACTGGCCAGCGCCCCCAGCGATCCCAGACGGCGTTTTTGTACCTCAATCCCAATAAAGAAGGCCATCACCGCCAGGCTAAGGCAGAGCAGTAACATACTTTGCTGGGTGGAGGGGATCACCACCAGGAAGTAGAACGCCCCGAGCGGCAGCGCGGCAATGGTGCCGTAGAGGAAGTCCAGCGCCACCATCCGCGGGTTGGGCAGGCGCATCGCCAGCGAGGTGACCACCGCGATCATCACCATCGCCCCGCTCCCGGAGGTCCAGCCGGTCCAGAGCCAGAACAGCGTGCCGAGCATACAGGCGAGGGTTGTCCGCCAGAAGTTGACCATCGCATGGTGGCGCTCCGCCGACTCAGGCCTGACTACCGCCTCACCCTGCAGGACCTCTTCTTCGGTGGCGCTGATTTTGGTATTACCGATGACGCCGCGTTTAAGCAGCAGGTAGCGGGTTGCAGCCCCCACCCAGGTATAGATGGTGATGGGGGTGTCACGCTCGCCGGTCCAGGCAATGACCCGGCGCATGCGTTTTAACTGGCGGTGCACGTCCTGCACCGTTTCCACCGGCTCTTCAAACAGCTCGCGGAAGGTATCGGTAATCAGCTCCGGACGACTGTTCTGGATCAGCCAGGTTTCGCAGGCCTGGGTGATCAGCGTTAACGAAACGGTATTCAGCGCCTTCAGGCGACGATTGGCCCGCGACCAGCGGGAGGACTCCATATTGAGGTTGCTGCGCATCCCCTCCAGCGCGCTGGTACGGCGTACCAGTGCGCCCCAGGCGGCATCTAAGGCTTCGCTGTCGCCATGCTTAATGCACAGCTGCATCAGCTGATACTGGGAGACGATTAACGCATCCAGCTCCCGGTCCACCTCCTGCTTGATGGATCGCGGCGAGAAGAGCAGATCCGCGACGATCGCGCAGACAATCCCGAGCACGATCTCGCTGCAGCGCTCCACGGCAAACTGCGGGGTCAGCAGCGGTTCGGTCTGGATAGTAATGACAATAATCAGCGCGGTATAGCCGGAAAGGCCCCAGGCGTAAGAGTTCTCAACGCGGATCAGCGAGGAGACCCAGGTGCAGAAACCGGCCCAGATACAGCACACCATGACCATCAGCAGCGGCGTGCGGATCATCAGGATGATGATGGTCAGCGCGGCGATACAACCAATAAAGGTCCCGACTATACGCAGCATGCCGCGATAGCGGATCGCACCGGAATAGGGTTCGCCCCCGGCGGCAAAGGCCGGGCCGGCAGCAACAATCGCCGCCGTCAGCACCGCCCAGCGAGGGGTTTCCAGATTGAAGTGAAAGCCAACAAACAGCGCCAGAACGATGGCGCAAGCCAGCTTAACGGCAAAGCGCACATGCTGACTGGCAATGGTAAAGATACCCATGGCGATTAACCGAACTCGCGCAGGCGGTGGGCGATTTTACGGAACCATGAATCCTGGCTGGCATCGCGATCTTTCTCGCCGGTGATCACCACCGTTGCCGTAGTGCCCGCAGGCCACAGGTTGCCCTGCTGCTGGTCCAGACGGATACGCACCGGTACGCGCTGCGCCAGGCGAACCCACTCAAGGTTGGAGTCGACGGTCGCCATCCCTTTGCCGTCGCTGGTGCTGCTGGCATTGGTCACGCCCGCCGCCACGCTATCCACCGTACCTTTCAGCACGCGGTTACTGCCCAGCGGGGTGATCTCGGCGCGGTAGCCCGGACGTACCCCTTCGAGCTTGGTCTCTTCCATATAGGCGAGCACATAGAAGGAGTGCTGTTTCACCAGCGCCACGGCGGTAGAGCCGCGGGTAATAAACTCACCCGTATAGACGTTCAGGTTGGTCACCCAGCCATCTGCGGGGGCGCGAATGACTGTACGCTCCAGATCCAGCTTCGCCAGATCGCGGGTCGCTTCGGCCTTTGCCTGCTGATGCAGCACGGTTTGCAGCACGTTGTTGGACTGGTCAATCTCTTCCCGGGACATCGCCTGCACGCCCAGCTGGTTACGGCGTCCGGCTTCGCGGCGTTTTTCGGCGGCCAGCGCTTTGTAATAGGCGACATCTGCTTCGGCCTCTTCCAGCGCTTTCTGATAACGCGGCTGATCGATGGTAAACAGCACCTGATCTTTTTTCACCAGCTGGTTGTCATGCACATTCACCGCGGTGATTAACCCGGCCACGTCCGGCGCAATCGCCACGACGTCAGCGCTGAAGCGCGCATCGCGCGTCCAGGGTGATTCGGTGTAGTAGACCCAGGCACGGAAGATAGCGATGAATGCCAGGATGACCAGCGCCAGGGTGATGGCGGTACGGGAGATTTTTCTTGTTAGTGTTTTCACATCTACCTCAAACAAACAAACGCGATATCAGATAGAACAGGCAGCAGTACAGCGCGGTATTAAACAATGCAGGATGCCAGACGAAATCATAGATGCCGGTAGGCGTCAGCACCTTTCGCACCAGCCAGAAAATTGCCAGTGATAACAGCAGTTCGAAAAATATCGGCGGGAACGACAGACCGAACACCACGATAACGGGAAACAGACTCATGTTGACCTTGATTGAGAGCAAGCAGGCGAAACTATTATTGTGCTGCGCCACCGCATGAAGGGCCAGAAAAGCCGGGCGAGAGTGGCGTAGCTGTCGGGTTATTAATAATATATTAACGTAACTTTTAGGTTGTTATCTATAATATGTGATCTAAATCACTTTTAAGCCAGAGTGAATAATGGAACGTTTAAAACGCATGTCGGTATTTGCCAAAGTCGTTGAACTGGGCTCATTTACCTCCGCTGCCCGGCAACTACAGATGAGCGTCTCGTCTATCAGCCAGACCGTCGCCAAACTGGAAGATGACCTGCAGGTAAAGTTGTTAAATCGCAGTACCCGCAGCATCGGCCTCACCGAAGCCGGCAAAATCTATTACCAGGGCTGTCGACGCATGCTGCACGAAGCGCAGGAGGTGCACGAGCAGCTTTACGCCTTTAATAACACCCCTATCGGCACCCTGCGCATCGGTTGCTCTTCAACTATGGCACAAAACGTGCTCGCCGGGATGACGGCAGAGATGCTGAAAGAGTATCCCGGCCTGTCGATCAATTTAGTCACCGGCATCCCCGCACCGGACCTGATTGCCGACGGGCTGGACGTGGTGATCCGCGTGGGGGCGCTGCAGGACTCCAGCCTCTTCTCCCGGCGGCTGGGCAACATGCCGATGGTGGTCTGCGCGGCCAGGCAGTATCTCACCCAGGCGGGCATTCCGGATAAACCTGCCGACCTCAGCAACCATTCCTGGCTGGAGTACAGCGTGCGGCCGGATAACGCCTTTGAGTTGATTGCCCCGGAGGGGCTGTCGACCAAGTTGATCCCCCAGGGGCGCTTTGTGACGAACGATCCCATGACCCTCACCCGCTGGCTGGTGGCGGGCGTCGGCATCGCCTACGTTCCGCTAATGTGGGTGATCAATGAGATCAACAGCGGCGAGCTGGAGATCTTATTCCCGCGCTATCAGTCCGATCCGCGTCCGGTGTATGCGCTCTACACCGAAAAGGACAAACTGCCGCTGAAGGTGCAGGTGTGCATCAATTATCTGACGGACTATTTTGTGGAAGTGGCGGAGCTGTATCAGGGGATGCGGGAGAAGCGTAAGGAGTAGAAACTCCTCTTCCCGCAGGAAGAGGAGAAGCCTGGGTTAAGCGGTACCGCCCACCGTCAGGTTGTCGACCTTCAGCGTCGGCTGGCCTACGCCCACCGGCAGGCTCTGGCCCTCTTTGCCGCAGACGCCCACGCCGTTATCCAGCTTAAGATCGTTGCCCACCATCGAGATCTGCTGCATGGCTTCGATACCGGAGCCGATCAGGGTGGCGCCTTTCACCGCTTTGGTCACTTTGCCCTTCTCGATCAGATAGGCCTCTGAGGTAGAGAAGACAAATTTACCGGAGGTGATATCCACCTGGCCGCCGCCAAAGTTCGGCGCGTAGATGCCGTAATCCACGGACTCGATGATCTCCTGCGGAGTGGATTTGCCCGCCAGCATGTAGGTGTTGGTCATGCGCGGCATCGGCAGGTGCGCGTAAGATTCACGACGGCCGTTACCGGTTGGGGCGACTCCCATCAGGCGCGCATTCAGCTTGTCCTGCATATAGCCTTTCAGCACACCGTTCTCGATCAGCACGTTGTACTGGCCCGGCGTCCCTTCATCGTCGATGGAGATAGAGCCACGGCGATCGGTCATGGTGCCGTCATCCACTACGGTACAGAGTTCGGACGCCACCAGCTGGCCCATCTGGCCGCTGAAGACGGAGGTGCCGCGACGGTTAAAATCACCTTCCAGACCGTGGCCCACCGCCTCGTGCAGCAGTACGCCCGGCCAGCCTGCGCCTAGCACCACCGGCAGCGTACCGGCAGGTGCCGCGACGGCAGTAAGGTTCACCAGCGCCATGCGCACCGCCTCTTTTGCCCAGGCGTCGGCGCGAACTTCGCCATCTACGTCGGCCAGGAACCAGTCATAGCCAAAACGACCACCGCCGCCGCTGGAGCCGCGCTCGCGTTTACCATCATCTTCAACCTGCACGCTGACGGAGAGACGCACCAGCGGACGCACGTCGGCGGCCAGGGTGCCGTCGGTCGCGGCGACCAGAATCAGCTCGTACACGCCGCTCAGGCTGGCGCTCACTTCCTGCACGCGCTTGTCTGCCGCACGGGCGACTTTGTCCACGCGGCGCAGAATATCCAGCTTCTCTTCGCGGCTCATGCTCTGCAGCGGATCGATGCTGGTATAGAGGGCCGTGTGCGGCACTTCGCCCAGGGTTTTAGCACGCCCGTCGCCGGAGTCACGCACGATGGTACGTGCAGCCTGAGCGCTCTGGGTAAGCGCCGTCAGGCTAATCTGGTCGGCATAGGCGAAACCGGTCTTCTCGCCGCTGATGGCGCGCACGCCCACGCCCTGATCGATGTTCCAGGAACCATCTTTAATAATGCTGTCTTCTAATACCCAGGACTCGTGATAGCTCGACTGGAAATAGAGATCGCCGTAGTCGAGACGGCGTTCGGTCAGTTGACCAAGAATGGAGAACAGGTCCTGATGGCTCAGGCCGTTCGCTGCCAGCAGATGTTCGCTTACCAGGTTCAGACTCATCGTTTTGCTACTCGTTCGTTGCCGTCCACCGGACGGTAAATAAGATATTATCTATTGAGAGTGAGGCAATTAATTGCCCGCGTCAAATCATTGCTGTGCAACTTTGCGTGGCTCGCGCAGCACTTCGTTGATCTGCGGTTTATCAACCGGGCCGGTAATGCGGTAGCGCAGAATCGACACTTTGCTCCACAAGGGGCCTAACACTTTGCTGGCGGCGAACACCGCAGCGCCCACAATAGGGTTAACGGCGAAGGCCGCCGCTACGCCGACGGTGGCGGAGATTTCCGGGGCAACTACCGCTTCCATATCCAGCTCGCGGCGCACCAGGTTGACGGAGCCTTTCATGGCGATATCCGCCTCCAGCCCGTCGACCAGCGTATCATCCGTGTGCAGCACGCCATCCTTGATCCAGGCGGTGCTGCGGATGGAGTCAAAGTAGAACCCTTCGCTGAAGGTATCGCTAAAATCAAAGCGCAGTTTACGCAATAGGGCGTCAAAGCTGAGCAGGCGCAGCAGCTGTCCGGCGCGGCCGGTGCTCACATCGGCGATCTCGCCTTTGCCGAGCCGGGTTTTCAGAATGCCGTTTAGCGTCGCCTCGTCCGGCTGCCAGGGCGGATTACGCCAGTGCAGGTCGTAATCGACGTTAAAGCTTGACCCGCGAACCGGGGTGGTAATCCCAAAGAAGTTGGCCGCCGCGTCCAGCTTATTCCCCTTGATCTCGCCTTTCAGGGAGGTGCGCTGCTCGCCCACGCGGTTCACCCACTCGCCGTTAACGGTCAGGCGGCCAAAGCCGGTATCCAGCAGCCCGTCGGACAGGGAGAGCGTTTTGCCTTTGATGGCAAAGTCACCGTCAATGCGGCCATACTTCTGCCCCCACAGCCAGCACTCTGCGCAGCGCAATTGCAGATCGGGCCAGCCGGTAAAATCGATATGGGTTTTAGCCGCCAGCGGCGCGGTAGTAGCCGCCGGCGTGGCTCCGGCGGATGACGGGTTGAAATAGAGGTAGCGAATATCGGCCAGCCAGGGCGCGGCATCGCGCATCCTGAGGGTGGCGTTGATTTCCCGCCCGTGCGCTTCAACCTTCGTGCCGTCCGCTACGGGCTGCGAGATAATGCTCAGGTTGTTCCACTGCTGGCCGCCCAGCGCCAGTGACGGGGTGCGAACGGTAATCAGCTGCGGAAACTGCGCCGACTCATCCACGTTCTGGCCGACCCCTTTCTGGAACAGGGCTAACCACTGCGCCCCATCCAGCGGCGGCAGATTCAGCTCCACGCCTGGCTGCTCCGGGAGCGGCGGCAGGGTACGGCTGTCAGAGGTCCAGATGGCGCGGTCCAGCGTCAGCTTACGGTTCAGCAGCCAGCGGCTGTTGAAATGGTTAGCCGGCCCGACGTTCCCCGTCAGGGCGAAGCTATCGAGGTTGCCATCGACGTTAATCTTAACGGGCAGCGGCTCCCCTGCGCTTTTAGCTAGTGGAGAAGGTAAGTGACTACTTACATTTTTCAGATCGCCCGTGAGATCGACTTTATAACGCGTGGCGCCGCGGTACGGCAGCTCAATGGCGACTTTCCCCTGCCAGGGCACCGACCCCGTCACCGATTCACCGATCGGTTTCGGCAGCAACTCCATGCGCGACGGCTGCCAGTTCGCGTTGAGATTTACCGCCACCTGATACGCTTTTTCGCCCTCGGTGGTGGAGAAATCAATATTCACCGGCTGCTTAAACCAGGTGGCGGTGAGCGGCTCGCTCTTCAGGTTGCCATTCTCAAAGCTGAACTGCCCGGTCAGGTTGTTAATGGTGCTGTTGAGCGGCTTGATAAAGAGGCTGTTATTGCGCAGCCGGACATCGCCTTTGGCGGTGGTCATTTCACCGTCCAGCGGGATATCAAGATGTAAGCGAGCATTCACATCGCCATCAAGCTGGAGCTGATCGAGGGTCGCGGCCAGGGAGTCCTTCAGCGGCGTCTCCTCGAAATAGGGGCCAACGGCTTTGCCCGGCCCGTTAATATCCGCGTCGATCAGCAGCTTTTCTTTGGAGTAATCCGGAATGACCGCGTTGAGATTGCTGGCCGTAACGCCGCCCAGCGCCACGTTATCGCTCTTCATCCACAGGCCGTCGTTGATAAAGTTAAGTTCAATATCGAGGTTTTTTAACGCCGGCCAGTCGGGCTGAAACGCGTAGGTTGCGTTGTGCAGCGGCACCAGCACCTGGAACTGTCCCTCATTATGTTTATAGGGGAACAGATGCGGATTGCCACCGTAGACCAGCGTCGCGTTGTCGGCCTGTCCGCCCTGAATGGCACCGCTCAGGTAATCAACCAGCGCTTTGCCCATCAGATTTTCCGGGAAGTAGCGCCAGGCCTGGCTGCCATCGTCGGTACTGATCCCTGCCAGGATCCCGAGCCACGGCTCGTCGTTTTGCGGTTGCAGGTAGCGGAAATCGCCCCGGGCGTGTACGGCTTTGGCTTTGACATCAAGATCCCGGCCATCCAGCTGGAAGCCCTTCTCGTTCTTCAGCCAGTTCAGGGTCGCGGTCCCTTTTTCAATCTCCAGCGGGGCGCGGAAGACCGTTTCGTAAGGCATTTTTGCGTCAACCATCTCTGCCTTTAAGCGGCCATCTTCGACGCTTCCCACCAGCGAACCGTTAAAATGTTCTACTCCCGGCAGCATCTTCCACTGTTTCCACGCCAGGTTTTTCCACGAGGCCTGAAAACGGGTCTTTTCCGTTGCCTGCAGGGGGATATCCAGCGCCAGGCTATTAATCTGCCCTGACGGCTGGGTGGCTAACCAGAGGTCGCCCAGCGCCGGGGAGATGCGCGCGGCGATAGGGCGCAGCCCCTCCAGGTCGGCAAGCTCCAGGTTACTGGCGCGGATACGCAGTTCATCGCTACGTTTGTTCGCCACGCCGCCCACCTCCTGCTGCGGAACCCAGGCCATGGTGAGCGCACCGCGCGGCCAGGCTTTGCCGTCCATGGTTATACGGGTGTCGGGGATCGAGAATTGCCAGCCTGCCCCGGCCTGCGTCACATGCGCCGTCAGGTTATCTACCAGCAGCTCGTGGGTCTGGTCGTCCCCCTTCCAGCTGGCACCGCCCTGCTTCAGCCATACGTCGCCCGCCGCAATGTCGCCCTTTTCCAGAGTAAGCCAGCCCTCCAGGCTAAAGCGGGCCGTTTGCAGGGCCACGTTGTCCTGCATCCATCTTCCCAGCCAGGGCTTCACATCCACGTCATCGGCCTGCAGCCAGACTTTTCCTTTGTCCAGCAGCCCCTCTTCATCACGCAGATCCATGCGCACCTGCATGATGCCGTGCTGCCCGGTAAGGCTGGAGAGGCTGACCTGGCCTTCTGCGCGATGGCGATCGCGGCCGTTAAGCCACGTCAGCTGCGGGATCTTGAGCTCGGCACGCTGGCCGGAAAGGGTAATAAAGCTGATTTCGCTGTCGCGTAAATCGAAGTGGTCGAACTGGCGCAAAAAGAGATCGCTAAAGCGATTGGTTTCCAGCCCCTTGCTCTCTTTGTCATTGCCGATCGGCGTGTTGGTCAGAAACTGCAGCTGATAGAAGGTGAGATCGCGAAACTGCCAGCGCAGGTGCAGCAGGCTTTGCCACACGTCCAGCGCCAGAGTTACCCGCTTAATCTTCACGTAGCCGCCATCTTTCAGGCTGGCATTGATGTCACGGACTTCAAGCGTAGGACCAAAGTTTTGCCAGCTGGCGTTCAGCCTGCTGACATCGACAGGCAGGCCGGTAGCAGATTCGATTTTTGCCAGCACCTGGGGACGCCAGCTGTCCAGATGCGGCAATACGAGACGCAGCCCGCTTACGAGCAGCGCGATAATGACTATCAGCGTTGCCCCTGTAAGCACCAAAATCCCCGGCAGTCGCCTCACGCGTCGCTCCTTGTCAGCCGTTCTCGTCCCGCAGTCGCCTGCGAACTACATCATCACCACATCAAACTGCTCCGGGTTATAGAGCGGTTCGATCTGGACTTTCACCTGTTTGCCAACAAAGATTTCCACCTCTGCCAGCGCGTGAGACTCTTCACCTTTCAGGGCTTCGGCCACCGAAGGGGAAGCATAGACCAGGAAACGGTCGGAGTCGTAGGCATGATGCACGCGAACAATTTCACGCATGATTTCGTAGCACACCGTCTCGGTGGTCTTGACCGTGCCGCGGCCGTGGCAGGTAGGGCATTCGTTGCACAGCACGTGCTCCACGCTTTCGCGGGTGCGCTTGCGGGTCATCTCCACCAGCCCCAGTTGGGAAAAACCGTTAATGCTGGTTTTGACGCGATCCTTACTGAGCGCCTGTTCCAGGGAGTGCAGCACGCGGCGGCGGTGGTCTTCATTACTCATATCGATAAAGTCGATAATGATGATGCCGCCGAGGTTACGCAGGCGCAGCTGACGGGCAATAGCCTGCGTCGCTTCAATATTGGTATTAAAGATGGTGTCGTCGAGATTGCGATGACCCACGAAGGCGCCGGTATTGATATCGACGGTGGTCATGGCTTCGGTCTGATCGATGATCAGGTAACCGCCCGATTTCAGTTCGACCTTACGCTCCAGCGCGCGCTGGATCTCATTCTCGACGTCGAAAAGGTCGAAGATCGGCTGTTTGCCGGTGTAGTGCTCCAGCAGGCCGGGCATTTCAGGAATGTATTCGCTGGTAAATTCCAGCAGCGCTTCGTACGTCAGGCGGGAATCGACGCGAATGCGATCAAGCTGGGCATCGGCGAAGTCGCGCAGCACGCGCTGGGCCAGCGCCAGCTCGCCATAGAGCTGATAGCGGGTCTGGTTGCGTTTTTTACGCTCCATTACCTTGGTCCAGACGCGTTTCAGATAGGCGGCGTCCGAGGCGAGATCCTCTTCGCTAATTCCCTCTGCGGCGGTACGAATTATAAAGCCGCCCTGTTCGTCGCAATAGGCGCTGACCACCTTCTTCAGGCGCTCGCGCTCGGTTTCGCTCTCGATACGCTGGGAGACGCCAACGTGCGAGGCGCCCGGCATAAAGACCAGATAGCGGGAAGGCAGCGTAATGTCGGTGGTCAGGCGTGCCCCTTTGGTGCCAAGCGGATCTTTCACCACCTGCACCATTAAATCCTGGCCCTGGCGCACCAGCTCAGAGATATCACGAACGGCAAACTGCTTTTGCTCTTCCCCCGCCACGCATTCGGTATGCGGCATGATGTCGGAAGCATGAAGGAAGGCGGCCTTATCCAGGCCAATATCTACAAATGCCGCCTGCATACCCGGTAGTACACGACTGACACGACCTTTGTAGATATTGCCTACTATTCCGCGTCGCGCTTCGCGCTCAATATGGATTTCCTGAAGAATACCGCCATCGATGTAAGCCACCCGGGTTTCCGATGGCGTTACGTTTACCAACAATTCAGCCGTCATAATTATCCCTTCCCTCACGCAGTGAGTTAAAATTGCTCAGCAACTCATACGTTTCTACCAGCGGTAAGCCGACTACGGCGTGATAGCTGCCATTGATCTTCCTGACAAAACAGCCACCCAGCCCTTGAATACCGTATGCACCTGCTTTATCCATTGGTTCACCGCTGGCGATATAGGCCGCGATATCCTCTTCAGTCAGCACTCTGAACGTGACCTCCGTGACCACCAGACAATCCAGCACCTGCTGGCTGTCGGCGATGGCGACGGCGGTCATCACCTGGTGCGTATGGCCGGACAATTTGCGCAGCATGCGTGCTGCATGATCGGCATCGTGCGGCTTCTCAAGCACTTCTCCATTGAGAATAACGATGGTATCTGCCCCCAGTACCGGCAGGTCCCGCGGGGTTTGCGCCACCCCGGCCTGCGCTTTCTCCCGCGCAAGGCGGGAAACATACTGCTGTGCGCTTTCGCCGTCGGCACGCGCTTCTTCGATACCGGTAACGATGCGTTCAAAGGTCACACCCAACTGCGTCAGTAATTCCTGGCGACGCGGGGAGCCGGAAGCAAGATAGATAGACGTCATAGAAACCTTTTATTGCACGGCAAATTGCTGGCGAACTTTACGCATGAGCAGGAACAGCCATGGCCAGAGCACACCGTTAACTACACTACTCCAGAACACTTCCGGGCGGAAAGAGACGTTTATCACTAAAAACTCGGCCCAGAAAACAATGATATCCGCGGCAAGTGATAACAGCATAACCACCAGCGCCTGTTGCCAGAGCGCCAGATTACGAAAGAGCTGGAATTTTAGTGCGACCAGATAAGCGATGATACTCATGGACAACGCGCGTACGCCAAGCGTAGAGCCACTAATGAGATCCAGTATGGCACCCATCACAAAACCCGTGCCCACATTTACGCGATGCGGCAGGGCGAGGATCCAGTAGAGAAGAATGAGCAGCACCCAGTTTGGCCGGAAAACGAGAATGTCGTCCGGCCAGGGCATGATTTGCAGCAACAGCGCGACTAAAAACGAGAGCCAGATAACCCAGCGTCCCTGGCTACGATAGCTTGCCACTATTGCCCTCCCGGGGAGAGCTGCGGTGGCGGCTGAGTCAGCCCCGTTGCCGGAGCCGGTACCGGAGCGGGTGGCCCCATCGCGTCTGGCGCAGGCAGCACCTGAGGCATCATCTGCATCAGGCGTTCGTTCGCCACGCGGTGTACATCTTCCGGCGTCATCGGGTTAGCGCCATTACGATCGGCGCCCCACAGCAGCAGCAGATAGCGCAGACGCTGGAGGCCGGCAGTCGGACGCGCCTGGATAACGGTATAGGCACGCTGCGTATCCAGCTTCACCGAGGAGACGACGCCAACCGGATACCCTTCCGGGAAGCGGCCGCCGAGACCCGAGGTCACCAGCACGTCGCCGACGCGGATGTCGGTATTGGCAGGCAGATGCTCCAGCTGCAGATCGTCGGTGCAGCCGTTACCGGCGGCAATCACGCGGATGTCGTTACGCAGAACCTGAATAGGCAGCGCATGGGTCGCATCACAGATCAGCAGCACGCGGCTGGTCAGCTTGGCAACAGCAACCACCTGCCCGACCACGCCTTTATCGCTGATGACCGGCTGCCCTTCATACACGCCGTTGACGCTACCCTTGTCGATCACCACCTGATCGCTATAGGGATCGTTAACGGTGGAGATGACCTGGGTCACCATCTTCTGTTCATCCTGACGCAGCGGCGAGCCCAGCAGCTCACGCAGGCGAGCGTTCTCCTGGCGATACTGGCCCAGCATCAGCAGCTCGCTGTTTTTCAGCAGCAGTTCCTGCCGTAATGCGCGGTTTTCAAGTTCGAGCTGGTCACGTGACGACAAAGTTTGCGAAACGCTGTCGAGTAATTCACGGGGACCATTTGATATAAAGTAGAAAGGGCTAACGGCGGTATCCATGTACGTTCTGATCTGGCTGAACGTACCGAGGCGGCTATCGGCAATAATGACGCCGAGCGCCACCAGCAACGCCAGAATAAGGCGAAACTGTAGCGACGGGCCACGGCTAAAAATTGGCTTCATAGGCTATGCGTACTCTCGCGTCAGAGAGAAAGGGTAGCATCCGCTACCCTTTCACTTCCGACTATTCTTCGCTGAACAAGTCGCCGCCGTGCATGTCGATCATCTCCAGCGCCTTGCCGCCGCCACGGGCTACGCAAGTCAGTGGATCTTCTGCAACTACGACAGGAATACCTGTCTCTTCCATCAACAGGCGGTCGAGGTTACGCAGCAGCGCACCACCACCGGTCAGAACCATACCGCGCTCGGAGATATCAGAAGCCAGTTCCGGCGGGCACTGTTCCAGGGCAACCATCACCGCGCTCACGATGCCGGTCAGTGGTTCCTGCAGCGCTTCGAGGATTTCGTTGGAGTTCAGGGTAAAGCCACGTGGCACACCCTCTGCCAGGTTACGACCGCGCACTTCGATCTCGCGCACTTCGTCGCCCGGGTAGGCAGAACCAATTTCGTGTTTGATACGCTCTGCGGTGGCTTCACCGATCAGAGAGCCGTAGTTACGGCGCACATAATTAATGATGGCTTCGTCGAAACGGTCACCACCAATACGTACGGAAGAAGAGTACACCACCCCGTTCAGGGAGATAACGGCCACTTCAGTGGTACCGCCACCGATATCCACCACCATAGAACCGGTTGCTTCGGAAACCGGCAGGCCTGCGCCAATAGCCGCAGCCATCGGCTCTTCGATCAGGAATACTTCACGCGCACCGGCGCCCTGGGCGGATTCACGAATAGCACGGCGTTCAACCTGGGTTGCGCCAACCGGTACACAGACCAGAACACGCGGGCTTGGACGCATGAAGCTATTGCTGTGCACCTGTTTGATGAAGTGCTGGAGCATTTTTTCAGTCACGAAGAAGTCAGCGATTACGCCATCTTTCATCGGACGAATAGCTGCGATATTGCCCGGGGTACGGCCAAGCATCTGCTTAGCGTCATGACCAACGGCCGCCACGCTTTTCGGTGAACCAGCACGATCCTGACGAATGGCCACAACGGAAGGCTCATTCAGTACGATGCCTTGTCCTTTTACATAAATAAGGGTATTCGCGGTACCCAGGTCAATGGACAGGTCATTGGAAAACATGCCACGAAATTTTTTCAACATACTAAGGGATAATCCTGAAAGCTGGGG
>Ga0153917_1000511_pt1 | contig 24444 bp, 16 predicted proteins | sample TSFL001MetaG_FD_104695 | JGI IMG/M metagenome (GOLD analysis project Ga0153917, IMG submission 104695) | Attine ant fungus gardens microbial communities from Florida, USA - TSFL001 MetaG | ecosystem: Host-associated > Fungi > Mycelium > Unclassified | place: USA: Florida, Paynes Creek Historic... | reverse complement strand
TAATGAATTGCAAAAGGATGGGCGTATTTCCAACGTCGAGCTTTCAAAACGTGTGGGACTTTCCCCGACGCCGTGCCTTGAGCGTGTGCGCCGACTGGAAAGACAGGGTTTTATTCAGGGCTACACGGCTCTGCTTAACCCGCATTATCTGGATGCCTCACTTCTGGTATTTGTTGAGATTACTCTGAATCGTGGCGCGCCGGATGTGTTTGAACAGTTCAACGCCGCCGTGCAAAAACTGGAAGAAATTCAGGAGTGTCATCTGGTTTCCGGTGATTTCGACTACCTGTTGAAAACCCGTGTGCCTGACATGTCTGCTTACCGTAAACTGCTGGGTGAAACCCTGCTGCGTCTACCTGGCGTGAACGACACCCGTACCTATGTGGTAATGGAAGAAGTCAAGCAGAGCAACCGTCTGGTTATCAAAACGCGCTAGCACGCAACAGGTGCAAAAGCAGTGCACTTTGGTTACACTCCTGGTAATCCATACAGCAACAGTGCCGGTTTTTCCGGCACTGTTGTCCGTTTTAGCAAACAGGCAGGATATGCCTGGTACCTGGAGAGCCTGTTTTGAGCCAGGAATATACTGAAGACAAAGAAGTCAATTTAACCAAGCTCAGCAGCGGGCGCCGACTCCTTGAGGCGTTACTGATCGTTGTTGCTCTGTTTGCCATCTGGCTGATGGCAGCGCTACTTACTTTCAATCCTTCCGATCCCAGCTGGTCGCAAACCGCATGGCATGAGCCTATCCATAATCTGGGCGGCGTACCCGGTGCCTGGCTTGCGGATACCCTGTTCTTCATTTTTGGCGTGATGGCCTACACCATTCCGGTGATCATCATCGGCGGCTGCTGGTTTGCCTGGCGCCACCGTCAGAATGACGACTACATCGATTACTTCGCCGTTTCGCTACGCCTGATTGGCGCCCTGGCCCTGATCCTCACCTCCTGCGGGCTGGCGGCAATCAACGCGGACGATATCTGGTACTTTGCCTCCGGCGGCGTCATCGGTAGCCTGCTGAGTACCGCGCTACAGCCGATGCTGCACAGCAGCGGCGGCACCATTACGCTGCTCTGCATCTGGGCGGCGGGCCTGACGCTCTTTACCGGCTGGTCCTGGGTCAGTATCGCCGAGAAAATTGGCAGCCTGATCCTTAATATTCTGACCTTCGCCAGCAACCGCACCCGTCGCGATGACACCTGGGTGGATGACGAAGAGTACGAAGACGACTACGAAGAAGAAGAGGAATATGCCGAACGCCGCGAGTCGCGTCGGGCACGTATCCTGCGCGGCGCGCTGGCGCGTCGTAAGCGCGTTGCCGAGAAATTTACTAATCCGCTGGCGCGTAAAACCGATGCCGCGCTGTTCTCCGGCAAACGGATGGACGACGACGAGGTGGCGTACAGCGCCCGTGGCGTGGCGACCGATCCGGACGATGTGCTCTTCTCCGGAAGCCGCGCTATCGCGTCTGAATATGATGAATACGACCCGCTGCTTAACGGCCATAGCGTCGCCGAGCCGGTAGCCGCTGCGGCCGCCGCCACGGCTGCAACTCAGGTTTATGCCGCACCCGTTGAGCCGGTTACCCAAACCCCACCGGCGCAGGAGGTAAGTCTCCAGGCTTCGGCAGTAGAGTGGCATACCGCGCCTGGCGTGCAGACCGAACCCGTGATTGCGCCTCAGCCTGAGCACTATGCGTCGGTACCGCCGCAGCCGGAATATCAGGCACCCTATCAACCTGAATACCAGGTTCCTTCTCAGCCTGATTATCAGACACCGTCTCAGCCTGCTTACCAGGCGCCGTATCAGCCTGACTACGCCCCGGAACAGGCAGCGCCGCAGCCGCACTATCAGGCGCCTCAGGCAGAATACATGCCGGAGCCGGTCGCCAATCTCGCGGTAGAGGAAGAGACGCCAGCAGAACCGGCAGAAGAGGTTAAACCTTCACGTCCGCCGCTCTACTATTTTGAAGAGGTCGAAGAGAAGCGCGCTCGCGAACGTGAACAGCTGGCGGCCTGGTACCAGCCGGTGCCTGAACCGGCAGCGCCTGAACCTGTGGCAACGCCGTCTATGCCTGCGTCTGCCGTTGAGGCCCCGGCTGCGGTTCCCGCTCCGGCAGCGCCAAACGTACAGCAGGTGGCGGCTGCCGCAGCCACCGCCACCGCCGCGCCGCTCTTTAGCCTTGCGACCAGCGGCGCCCCGCGCCCACAGGTGAAAGAGGGCATCGGCCCGCAGCTTCCGCGTCCTAATCGCGTGAAGGTGCCGACCCGTCGCGAGCTGGCCTCCTACGGGATTAAGCTTCCTTCACAGCGCATCGCCGAAGAGAAAGCGCGTGAAACGGGCCGCGAGCGCTATGAAGAGCCGCACCATCCTGATGATGCCGATGCGTTGCAGCAGGATGAGCTGGCCCGCCAGTTTGCTGCACAACAGCAGCAGCGCTATGGCGAAGAGTATGAGCCAGAGGTTCACCAGCAGCAGGATGAAGACGACGCCGCCGAAGCCGAACTGGCCCGCCAGTTTGCCGCTACGCAGCAGCAGCGTTATGCGGGTGAACAGCCGACAGGCGCCACGCCTTTCTCGCTGGCGGATTTTGAATTCTCACCGATGAAAGATCTGGTGGACGATACGCCGAGCGAGCCGCTCTTTACCCCGAGCGTTATGCCCGAGCCGGAACCCGTGCGCCAGCCCTATGCTCCCGCACAACAACAGCCGACCGCACCCCAGCAGTTTGCCCCGGCACCGCAGCAGCCTGCAGCGCCTCAGCAGTATGCTCCCATGCCGCAACAGCCCGCAGCGCCGCAGCAGTATGCCCCTGCGCCTCAGCAATTTGCACCAGCACAGCAGCAGCCCGCAGCGCAGCAGTTTGCCCCGGCACCGCAGCAGCCGGTGACGCCGCCGCCGCAGGAGAGCCTGATCCATCCGCTGTTAATGCGTAACGGCGACAGCCGCCCGCTGCAGCGCCCGACTACGCCGCTGCCGTCGCTGGATCTGCTGACTCCGCCACCTGCCGAAGTTGAACCGGTCGATACCTTTGCGCTTGAGCAGATGGCACGTCTGGTTGAAGCCCGTCTGGCCGACTTCCGCATTAAAGCGGATGTGGTTAACTACTCTCCAGGCCCGGTTATCACCCGCTTTGAACTGAACCTGGCGCCGGGCGTAAAAGCCGCGCGCATTTCCAACCTCTCCCGTGACCTGGCGCGCTCGTTGTCGACCGTTGCCGTGCGCGTAGTGGAAGTTATTCCGGGTAAACCTTATGTCGGGCTTGAGCTGCCGAACAAAAAACGCCAGACCGTCTATCTGCGTGAGGTCCTGGATAACGCCAAATTCCGCGACAATCCTTCGCCGCTGAGCGTGGTGTTAGGTAAAGATATCGCCGGCGATCCGGTGGTGGCAGACCTCGCCAAGATGCCGCACCTGCTGGTGGCCGGTACGACGGGTTCCGGTAAGTCGGTTGGTGTAAACGCCATGATCCTCAGCATGCTCTATAAAGCGCAGCCGGAAGATGTGCGTTTCATCATGATTGACCCCAAAATGCTGGAGCTGTCGGTCTATGAAGGTATTCCGCATCTGCTGACCGAAGTGGTCACCGACATGAAGGACGCTGCCAATGCCCTGCGCTGGAGCGTCAACGAAATGGAACGCCGCTATAAGCTGATGTCCGCTCTGGGCGTGCGTAACCTTGCCGGTTATAACGAGAAGATTGCCGAAGCGGCGCGGATGGGCCGTCCTATTCCGGATCCTTACTGGAAGCCGGGCGACAGCATGGATGCCCAGCATCCGGTGCTGGAGAAACTGCCATATATCGTGGTGCTGGTGGATGAATTCGCCGACCTGATGATGACCGTCGGTAAAAAAGTGGAAGAGCTGATCGCGCGTCTGGCGCAAAAAGCTCGTGCCGCCGGTATTCACCTGGTGCTGGCGACCCAGCGTCCGTCCGTGGACGTTATCACCGGCCTGATTAAAGCCAACATTCCGACCCGTATCGCCTTTACCGTATCGAGCAAAATTGACTCCCGTACCATCCTCGATCAGGGTGGCGCGGAATCGCTGCTCGGCATGGGGGATATGCTCTACTCTGGCCCGAACTCCACCTCGCCGGTGCGCGTGCATGGTGCCTTTGTTCGCGACCAGGAAGTGCATGCGGTAGTGCAGGACTGGAAAGCGCGCGGTCGTCCGCAGTATGTGGATGGCATCACCTCCGACAGCGAAAGCGAAGGCGGCGGTGGTGGCGGCTTTGACGGCGGTGAAGAGCTGGATCCGCTATTCGATCAGGCGGTCAACTTTGTTACCGAAAAGCGCAAAGCCTCTATCTCCGGCGTGCAGCGTCAGTTCCGTATTGGCTATAACCGCGCAGCTCGTATTATCGAGCAGATGGAAGCGCAGGGTATCGTCAGCGAAGCAGGGCATAACGGTAACCGCGAAGTGCTGGCGCCGCCGCCCTTTGAGTAACCGACGCATTTGCAAAGATGGGTAAAGCAGCCAAAATTAAGCATTTTCTTCTGTCGCCTGCCTGCGGGCAGGTCCAGAATAGTGGACAGTAATTCCCATTCCGGGATGACGCATGTGAAGGACTAACAATGAAAAAAATCGCAATCGCCTGTGCATTAGTAAGTAGCTTTGTTGCCACCAGCGTCTGGGCCGATGCCGCCGGAGACCTGAAAAGCCGTCTGGATAAAGTCAGCAGCTTCCACGCCAGCTTTACGCAGAAAGTAACTGATGGCAGCGGCAATGCGGTGCAGGAAGGTCAGGGCGACCTCTGGGTGAAGCGTCCTAACCTGTTTAACTGGCACATGACCCAGCCGGACGAGAGCATTCTGGTCTCTGACGGTAAGACGCTGTGGTTCTTTAACCCCTTCGTTGAGCAGGCCACCGCGACCTGGCTGAAAGACGCGACCAGCAACACGCCCTTTATGCTGATCGCCCGTAACCAGTCAAGCGACTGGCAGCAGTACAACATCAAACAGAGCGGCGATGAGTTTGTGCTGACGCCGAAAGGCAGCAATGGCAACCTGAAGCAGTTCACCATTAACGTGAGCAGCAACGGCACCATCAACCAGTTCAGCGCCGTAGAGCAGGACGACCAGCGCAGCAGCTATCAGCTGAAATCTCAGCAGAACGGCGCGGTTGACGCATCGAAATTCACCTTTACCCCGCCGCAGGGCGTAACGGTGGATGACCAACGCAACAAGTAAGAGGCATGAGTGGGCAATCTGTCGCTCGATTTTTCAGATAATGCGTTTCAACCTCTGGCCGCCCGTATGCGGCCAGAAAATTTAGCGCAGTATATTGGCCAGCAGCATCTGCTGGCCGCAGGCAAACCTCTGCCACGGGCAATCGAAGCCGGGCATCTGCACTCGATGATCCTTTGGGGGCCGCCGGGTACCGGCAAAACCACCCTGGCTGAAGTCATCGCCCGCTATGCGGATGCCGACGTGGAGCGTATCTCTGCCGTGACTTCCGGTGTAAAAGAGATCCGTGAGGCCATCGAGCGCGCACGCCAGAGCCGTAACGCCGGTCGTCGCACCATTCTGTTTGTCGATGAGGTCCACCGCTTCAATAAAAGCCAGCAGGATGCGTTTCTGCCGCATATTGAAGACGGCACCATCACCTTTATTGGCGCCACTACCGAAAACCCCTCCTTTGAACTGAACTCCGCGCTTTTATCCCGCGCCCGCGTTTATCTGCTGAAATCGCTCACTACCGAGGATATCGAGCAGGTGCTGACCCAGGCGATGGAGGACAAAGCCCGGGGCTACGGCGGGCAGAATATCGTCCTGCCCGATGAAACCCGGCTGGCGATTGCGCAGCTGGTGAACGGCGACGCGCGCCGGGCGCTGAACACCCTTGAGATGATGGCCGATATGGCCGAGACGGACGATGCCGGTAAGCGCGTGCTTAAGCCTGAGCTTTTGACCGAGATCGCCGGGGAACGCAGCGCGCGCTTTGATAACAAGGGCGACCGCTTTTACGATCTGATCTCCGCCCTGCATAAATCGGTACGCGGCAGCGCGCCGGATGCGGCGCTCTACTGGTACGCCCGTATTATCACAGCCGGCGGCGATCCGCTGTATGTGGCGCGCCGCTGTCTGGCAATTGCCTCGGAAGATGTCGGCAACGCCGATCCGCGCGCCATGCAGGTGGCGATTTCCGCCTGGGACTGCTTTACCCGCGTAGGGCCCGCAGAGGGCGAACGCGCCATTGCCCAGGCCATTGTCTATCTGGCCTGCGCGCCGAAAAGCAACGCCGTCTACACCGCATTTAAGGCCGCCATGGCCGACGCCCGCGACAAGCCGGACTTCGACGTGCCGGTGCATCTGCGTAATGCTCCTACCAAACTGATGAAAGAGATGGGCTACGGTCAGGAGTATCGCTACGCCCACGATGAGCCGAACGCCTATGCTGCCGGAGAGGAGTATTTCCCGCAGGAAATGGCACAAACTCGCTATTATCGCCCGACAAACAGAGGCCTTGAAGGGAAGATTGGCGAAAAGCTCGCCTGGCTTGCCGGACAGGATCAAAATAGCCCTATAAAACGCTACCGTTAGCGCGATCGTTGCGGTAATGTTGGCACTGTATCCCTGTGGCCGCAGGCTGTGGCCACTTTTCCCTATTTAATTCGATAAGCACAGGATAAGCATGCTCGATCCCAATCTGCTGCGTAACGAGCCAGACGCAGTCGCTGACAAACTGGCACGCCGGGGCTTTAAGCTGGATGTAGATAAGCTGCGCGCTCTTGAAGAGCGTCGTAAAGTTCTGCAGGTACAAACTGAAAATCTGCAGGCTGAGCGCAACTCTCGATCGAAATCCATCGGCCAGGCGAAAGCGCGCGGAGAAGACATTGAGCCATTGCGTCTGGAAGTGAACAAGCTGGGCGAAGAGCTGGATCAGGCGAAAGCAGAGCTGGAAACGCTGCTGGCTGAGATCCGCGACATTGCGCTGGCTATTCCGAACATCCCGGACGACAGCGTGCCTGTCGGTAAAGATGAAAACGACAACGTCGAAGTGAAGCGCTGGGGCACCCCGCGCGAGTTCGACTTTGAAGTGCGCGATCACGTGACGCTGGGCGAGATGCACGCGGGGCTGGATTTTGCAGCCGCCGTTAAGCTGACCGGCTCCCGTTTTGTGGTGATGAAAGGGCAGATTGCCCATCTGCACCGCGCCCTGGCGCAGTTCATGCTGGATCTGCACACCGAGCAACACGGTTACAGCGAAACCTACGTTCCGTATCTGGTTAACCACGACACCCTGTACGGTACCGGCCAGCTGCCGAAATTTGCCGGCGATCTGTTCCACACCCGTCCGCTGGATGAAGAGGCCGACAGCAGCAACTACGCGCTGATCCCGACCGCAGAAGTGCCGCTGACCAACCTGGTGCGTGATGAAATCATCGATGAAGACGATCTGCCGATCAAGCTGACCGCCCACTCACCGTGCTTCCGCTCAGAAGCGGGCTCCTACGGTCGCGATACCCGCGGTCTGATCCGTATGCATCAGTTCGACAAAGTTGAGATGGTGCAGATTGTGCGTCCGGAAGAGTCTATGGATGCGCTGGAAGAGATGACCGGCCACGCCGAAAAAGTGCTGGAGCTGCTGGGGCTGCCGTACCGCCGCATGGCGCTGTGCACCGGTGATATGGGCTTTGGCGCCTGCAAAACCTTTGACCTGGAAGTCTGGGTGCCGGCGCAGAACACCTATCGTGAAATCTCCTCCTGCTCTAACGTCTGGGACTTCCAGGCGCGCCGCATGCAGGCCCGCTGCCGCAGCAAATCTGACAAGAAAACCCGTCTGGTACATACCCTGAACGGTTCTGGTCTGGCGGTTGGCCGTACTCTGGTTGCGGTGCTGGAAAACTACCAGCAGGCAGACGGACGTATCGAGATCCCGGAAGTGCTGCGCCCGTACATGAAAGGCCAGCAGTACATCGGTTAATCTGCCGTAAAAGAGAAAAAGCGCCTGCGGGCGCTTTTTTTATGTCCCTGATTTGACTCGACGCAATAACCCCTCCCTCTAAAGTGGTAATACTGCCAGATGCAGATGGCAGCATAAAACACTGCCAAAAGACCTGTCTCGTTATTTAAATAAATATATAGCGGTAAATACCGCACTCTCTTTTTGTGAGCAACCAGAGCGAGTCGCTATGAAAATCAAAACGCCTGATGCTTTGCTGGCAGCAGAGGTCAGTCGCCGTGGGTTAATGAAAACCACCGCGATTGGCGGTCTGGCCGTGGCAAGCAGCGCGTTCACCCTCCCTTTTACCCGTCTGGCAAACGCAGCAGAGGCGCTTACGCCTGCCGGCAAGGATGAAAAGGTAGTCTGGAGCGCATGCACCGTTAACTGTGGTAGCCGTTGCCCCCTGCGTATGCACGTGGTGGACGGGGAGATCAAATACGTCGAGACCGACAATACCGGGGATGATAACTACGAAGGGTTACATCAGGTCCGCGCCTGTCTGCGTGGCCGCTCGATGCGCCGCCGGGTCTATAACCCGGATCGTCTCAAATATCCCATGAAGCGTGTGGGCAAACGCGGCGAGGGGAAATTCGAGCGTATCAGCTGGGAGGAGGCCTTCGATACCATCGCGGGCAATATGCAGCGCCTGATCAAAGAGTACGGTAACGAATCCATCTATCTGAACTATGGTACCGGCACTCTTGGCGGCACCCTGACGCGCTCCTGGCCGCCGGGTAAGACCCTGATTGCGCGCCTGATGAACTGCTGCGGTGGCTATCTCAACCACTACGGTGACTACTCCACGGCTCAGATAGCCGCTGGCCTGAACTACACCTACGGCGGTTGGGCCGACGGTAACAGCCCGTCCGATATCGAAAACAGCCAGCTGGTGGTGCTGTTTGGCAATAACCCTGGCGAAACGCGTATGAGCGGCGGCGGGGTCACTTACTACGTTGAACAGGCGCGTGAGAAATCCAACGCCCGGATGATCATCATTGATCCGCGCTATACCGACACCGGTGCCGGGCGTGAAGATGAGTGGATCCCCATCCGTCCCGGTACCGATGCGGCATTAATCTCTGCTCTGGCCTGGGTGATGATTAACGAAAACCTTGTCGACAAGCCTTTCCTCGATAAGTACTGCGTGGGCTACGACGAAACCACGCTGCCGGAAGGGGCTCCGGCCAACGGCCATTACAAAGCCTATATTCTGGGGCAGGGCAGCGATGGGATCGCCAAAACCCCCGCATGGGCCGCCGCCATTACCGGCATTCCGCAGGAGCGGATCGTAAAACTGGCGCGCGAAATCGCCGGTGCGAAGCCAGCCTTTATCTCCCAGGGCTGGGGGCCGCAGCGTCACGCCAACGGCGAGCTGGTATCGCGCGCAATTGCCATGCTGGCGATCCTCACCGGTAACGTGGGTATCCCCGGCGGCAACAGCGGCGCGCGCGAAGGCTCTTATTCGCTGCCTTTTGTGCGTATGCCTACCCTGGAAAACCCGGTCCAGACCAGCATCTCCATGTTTATGTGGACCGATGCTATTGAGCGCGGCCCGGAGATGACCGCCACCCGCGACGGGGTGCGCGGCAAGGACAAGCTGGATGTACCGATCAAAATGATCTGGAACTATGCCGGCAACTGCCTGATCAACCAGCATTCACAGATCAACCGCACCCACGATATCCTGCAGGATGACAAGAAGTGCGAGCTGATTGTGGTGATCGACTGCCACATGACCTCTTCGGCGAAATATGCCGATATTCTGCTGCCGGACTGCACTGCCTCCGAGCAGATGGACTTCGCGCTGGATGCCTCCTGCGGCAACATGTCGTACGTTATTTTTGCCGACCAGGCCATCAAACCGCGCTTCGAGTGCAAAACCATCTATGAGATGACCAGCGAGCTGGCTAAGCGCATGGGCGTGGAGCAGCAGTTCACCGAGGGGCGTACTCAGGAAGGGTGGATGCGGCACCTGTATGAACAGTCCCGCGAGGCTATTCCGGAACTGCCGTCGTTTGATGCGTTCCGCAAACAGGGCATGTTTAAGCAGCGCGATCCGGAAGGGCACCACGTGGCCTACAAAGCTTTCCGCGCGGATCCGGCCGCTAATCCGCTCACGACCCCTTCAGGCAAAATCGAAATTTACTCGGCGCAGCTGGCAGAGATTGCCGCCACCTGGGAGCTGGAGCAGGGGGATATTATCGATCCGCTGCCGGTCTACAGCCCGGGCTTTGAAAACTACGACGACCCGCAGAGTAAAGATTATCCCCTGCAGCTTACCGGCTTCCACTACAAGGCGCGCACCCACTCCACCTACGGTAACGTGGACGTGCTGAAGGCGGCCTGCCGCCAGGAGATGTGGATCAACCCGCTGGATGCGAAAGCGCGCGGTATTGCCAACGGCGATCGTATTCGCATTTATAACGGCCGCGGTGAGGTGCATATCGAGGCCAAAGTGACGCCGCGTATTCTGCCGGGCGTGGTAGCGCTCGGGGAGGGGGCCTGGTACAACCCGGATGCAAACCGCGTCGATCAGGCCGGCTGCATTAACGTGCTTACCACCCAGCGCCCGTCGCCGCTGGCGAAAGGCAACCCGTCCCACAGTAACCTGGTTCAGGTTGAGAAGGCGTAAGGAGTAGCCCATGACAACCCAGTATGGATTTTTCATTGATTCCAGCCGCTGCACCGGGTGCAAAACCTGCGAGCTGGCCTGCAAGGATTATAAAGACCTGACGCCGGACGTGAGCTTCCGCCGGATTTATGAATACGCCGGGGGCGACTGGCAGGAGGATAACGGCGTCTGGCAGCAGAACGTCTTCGCCTACTATCTCTCCATCTCCTGTAACCACTGCGAGGATCCGGCCTGCACCAAGGTCTGCCCGAGCGGCGCCATGCACAAGCGCGACGACGGTTTTGTGGTGGTGAACGAAGAGGTCTGCATCGGCTGCCGCTACTGCCATATGGCCTGCCCCTACGGCGCGCCGCAGTACAACGCCGCCAAAGGCCACATGACCAAATGCGACGGCTGTTATGACCGGGTGGCGGAGGGCAAAAAGCCCATCTGCGTCGAGTCCTGCCCGCTGCGCGCGCTGGACTTTGGTCCGATTGCAGAGCTGCGCAAAAAACACGGCCAGCTGGCTGCCGTCGCGCCGCTGCCGTCGGCGCACTTCACTAAACCGAGCATCGTGATTAAACCCAATGCCAACAGCCGCCCGACCGGGGATACCACCGGCTATCTGGCGAATCCGGAGGAGGTGTAAAATGGGAAGCGGATGGCATGAATGGCCGTTAATGATCTTTACGGTGTTCGGGCAGTGCGTGGTAGGGGGCTTTATTGTGCTCGCGATTGCGCTGCTAAACAGCAACCTGCGGGCAGAAAAACGGCAGCGGCTGATCGCCACCATGTTTGGCCTGTGGGTGCTAATGGGGATAGGGTTTATCGCCTCGACCCTGCACCTCGGCTCGCCCATGCGGGCGTTCAACTCCCTTAACCGCATTGGGGCGTCGGCGCTCAGCAACGAGATCGCCAGCGGGGCGATCTTCTTCGCGGTAGGGGGGCTTGGCTGGCTGCTTGCCGTGCTGAATAAGCTGCCCGCCGCGCTGCGCGCGCTGTGGCTTATCGTGACTATGGTGCTGGGCGTGGTCTTTGTCTGGATGATGGTGCGGGTCTATAACACTATCGATACTGTGCCGACCTGGTACAGCCTGTGGACGCCGTTGACCTTCTTCCTGACCCTGTTCATTGGCGGCCCGCTGCTTGGTTATCTGCTGCTGCGCGTGGCAGGCGTCGAAGGCTGGGCGATGCGTCTGCTGCCTGCCGTGACGCTACTGGCGCTGATGGTGAGCGTAGTGGTGTCGCTGATGCAGGGGGCGGAGCTTGCCGGGATCCACAGCTCGGTACAACAGGCCTCGGCGCTGATACCGGACTACGGTTCGCTGATGGCCTGGCGGATAGTGCTGCTGGCCGCCGCGCTGCTCTGCTGGATCGTGCCGCAACTGAAAGGCTACCAGCCTGCCGTACCGCTGCTGTCGGTAGCGCTGGTACTGGTTCTGGCGGGTGAACTGCTGGGCCGGGGCGTCTTTTACGGCCTGCATATGACGGTGGGAATGGCCGTCGCCGGTTAAGTTTAAATTTCGTTATAAAAAGCCGGGACTTAATACCCGGCTTTCTTTTTTTTGATCATGAAATTTTTCAACTGAGCGTTTCGCTCTTTTTTTGCCTTAAATTAATTAAAACAAACAGATAATTTATTTTCCCCGCGTTGCGTTGATACGCAGGATAAGTTTTATAAATCGACAGGATACAAATCGTGCGGGGGGCAGAAAACAGCGGATTGACTTTGCTTTTGCCAGTGGCATGATGCGCACGAAATCTGACTTCCTCACGGTTTATCATCCATGTCCACCTATACCCGGCCAGTGCTTTTATTGCTCTGTGGCCTGCTTCTGCTGACGCTGGCGATAGCGGTATTAAATACCCTCGTCCCGCTCTGGCTTACCCATGAAAATTTACCGACCTGGCAGGTGGGTATGGTTAGCTCGTCCTTTTTTACCGGTAATTTACTGGGAACCTTATTGACGGGCAGCCTGATAAAACGCTTCGGTTTTAATCGCAGTTATTATCTGGCATCGCTGATTTTTGCTGCGGGCTGCGTTGGCCTGGGTCTGATGGTGGGGTTCTGGAGCTGGCTGGCATGGCGCTTTATTGCGGGTGTGGGTTGCGCAATGATTTGGGTAGTGGTCGAAAGCGCCCTGATGTGCAGCGGCACCTCCCGTAACCGCGGGCGTCTGCTGGCGGCCTATATGATGGTTTATTACGTTGGCACCGTACTGGGCCAGCTGATGGTAAGCAAATTACCTACCGATCTGATGAGCGTCCTGCCCTGGGTGACGGGAATGGTGCTGGCAGCGATCCTTCCGCTGCTCTTTACCCGTATTGTTAACCAGAACAGTGAACACCAGGAAGCTACCCACGTCTGGCCAATGCTCAGACTGCGCCAGGCACGCCTTGGGGTGAACGGCTGCATTATCTCCGGGATTGTGCTGGGCTCGCTGTACGGCCTGATGCCTCTCTATCTGAACCATCAGGGCGTTAGCGACTCGGGTATTGGTTTCTGGATGGCGGTAATGGTCAGCGCGGGGATTCTGGGTCAGTGGCCGGTTGGGCGACTCGCGGATCGCTTTGGGCGTCTGCTGGTGCTGCGGGTGCAGGTTTTTATAGTCATCATGGGATGTCTGGCCATGCTGAGCAACGCGGCGATGGCGCCGGCGTTATTTATCCTCGGCGCTGCTGGTTTTACTCTCTACCCGGTGGCGATGGCCTGGGCCTGTGAGAAAGTTGAGCATCACCAGCTGGTGGCGATGAATCAAGCGCTGCTGCTGAGTTATACCATTGGCAGCCTGCTGGGGCCGACCTTTACCGCCATGCTGATGCAGAACTTCTCTGACAATCTGCTGTTTATCATGATTGCCAGCGTGTCGTTTATCTATCTGCTGATGCTGCTGCGCAAAGCGGGCGAACATCCTACCCCTGTGGCACACGCCTGATGAAAAAAAGCCCGGTTCAGAAACCGGGCTTTTTTTTAATACATTACCTTGTGGCCGTACTGTTCGAGTATGCCTTTGACCCTCTCCATGGTCTCTTTCTTCGGCGGTTTTACGCCATCGAGCTTGTACTCTTCGCCCATCGCGACCCATTTATGTTTGCCCAACTCGTGGTAGGGCAGCAATTCGATTTTCTCGACATTGCCCATATCGCGGGTGAATTCGCCAAGACGGTGGGCAGAGTCATCATCATCTGACCAGCCCGGCACCACCACGTAGCGGATCCAGGTTTTGATCCCCTTACCGGAGATGTACTTGGCGAACTCGAGGGTGCGGTGGTTAGAAACGCCAACCAGGTTCTGGTGGATCTCGTCATTCATCTGTTTCAGATCGAGCATCACCAGGTCGGTCACTTCCAGCAGTTCATCGATAACCGGGTCGTAACGACGTACAAAACCGTTGGTATCGAGACAGGTGTGGATGCCTTCTTCATGGCAGGCGCGGAACCAGTCGCGAACAAACTCAGCCTGCAGCATGGCTTCGCCGCCTGATGCCGTAACGCCGCCGCCGGAGGCATTCATAAAGTGGCGATAGGTCACCACCTCTTTCATTAACTCTTCAACGGTGACCTCTTTACCACCGTGTGTATCCCAGGTATCGCGGTTATGGCAGTACAGGCAGCGCATCAGGCAACCCTGGAAAAAGGTAATAAAACGAATGCCCGGGCCATCGACGGTGCCACAGGACTCAAAGGAGTGAATGCGACCAATAGTTGACATTGCGGTGATATCTCCAGCTTCGGCCCGTCCTGGACCTGATATGTGCACAGCTCGTACTGACTGTGTCGAGTCTATTTTGGCTGTTATCCATTGAGTATAGATAGCGGACAAAAGAGACTGGGGCAGGGTGGTGTTAAAAAGGCCCCACTGACGTGGAGCCTTTATTGTACGCCTTTTAAGGCGCGGTTTCAGTCAATTCACATTACATGGATTGAGTGAAAGTACGGGTAATAACGTCTTTCTGCTGTTCTTTAGTCAGCGAGTTGAAACGTACCGCGTAACCAGACACACGAATGGTCAGCTGCGGATATTTTTCCGGGTGTTCCATCGCATCGAGCAGCATTTCACGGTTCATGACGTTAACGTTCAGGTGCTGACCACCTTCGATGGAGGCTTCGTGGTGGAAGTAACCATCCATCAGGCCTGCAAGGTTAGTCTTACGCACTTCATCGTCTTTACCCAGCGCATTCGGCACGATAGAGAAGGTATAAGAGATACCATCTTTCGCGTACGCAAACGGCAGTTTAGCAACGGAGGTCAGAGAGGCAACCGCACCTTTCTGGTCACGACCGTGCATCGGGTTAGCACCTGGGCCGAACGGTGCGCCAGCACGACGACCGTCTGGGGTGTTACCGGTTTTCTTACCATACACAACGTTAGAGGTGATGGTCAGAACAGACTGGGTCGGGATAGCGTTACGGTAAGTAGTCAGTTTCTGAATTTTCTTCATGAAACGTTCTACCAGGTCAACCGCCATGTCATCAACGCGTGCGTCGTTGTTACCAAACTGCGGGTATTCGCCTTCGATTTCGAAGTCGATAGCCAGACCGTCTTCGTCACGAATCGGTTTAACTTTCGCATATTTGATAGCAGACAGGGAGTCAGCAGCAACGGACAGACCTGCGATACCGCAAGCCATGGTACGTACCACGTCACGGTCGTGCAGCGCCATCAGAGAGGCTTCGTAGCTGTACTTGTCGTGCATGTAGTGGATTACGTTCAGCGCGGTGACGTACTGTTTTGCCAGCCAGTCCATGAAGTGATCCATACGATCCATCACTTCGTTGTAGTCCAGAACGTCGCCTTTGATCGGCTCAGATTTAGGACCAACCTGCATTTTCAGTTTTTCATCAACGCCGCCGTTGATTGCGTACAGCATGGTTTTCGCCAGGTTTGCACGCGCACCGAAGAACTGCATTTGTTTACCAACAACCATCGGGCTTACGCAGCAAGCGATCGCGTAGTCGTCGTTGTTGAAGTCCGGACGCATCAGGTCATCGTTCTCGTACTGCAGAGAAGAGGTGTCGATGGAGACTTTAGCAGCGAATTTCTTGAAGTTCAGCGGCAGTTTTTCAGACCACAGAACGGTGATGTTCGGCTCCGGAGACGGCCCCATGGTGTACAGGGTGTTCAGGAAGCGGAAGCTGTTTTTGGTTACCAGAGTACGGCCATCAACGCCCATACCACCGATAGATTCAGTTGCCCAGATCGGGTCACCGGAGAACAGCTCATCGTACTCAGGGGTACGCAGGAAGCGAACCATACGCAGTTTCATGACCAGGTGGTCAATCATTTCCTGAGCGTCTTGTTCAGTGATTTTGCCTGCTTTCAGGTCACGTTCGATGTAGGCATCCAGGAAGGTGGATACGCGACCGAAGGACATTGCTGCGCCGTTCTGAGACTTAACTGCGGCCAGGTAGCCGAAGTAGGTCCACTGGATAGCTTCCTGAGCGTTGGTTGCCGGACCAGAGATATCGCAGCCGTATTTTGCTGCCATCTCTTTGATCTGACCCAGCGCACGGTGCTGTTCAGCAATCTCTTCACGCAGACGGATAGTGGCTTCCAGGTTAACGCCATTTTCCAGATCGGACTGCAGAGAGAGGAACTGGGAGTATTTGTCTTTCAGCAGGAAGTCGATACCGTACAGCGCAACGCGACGGTAGTCACCGATGATACGGCCACGGCCGTAAGCATCCGGCAGACCGGTCAGAACGCCGGATTTACGGCAGTTCAGGATGTCTTTGGTGTAAACATCGAATACGCCCTGGTTGTGGGTCTTACGGTATTCGGTGAAGATTTTTTTCAGCATCGGGTCCAGCTCGCGATTGTACGCTTTGCAGGAACCTTCAACCATTTTGATACCACCGAACGGGATGATCGCACGTTTCAGCGGAGCTTCAGTCTGCAGACCAACGATTTTCTCAAGGGCTTTGTTGATGTAGCCAGCGTCGTGAGAAGTGATGGTGGAAGCAACAGAGGTGTCGAAATCAACTGGCGCGTGGGTGCGGTTTTCCAGTTTAACGCCTTCCATAACGCTGTCCCACAGTTTAGTGGTTGCGTCAGTGGCACCGGTCAGGAAGGATTCATCGCCTTCGTACGGGGTGTAGTTTTTCTGAATAAAGTCGCGGACGTTGACTTCATTCTGCCAGTCACCTTTGGCAAAACCTTCCCAGGCTGTGGCTAACTTTTCATTAAGCTCGGACATGTAACACCTACCTTCTTAAGTGGATTTTTTATTTACTGCCTGAGACACCATCAATGATGGTTATCGCCACGCAGGTAAATGACCCAGTATGTCAACCCGACCAGCAGGCCCCCACCGATAATGTTCCCGATAGTAACGGGGATCAGGTTATCTGTGATGAAGTTCATAATAGTCAGGTGAGAGAAACTATCCGGGGTTGAACCAACTGCAGTCCAGAACTCCGGGCTCGCAAAGTTACGGATTACGATACCCATCGGGATCATAAACATATTTGCAATACTGTGCTCAAAGCCGCTGGCGACGAACATGGCGACGGGCAGAACCATAATCATGGCTTTGTCCATCAGGCTGCGGCCTGAGTAGCTCATCCAGACGGCCAGACAGACCATCAGGTTTGCCAGGATACCGAGGGCGACGGCTTCAATAAATGTGTGATGCATTTTGTGGTCGGCAGTTTGTAGGACGTTAAGTCCCCAGCCGCCGTTGGCTGTCATATATTCACCGGACAGCCACATCAACAGAACAAACAGTAAACAACCAATCAGGTTACCGATGTAAACGTTGATCCAGTTTTTAGCCAGCTGGCCCCAGGTTATTTTACCGCTGGCTTTCGCCACCACGATCAGCACCGTCGAGGTGAAGAGGTCTGCGCCGCAGATGACGCAAAGAATCAGGCCCAGGGAGAAGCAGATGCCGCCAATCAGTTTCGCGATTCCAAAGGGCATTCCGGCTGTGCCGGTGGTCGCAGTGATATAGAAGACAAAGGCTATGGAGATGAACACACCGGCGGTGATCGCCAGGAAAAACGTGGTCATCGGTTGTTTCGTTGCTTTATAGACACCCGCTTCTTCGGCAACTTTTGCCATGGCAGCTGGGAGTAAAAGATCAAAAGGGTTGTCAGCTTTCACACTAACTCTCTCTTTATTAAGTCGGCGACGAGATACTAACAAAGCATTATAGAAGAGAAATTGATGTAGATCATATCTCGCCTGGCTTATAGGCCCGCAAATTGAGTGGTTTTACAGCAATTGCGGCGTAAATAGTTGATTATCCAAATAAAAATAAATTTTAAAAGTTATAAAATGATTTGAGTAATTTCTTTTAATACCCTCCATACCAGTTAATTATAATGGAGTATTTAACAAAATAAGTTACAAATAGCCCCGGGAATTTTTATTATATTTACCCTTATTTAACTTAATTATTACAACTATGTTTTCATGCAAAATAAATAAAAAAACGGGGCAATTAAATTGCCCCGTAATATAACGTAGGCGACTGTATACGCCTACTGTCTGTAATGTCTTTTTACGTTTATTTTGCCCAGTACGCGCTTTTCGCTTTCTGCAGCTTTTCATACGCCTTCAGTAACGACTGGTGGGCCGGGAAGGCTTTCAGATCGCTATCCACTGCCTGCAGGCCATAGAACGGCGCTTCGCCGCTTAACGCTGCACTGGCCGCGTCTACGGCGTCTGCACCGTACATACGCACAAAGGCATTCAGATACTGCAGCGGCTGACGCTCCTCTTCCTGCGCCAGCAGCAGCAAGGTCTGCAGGCAACGGTAGTAGTTAGCGCGCTCGGCGGTGAAGATGGAGCCGTTAAACTCGATGGTCCACTCCACCCAGGTCAGCGCCTGATCCAGATCGCCGCCCGCCAGCGCCAGCATCGCTTTCAGCTCACCGATACGCAGGGTATACCAGCCGTTGTCTTTGCCGGTAGCCAGACCCAGCAGTTCGCGTACGCGGGTAAAGTCATCGTTGCCTTCATCATCCAGCTGGGTAATGAGATTCAGATAATCCTCTTTTTCCCAGCTGCTTTCCGGCAGTGAGAGCAGGGTGTCGCGCAGATGGCTACCCATGCTGTTGTTCGCCAGCCACAGATCCTCTACCGGATAGATATCGGACATGCCCGGCACCAGAATGCGGCAGGCGTACACGCCCAGGTGTTCGTAATCGGCGATATACACTTCCTGATCTTCTTCACGGAAGATGGCCATTAGCGTGGCGAACTCCTCTTCGGTGGTACCGGAGAAGCTCCAGTCCACGAACGGATAGTCCGCGTCCTGCTTGAACATATCCCAGGAGATAAGGCCGCTGGAGTCGATGAAGTGGGTCTCGAGGTTAGCATGTTCCGCCACCTCTTCGTCGTCGAAGGTCGGCGGGGTAAAGACATCGAGATCTTTCAGGCTGCGGCCCTGCAGCAGCTCGGTAACGGTGCGCTCCAGCGCCACACCGAAGTCCGGGTGTGCGCCAAAGGAGGCGAAGCAGGTGCCGTTCGCCGGGTTAAAGAGCACCACGCAGATCACCGGGTATTTGCCGCCCAGCGAGCCGTCGTAAGCAAAGATAGGGAAACCTTCGGCTTCCAGTTTAGCAATGGATTCCACCACGCCCGGATAGCGCGCCAGCACGTCGGCCGGGATCTCCGGCAGGCTGATAGATTCGGCGATAATGCGGTTTTTAATGTGGCGCTCAAAAACTTCAGACAGACCCTGCACCCGCGCTTCGTTGCGGGTATTACCGGCAGACATCCCGTTTGAGACATACAGGTTGCCAATAATGTTCATGGGAATGTAGACCGTCTGCTCATCGGACTGACGGGTGAACGGCAGGGCGCAGATCCCGCGCTCATCGTTGCCGGACTGCAGATCGACCAGCATGCTGGCGGTCAGTTCGTTATCCAGATCGTAGAACGCGCGCAGGCGCTCATCGAGGATGCCTTCCGGGAGTTCGTCATCTTCCGTCAGCGGGAACCACTTTTCGTTCGGATAGTGAACAAAGGGGCCATTGGCGATGGTGTCGCCCAGCCAGAAATCAGCAAAGAAGTAGTTAGTGGAGAGACGTTCGAAGTACTCACCCAGCGCAGAGGCGAGTGCCGCTTTTTTGGTCGCACCTTTGCCGTTGGTAAAGCACAGCGCGCACTCTTTATCGCGAATATGCACAGACCAGACATGAGGAACCGGATTCAGCCAGGAGGCCTCTTCGATGTTAAAGCCGAGATCGGTCAGCTTTTGCTGAAAACGAGCGATGGAGTCTTCCAGGGCGGCGTCTTTGCCAGGGATAAAGGTTTGAGTCATGGCGGTCACTTATATCGTACGTAAAGCGCGCAATGATACGGGTTTTACGTGGCAGGCGCTATCTTCGCAGCGGTCACGGCGAAAATAAAAGCCTGGGCTATGCTTATAGGGAGTAACCCCCTGTAAAGGAATATAAAAATGAAAGCGTTCGATCTTCAACGGATGGCGTTTGATAAAGTTCCACTGGAGTTTTTGGGCGAGGTCGCGCTGCGCAGTCTCTACACCTTTGTATTAGTTTTCTTGTTCCTCAAAATTACCGGGCGACGCGGCGTTCGTCAGATGTCGCTATTTGAGGTGCTGATCATTCTGACGTTAGGGTCGGCGGCGGGAGACGTGGCCTTTTATGACGATGTCCCTATGGTCCCGGTCTTTATCGTCTTTGTCACCCTGGCGCTGCTCTACCGGCTGGTGATGTGGCTGATGTCTAAAAGCGAAAAGCTGGAAGATCTGCTGGAAGGCAAACCGGTGGTGATAGTCGAAGAGGGCAAGCTCGCCTGGGAGAGGGTTCAGCGCGCCAATATGACCGAGTTTGAGTTCTTTATGGAACTGCGGGTGAGCAGCGTGGAGCAGCTTGGTCAGGTCAAGCTTGCCATTATGGAGACCAACGGGCAGATCAGCGTCTACTTCTACGACGATGACGAGGTTAAGCCCGGGCTATGCATATTGCCGGATGAGTTTGTGGAGCGTTTTATGACCATACCGGAGGTCGGGGAGTATGCCTGCCGGCGTTGTGGGCATGTTCAGTCTCTGCAGGCCGGCGCGCATCAATTATGTCCACGCTGCACGAATCCGGAATGGACGAAGGTTAGCCGGGCAAAACGCATCACCTGACAGCGATTTTGTCGGTTTTGTGACAGCCCGCTGGCAGAATGTATTGTGTGACGGCGGGCACATTTCCTGGGTCATAAGTTTTAGACATTGCGGCGCGTGTCACTGAATGATAAAACCGATATCCACAGTTATAACTTATTGCTTTTAGCGTGGTGAGGGGAAATGGCTCAGGTCTTTAATTTCAGTTCAGGTCCGGCAATGTTACCGGCGGATGTACTTAAACAGGCCCAGCAGGAGCTGGTTGACTGGCAGGGTCTTGGTACATCGGTGATGGAAATCAGCCACCGTGGTAAAGAGTTTATCCAGGTGGCAGAAGAGGCAGAGCAGGATTTCCGCGATCTGCTGAATATCCCCTCCAGTTACAAAGTGCTGTTCTGCCACGGCGGCGGTCGCGGCCAGTTTGCCGGCATTCCGCTGAACCTGCTGGGCGAGAAAATCACGGCCGACTACGTTGACGCCGGTTACTGGGCGGCCAGCGCGGTAAAAGAGGCGCATAAATACTGCACGCCGAACGTGATTGACGCCAAAGTGACGATTGACGGCCTGCGCGCTGTTAAGCCGATGAGCGAATGGCAGCTTTCCGCCGACGCGGCCTATCTCCACTACTGTCCGAACGAAACCATCGACGGTATCGCCATTCATGAAGAGCCGAACTTTGGCGACGACGTCGTCGTTACCGCGGATTTCTCTTCCACCATTCTTTCTAACCCGCTTGATGTCAGCCGCTACGGCGTTATTTACGCCGGTGCGCAGAAAAACATCGGCCCGGCGGGGCTGACGCTGGTGATCGTGCGTGAAGACCTGCTGGGTAAAGCCCATAAATCCTGCCCGTCAATTCTGGATTACACCGTCCTGAACGACAACGACTCCATGTTCAATACGCCGCCCACCTTCGCCTGGTATCTCTCCGGCCTGGTCTTCAAATGGCTGAAGCAAAATGGCGGCGTGGCGCAAATGAACAAGATTAATCAGCAGAAAGCGGAACTGCTTTACGGGACCATCGATAAGAGCGATTTCTACCGTAACGACGTCGCTAAGGCTAACCGTTCCCGTATGAACGTGCCGTTCCAGCTGGCGGACAGCAGCCTGGATAAACTCTTCCTTGAGGAGTCCTTCGCCGCCGGCCTGCACGCCCTGAAAGGCCACCGCGTCGTGGGCGGTATGCGCGCCTCTATCTATAACGCCATGCCGCTGGAAGGCGTTAAAGCGCTGACCGATTTCATGGTCGATTTCGAACGCCGCCACGGTTAATCAGGCCGTTTTTTCTTCCCCCGCGGCACCGCTGCGGGGTTTTTATTATGTTGAGTTGAGAGTTAAGTTTCATGGAATCCCTGACGTTACAACCTATCGCGCGGGTAGACGGCACCATCAATCTGCCGGGTTCAAAAAGTGTTTCGAACCGCGCCCTGCTGCTGGCAGCGCTGGCAGAGGGCACCACGGTCCTCACTAACCTTCTGGACAGCGATGACGTGCGCCATATGCTCACTGCGCTGGAAGCGTTAGGCGTTCACTATACCCTGTCTACCGACCGCACCCGCTGCGAAGTGACCGGCAACGGCGGCCCGCTGCAGGCTGACAGCGCGCTGGAGCTGTTCCTGGGTAATGCCGGCACCGCCATGCGGCCTTTGGCAGCGGCGCTGTGTCTTGGGAGCAACGACATCGTGCTGACCGGTGAGCCGCGGATGAAAGAGCGTCCGATTGGCCACCTGGTGGATGCCCTGCGTCAGGGCGGCGCGCAGATCGACTATCTGGAGCAGGAGAATTACCCGCCGCTGCGCCTGCGCGGTGGCTTTACCGGCGGTAACGTTGAGGTAGACGGCAGCGTCTCCAGTCAGTTCTTAACGGCACTGCTGATGGCCGCGCCGCTGGCGCCGCAGGATACGGTCATCACCATCAAGGGCGATCTGGTTTCTAAACCTTATATCGATATTACCCTGCACCTGATGAAAACCTTCGGCGTGGAGGTTGAAAACCAGGCGTACCAGCGTTTCGTGATCCGCGGCGCGCAGCGTTACCGCGCAGTGGGCCACTATCTGGTGGAAGGGGATGCCTCTTCGGCCTCCTATTTCCTCGCCGCCGGGGCGATTAAAGGCGGTACGGTAAAAGTTACCGGTATCGGGCGTAACAGCGTGCAGGGCGATATTCGTTTTGCCGACGTACTGGAAAAAATGGGCGCGGTGGTCACCTGGGGCGATGATTTCATCTCCTGCACCCGGGGCGAGCTGAACGCCATTGATATGGACATGAACCATATTCCGGATGCGGCCATGACCATCGCCACCGCGGCGCTGTTTGCCAAAGGCACCACCACGCTTCGCAACATCTATAACTGGCGCGTAAAAGAGACCGACCGCCTCTTCGCCATGGCGACCGAACTGCGTAAAGTCGGCGCCGAGGTGGAAGAGGGCGAAGACTACATTCGCGTCACGCCGCCTGCGACGCTGCAGGCAGCGGAGATCGGCACCTATAACGATCACCGCATGGCAATGTGCTTCTCGCTGGTGGCGCTGTCTGATACGCCGGTCACCATTCTCGATCCGAAATGTACGGCTAAAACCTTCCCGGACTATTTCGAACAGCTCGCGCGTATTAGCACGCCTGCCTGATAAACAATGCCGCATCTATTGATGCGGCATTTGCTTACCCTTTCTGACAACGTCATCGCCCATTTCTTCTACACTCTGCTTCAATCATTCTGCAATTTGCATGCAAAGGTAACAGTCACGCAAATTGCTGCGTATAATGCGCGGCGTTCACGTAAACGCTATGCCTGATTAAGGAGAAAAAGATGACGGCAATTGCCCCGGTAATCACCATTGATGGGCCAAGTGGTGCAGGGAAAGGTACGCTGTGTAAAGCGATGGCGGAATCTCTGCAATGGCATCTTTTAGATTCGGGCGCAATCTATCGCGTACTGGCGCTGGCTGCGCTGCACCATCATGTTGATGTGGCGTCGGAAGAGGCCCTGGTGCCGCTGGCGGCGCATCTGGATGTCCGTTTTGTCTCGACCGACGGCAACCTTGAAGTGATTCTGGAAGGGGAAGACGTGAGCGGTGAAATCCGCACCCAGGAGGTAGCGAATGCGGCCTCCCAGGTTGCCGCTTTCCCACGCGTGCGCGAGGCCTTGCTGCGTCGTCAACGCGCGTTCCGTGATGCGCCGGGTTTAATCGCCGACGGCCGCGACATGGGCACGGTCGTTTTCCCTGATGCACCGGTAAAAATATTCCTTGACGCCTCCTCGGAAGAACGTGCGCACCGCCGTATGCTTCAGTTGCAGGAAAAGGGGTTTAGTGTTAACTTTGATCGCCTTTTATCCGAGATAAAAGAACGCGATGACCGCGATCGTAACCGCGCCGTCGCCCCACTTGTTCCCGCAGAAGATGCGTTAGTGCTGGATTCAACCAGTTTATCTATTGAGCAAGTGATTGAAAAAGCGCTACAATATGCGCGCCAGAAATTGGCTCTCGCGTAATCGCGACCGATTTAGCAGTACCCCCGCTGCAATGGATTGACGGCGGGTATGTGAAACAACCCCATCCGGCATGGAGCTCGGTGGACGTTATATTAACCTGAAGATTAAACATGACTGAATCTTTTGCTCAACTGTTTGAAGAATCCTTAAAAGAAATCGAAACCCGTCCGGGTTCCATCGTTCGTGGTGTTGTTGTTGCTATCGACAAAGACGTAGTACTGGTTGACGCCGGTCTGAAATCTGAGTCCGCCATTCCGGCAGAGCAGTTCAAAAACGCCCAGGGCGAGCTGGAAATCCAGGTTGGTGAC
>Ga0153917_1000507_pt1 | contig 24566 bp, 29 predicted proteins | sample TSFL001MetaG_FD_104695 | JGI IMG/M metagenome (GOLD analysis project Ga0153917, IMG submission 104695) | Attine ant fungus gardens microbial communities from Florida, USA - TSFL001 MetaG | ecosystem: Host-associated > Fungi > Mycelium > Unclassified | place: USA: Florida, Paynes Creek Historic... | reverse complement strand
CTTTTGTATAGCAATCCATTTACTTTTTGTAAAAATAAGTTAGAATTAGAAGTGTTTACATAGGGAGAAGGATCAAAAAGGGGGAAGGGAAATGAAATGGAACCCGCTTATTCCATTTTTACTGATCGCTGTTTTAGGAATTGGTCTAACTTTCTTTTTATCAGTAAAAGGACTTGATGACTCTCGGGAGATTGCAAGCGGAGGAGAAAGCAAATCTGCTGAAAAGGAAGAGGCAAACGCTTCACCAGAGGATATTTATAAGGCAAACTGCATTGCATGCCACGGTGAAAATTATGAAGGTGTTTCGGGTCCAAGCTTAAAAGGTGTAGGAAATAAGAAAGATGTAGCTGAAATTAAAACAAAGATCGAAAAAGGCGGTAATGGAATGCCTTCCGGTCTTGTTCCGGCAGATAAGCTGGATGATATGGCAGAGTGGGTGTCAAAAATTAAATAAAAGAACTATATTTCTCTTTATACATTCACAGGCCGCCGAGATGTTCTCGACAGCCTTTTATTTTTGACTGCCGCGTGTAGACCCGCATCAAAAGAAATAAACTGAAAATCATTCGCTCAGCTTGGATTCCGGGCTGATTTTTTATATGATAGTAAAGGAAAAAATGATTGAGAAAAGTTGTGATGACAAGTGAATGAATTAAAATTATCTAAACGATTGCAAACAGTAGCGGAATACATACCGAATGGAGCGGTGATGGCCGATATCGGGTCTGACCACGCATACCTTCCTTGTTATGCGGTGCTGAATCATAAAGCGAGCGGAGCGATTGCCGGAGAAATAACAGACGGCCCGTTTTTGTCTGCAAAGCGGCAGGTTGAAAAATCAGGTTTACACTCGCGTATTTCTGTAAGACAGGGAGACGGACTGGAAGTGATTAAAAAAGGTGAAGCTGATGCCATTACGATTGCCGGAATGGGCGGGGCTTTGATCGCTCACATTTTAGAAGCGGGTAAAGACAAATTAACGGGGAAGGAACGCCTTATTTTACAACCGAATATTCATGCTGTTCATATCAGGGAGTGGCTTTATAAAGAAGGGTATGCGCTGATAGATGAAGTGATCCTTGAAGAGGACGGAAAATGCTATGAGGTGCTGGTTGCCGAAGCGGGAGACAGAGATGCGGCTTATGCCGATATTTCTTTATCAGCCGGAATGCTCGTCGGTCCTTTTTTGGCAAAAGAAAAAAATGCTGTCTTTTTGAAAAAGTGGGCACAAGAGCTTCAGCACACTCAAAACATTTATGAACAGATTAGACAAGCTGCAGGCACAGAGCAAAATAAACAAAAATTAAAGGAGCTCTCCGATCGAATGGAGCTATTAAAGGAGGTAATCGATCATGGCTAAAAGCGTAAATGGACAGCAGATCATCCAGCTGTTTGAACAATTTTCCCCGAAAGCCTATGCGGTCGAAGGAGATAAAATCGGCCTGCAAATTGGCACCTTAAACAAACCGATTAAAAATGTGATGGTTACACTTGATGTGTTGGAGAGCGTTGTCGATGAAGCGATTGAAAAAGAGATTGACTTGATTATTGCACATCATCCTCCTATTTTTCGGCCGCTAAAGCATATTTCAACAGATCAGCCTGCCGGAAGGTTAATTGAAAAGTGTTTGAAGCATGATATTGCTGTTTATGCAGCTCATACAAATTTAGACGTTGCGGACGGCGGCGTGAATGATTTGCTTGCTGAAGCACTAGAACTGCGTGAGACGGAAGTGCTGACGCCTACCTATACGGATCCTCTGAAAAAGCTGGCCGTATACGTGCCGAAGGAATATGAAGAGCAGGTCAGAGCGGCGCTTGGGAATGCTGGCGCTGGCCATATCGGCGAATACAGTCATTGTGCGTTTTCGTCTGAAGGGATCGGCAGCTTCAAGCCATTGGACGGAGCCAAGCCTTTTATCGGTGAAGTAGGAGAGCTTGAGCTTGTTCATGAAGTAAGGCTTGAGACTGTATTTCCTAAAAGCATCGAAAAAGCTGTTATCAATGCAATGATAAAAAGCCATCCATACGAAGAAGTCGCTTACGACATCTATCCTGTTGAACAGTCTCCCGCCGAAAAAGGGCTCGGCCGTGTCGGAACCCTTAAAAATGAGATGACGCTCAAGGAATTTGCCTTATATGTGAAAGACAAGCTTGATGTCAATGGTGTCAGAATGGTGGGAGATGCTGACAGTATGGTGAAAAAGGTAGCTGTTCTTGGCGGAGATGGAAATAAGTATATTCATCATGCAAAACGAAAGGGCGCCGATGTTTACGTTACAGGAGATTTATACTTCCATGTGGCCCATGATGCGATGATGCTTGGCCTGAATGTGGTTGATCCGGGCCATTACGCGGAAAAAATCATGAAAGAAGGCGTCACGAGAAAACTGACATCAATGTGTAATGATAAAAAATATGACGTGAATATCTTTGTTTCGGAAACAGATACAAATCCATTTACATTTCTATAAAAAAACTGAGGCTTTTACAGCCTCAGTTTTTTGCTTTTACTTTTGGAAGTATTTTTTTGAGCGGTACATTGTGATCAGTTGTCCAAGTTGATGGATCTTCGTGATCGTACTGCTCCAAAAAGCGAATGACTTCTTTTGTGATCGGCGTAGGTGTTGAAGCTCCCGCTGTAACTGCAACGGTATTAACGCCTTTCAGCCATTCAAGTTTTAATTCGCTTAAGTCGCCGATCCGGTATGCTTTTGTGCCGGCTATTTCCTCTGACACTTGAGCAAGCCGATTTGAATTGTTGCTTTTCGGGTCTCCGACAACGATTGTTAAGTCCGCTTTTTTCGCCTGCTCTGATACAGCTTCCTGCCGTACTTGAGTAGCAAGGCAAATCTCTTGGTGATATTCGACATGAGGATATTTCTCTTTGACAAGCTCCATAATGTCGTGAACATCCCATTGAGACATTGTTGTTTGATTCGTCACGATTAACTTATCTGCTTGGATATCAAGGTTTTTTACATCTTCTTCTGTTTCAACTAAGTGAACGATTTCCGGCGCTACGCCAACGGCTCCTTCAGGCTCAGGATGCCCTTTTTTGCCGATATAGATCACGTGATATCCTTTTTCTTTCATCTCTAAGATTAGATTATGAGTTTTCGTCACATCCGGACATGTAGCATCAATTGCGACTAACCCTTTTTCTTCTGCGATTCTTCTGACTTCGGGAGAAACACCGTGCGCAGTGAAAATGACAGTTCCTTTGTCAACCTGCTTTAGAATGTCCAGACGGTTAGTGCCGTCCAATGTAAAGATCCCTTCCTCTTCAAACGCATCAGTGACGTGTTTATTATGAACAATCATCCCGAGTATATAGATGGGTCTTGGCAAACTTTTATCTAGTGACGCATTTTTGGCAATGACCATAGCATCAACAACGCCATAGCAATAGCCGCGCGGCGAAATTTTAATTACGTCCATTTTCGGTTGTCCTCCAATACTGAAGTGAGTAAAGGCAATATAAAAAGCCGTAATCAAACGGCTCTATTCTTGCATTCTTCTGATCTCATTATAGCCAATCTCACTTCAGATATCAAAGAATGTTAAATATATAATCTCGGTTTTGAACTGCCTGATGTTCTTTTCGGAGCAGGAGAGGCAGCTTCTTTTTTCTTCGGATCAGATGTTTTTGATTCTTGCTCTTTATTGTCATGTGTTTTTGATTTCTTAGGTAGAGAAGAACTTTTTGGTTTTGATTTTTTGTTCCCGTCTGAGGTTTTTGTTTCAGCCTCTTTCTCTTTTTCTGATGATTCTTCTGAATCCGATTGTTTTTTACTTTCCTCATCGCTCTCTGTATCATCACTTTTACTTAATTGGCTATACAGCTTCATCATTGCTGGCAAATTGCGGACTAATGGGCCGTACTGCTGGATCATAGGGGTGACTTGCTGCGCCATGCCGAGTACTTTTTGCACATTTCCAAGCATACTGGATAAAGATGCAGGATTGGCGATATTTTGAATACCTTGCAGACCTGTACCTCCGCTCGCTGCTGCACCTGCTCCAGGAACGCCGGCGCCGCCAGCGCCTCCTCCGCCGGGTAGGAACCTTGACAGCATCCCTTTTAAGCCTCCGCCCGCACCATTTCTCGCTCCGGCATTTGCCTGAGGAAGAAATTGTCCCGCTTGCTGAAAACCCTGCTGCTGTGCTCCAAATGAAGGCCCTCGCATATTAGGCGGTCTTCTGCCTATCATTCGCTGATTTGGCATGGGGCGGGGCGGTCCGGGCTGTGGATAATTTCTCATTGGCTGCTGCGGTGAAAACATACTTGTACCTCCTTTCAGCTCTCTCTGCTATTAGAATATGCAGGGGGTGCGGTATTTGCTTTACATAACTGAATAAAACAAACGCCTTGCAAACGTGGTGTTTTTAAGGAAAATCGGGTATAATGTGATGATGGACACATAATGTGCCGCTTTAAGGAGCTGGGAAAAATGAAAGAAACGAAATTTGAACTTTATGAATTGAAACCGTTTATTATAGATGCAGTACACCGCCTTGGTTTTTACGAACCGACTGATATCCAGAAAAGGCTGATTCCTGCAGTGCTAAAAAAAGAAAGCGTCATCGGCCAGTCTCAGACGGGAACTGGAAAAACTCACGCTTATTTACTGCCTTTATTAAACAAAATCGATCCTGCTAAGGATGTCGCTCAGGTTGTCATTACGGCTCCGACAAGAGAGCTTGCCAATCAGATTTATCAGGAAGCGATTAAAATCACGCAGGGTGAAGAAGGAAGTCAGATTCGCTCGAAATGTTTTATCGGAGGCACCGACAAACAAAAATCAATTGATAAATTGAAAATACAGCCGCATCTTGTTGTCGGTACCCCCGGACGGATTGCTGATTTAATCAAAGAACAGGCGTTAAGTGTTCATAAAGCGGAATCTCTTGTTATTGATGAAGCGGATTTAATGCTGGACATGGGATTCCTTGCAGATGTAGATTACATCGGTTCCCGTATGCCTGAGGATCTGCAAATGCTTGTGTTCTCAGCGACCATACCGGAAAAGCTGAAACCATTTTTGAAGAAATACATGGAAAATCCAAAATATGCCCATGTGGAGCCAAAACAGGTGACTGCTGCGAAAATTGAGCATATCCTTATCCCTTCGAAACATCGTGACAAGGACAAACTCCTTTTTGACATCATGTCTCATCTGAATCCATACCTGGGGATTGTGTTTGCCAACACGAAAAACACGGCTGACCATATTGCCCAGTATCTGACTGGCAAAGGCATGAAAATCGGCTTGCTGCACGGCGGATTAACACCACGTGAACGGAAAAAAGTCATGAAGCAGATCAATGATTTGGAATTCACTTATGTCATTGCAACTGACCTTGCCGCAAGAGGTATTGATATTAAAGGTGTCAGCCATGTTATCAACTATGAACTGCCGGATGATCTCGATTTCTACGTTCACCGTGTGGGCAGAACGGCTCGTGCCGGCTCATCAGGACAAGCGATGACCATTTATGAGCTTTCTGATGAGGATGCATTAGTAAAACTTGAGAAAATGGGCATCGAATTTGATTACTTAGAGCTTGAAAAAGGCGAATGGAAAAAAGGCGATGACCGTCAGCGCCGTAAAAAGCGTAAAAAAACGCAGAATGAAGCGGATGAAATTGCTCATCGTCTCGTGAAAAAGCCGAAGAAGGTTAAGCCTGGATATAAAAAGAAAATGAGCTATGAGATGGAGAAAATCAAGAAAAAACAGAGAAGAAACCAATCTAAGAAAAGAAAGTAGGGGAACCTGTTGTTGAGAATAGGCTCACACGTCTCTATGAGCGGGAAACATATGCTTCTGGCAGCAAGCCAGGAAGCAGTCTCTTATGGGGCGAACACGTTTATGATCTATACAGGCGCACCGCAAAATACGCGCCGAAAGAAAATTGAAGACTTAAATATAGAAGCAGGTCGGGCACATATGCAAGAAAACGGCATTGATGAGATTATCGTTCACGCGCCTTATATTATTAATATTGGCAACACGACAAATCCGTCCACTTTTGAGCTGGGTGTTGATTTTCTTCGTTCAGAAATTGAACGGACAGCGGCCATCGGAGCGAAGCAAATTGTCCTTCATCCTGGCGCTCACGTAGGGGCAGGAGCTGAAGCCGGCATCAAAAAAATTATTGAAGGCTTAAATGAAGTGATTGATCCGAATCAAAATGTCCAGATTGCATTAGAAACAATGGCTGGAAAAGGATCGGAATGCGGCAGAAGCTTTGAGGAGCTTGCACAGATTATCGAAGGCGTTACACACAATGAGCAGCTGTCAGTGTGTTTTGACACGTGCCATACACATGATGCCGGGTACAACATTGTCGAAGACTTTGACGGAGTGCTGAATGAGTTCGATAAAATCATTGGCATTGACCGTATTAAAGTGCTTCATATCAATGACAGCAAAAATGTCAAAGGTGCCAGAAAAGACCGCCATGAAAATATTGGCTTTGGTGAAATAGGTTTTGACGCACTGCAATATATTGTTCACCATGAGCAGTTAAAAGACATTCCAAAAATTCTTGAAACACCATATGTCGGTGAAGATAAAAAGAACAAAAAACCGCCATACCGTTTTGAGATTGAAATGCTGAAAGAAAAACAATTTGATAATACATTGCTTGAGAAAATTTTACAGCAATGAAAAATGGGGGATAACACCCCCATTTTTTAGCTTGTAAATTGTTTGAATAGTTCATTAACGGTTTGAGCTGTTTCTTTCGATGTAATCGTTTCTACTTGTTTTAACAGCCGCATCCGTTCACTCTCATTAAAGATGTTTACATTTTTCCCGTTTAACAGGTTCGCTACTTCAACAGCCTGCGATCTTGTTAAGCTGATTCCGTATTGTTTTGAGTACTTCAGCAAATCGTCAGCAGTAGCCTGATTAAGCCGCTGTAAAATAATTCTTTGAAATAAAATCATCGGTCATTCCACCTCCAGACTTAATGTATGGGCAAATCAGTAAAATGTGTCAGTGTTTAATGGTAAAATAGATTTATAATGTATTTAAAATAGTTATTGCAGGAAAGGAGATTTTATGACCCCAACAAAACAACATAAGAAAGAAACATTTACCCATTTTATTTTCAGGGTCTTTATGATTCTGGTAGGAGCTGCATCTGCGGCTGTAAGTATTGAATTATTTTTAATCCCCAATAATTTTATTGATGGCGGGATTATCGGTGTATCACTTATTTTAGACCACCTCTTTATGTCAAACCCCTTTCTGAATTTCGCTTTTTTCGTTGTCATATTAAATATTCCTTTTATGATCTTCGGATATAAATATATCGGTAAGACCTTTCTAGTCTCTACGTTTATAGGGATTGTTGGGCTTGCCGTTATTGAATCCTCACTTCACCATGTAGAAGCCATTACAACCCAGCCTATTTTGGCTACTGTGTTCGGAGGTCTTTTACTCGGCTTTGGCGTCGGGCTTGTTATTCGAAACGGAGGTTCAATGGATGGCACTGAAATCCTCGGTATTTTGCTGACCAAAAAACTCCCGTTTTCAGTAGGTGAGTTTGTTATGTTCATCAATGTGTTCATTTTCATTTGGGCAGTTTTTGTGTTCGGTCCTGAGCAAGCGATGTACTCATTCATGACTTATTATATTGCGATGAAAACGATTGATGCTGTGATCCAAGGGCTTGATGAAACAAAAGCTGTCATTATTGTTTCTGAGCAGTATGATGAGATTTCCGACGCGATTTTGCACCGTCTCGGTCGGGGCACAACGAAGCTGAAGGGGAAAGGCGGATATACGGACGAAGAAAAAGACGTAATTTACGCGGTTGTCACAAGGCTGGAAGTGACAAAGCTCAAATCGATCGTGTTTGAAGTTGATCAAAATGCATTCATCACAATTATGAATACTCATGAAACGAGAGGCGGAAAATTCAAAAACGCAATCCACTAGGCTTTCATTTACTTTTATTCATTTTATGGGTATAATTTATCTGCGGTAAAGAAAATGGCTTGCTGGACAGACAGCTGCCATTTTCTTTTTCATACATGGGATACGTTCTTAAGCAAAGCAAAAAGGGGGACCCTTCATGAACGTACAAGAAGCGCTGAACCTACTAAAAGAAAACGGCTATAAATATACAAACAAACGGGAGGATATGCTGCAGCTTTTTGCTGATTCAGACAGATATCTTACCGCTAAAAACGTACTGTCTGCATTGAATGATGATTATCCAGGCTTAAGCTTTGATACAATCTACAGAAACCTTTCTTTATATGAAGAACTTGGGATTTTGGAAACAACTGAGCTGTCTGGTGAAAAGCTCTTCCGATTTAAGTGTTCATTCACTCATCACCACCATCATTTTATTTGTCTTGCCTGCGGCAAAACAAAGGAAATTGAATCATGTCCGATGGACAAGCTTTGTGATGATTTGGATGGCTATCAGGTCAGCGGGCATAAATTTGAGATTTACGGCACATGCCCTGATTGTACAGCGGAAAACCAAGAAAACACTACTGCGTAAATGCGTATATATGAAAAAGGGGCCCGGTTTGGGCTCCTTTTTTAGTTATTGACACGTATTAAGTGGTGCTTGTTGTTGTTCATCCATTGGACGGCTTCCAGCCAGTTGTTCACTCTGATGATGCTTGAATCAATCGGAAGCTGATTATAAGGGGAATTAAACAATATCACCGGTATCCCGGCTTCCTTCGCAATCATCATGGCGTTTCCATGATGATCCTCAAAAAACAGGTCGATGTTATGGTTTTTGACCGCTTCAACTTTGTGATGACCGCCAACGAGTTCGATGTGGTCATAATGAATGTTTTGTCTGTCAAACCATTCATAGGTAACATCAGTTAAATGAGTCCGTCTCGCTGTAATATAAATAAGCTTGTGCTCCTCTTTGAGGAGGTCAAGTGACTGTTTCGCATGCTGTGCAAGCAATGCTTCCTTATATATGATTGCTTCATTTTGATTCATCCAATCCCAAAATTCTTCCTGAGTAATGTTTAACAGCTTTGTTAAATCATAATCCGTCATATCGTTTAATGAAATGGAAAGATTAAACGAACGGTTCAAATAAGGGACGAATGTATCCTGAGCCGTAATTGTGCCGTCAATATCTATTCCTAAGCGTAACATGCCCACACTCCTTCAGTTTCATCCTTTCAAGTGTAACATAAACAATTGACATTAACAGAAAAGTTTAGCAAACATGAATCAGGCAAAATGGATCAAACTATAAAAGCTCCTTTAATAAAACAGAAGGGGGAATTGAAGGTGGCATACGATTACGAAAAGCGTGATAACAACAGTTACTATGTTGATCATGGATCTGAAGGAACAAATATTACCCGCGACAATGACGGTTTTTTTGAGGAAACAGCTGCTGAAATTGCAGAGCCTTATCGTGCTGCTGACCGCAGCAATGACCAAGATAACGATCGCAGCGGCGGCAATGTCAATGAAGGACGGGGAATAGGATATATCGCTTTAGCCTTGTCCATTATTTCATTGTTTGTATTGCCTGTTTTATTGGGAGCTGCCGGTATTATTGTCGGCTATATCGCAAGAAGAAGAGGTGCTCAAGGCCTGGGTGCTTGGGCAATGGGTATCGGTGTCGTTTCATTAGTGCTTGGAATATTTATTATTCCATTTTTCTAACACAAAAAAGCTTGACGGGTTCCCGTCAAGCTTTTTGTGTCTCTTCTTTTAATTTTGCTTTTTCAGCTTCAAGCTTTGCATAGTGTTCCTCAGCAAGAATGTCAATTTCTTTTTTGAGTTCCTCAACCATCGTTTCCTCGGGAACCTTACGGACAATTTTTCCTTTCCGGAACAGCAGTCCTTCACCGCGTGCGCCGGCGATTCCGATATCAGCTTCTCTCGCTTCACCGGGTCCGTTTACAGCGCAGCCAAGAACAGCCACTTTAATCGGCGCTTTTATCTTAGAAATATACTCTTCCACTTCATTGGCAATACTGATCAGGTCAATCTCAATACGGCCGCAAGTCGGACATGAGATGAGCGTGGCAGCATTGGAGGCTAAACCGAAAGATTTCAGAAGCTCCCTTGCTACTTTTACCTCTTCTACAGGGTCTGCGCTTAATGAAATGCGCATGGTGTTTCCGATGCCTTTGCTTAAAATGGCGCCGAGTCCTGCTGCGCTTTTTACTGTGCCGGCAAACAGTGTTCCTGACTCGGTGATCCCGAGGTGCAGCGGGTAGTCAAACGCTTTTGCCGCTTTTTCATAAGCCTCGATCGCAAGGTTCACATCAGATGCCTTCATGCTGACGATAATATCGTGAAAATCAAGATCTTCAAGAATTTTAATGTGATGAAGTGCGCTTTCTACCATTCCGTCGGCAGTCGGGTAACCGTATTTTTCTAAAATCCGTTTTTCCAGTGAACCTGCGTTTACTCCGATTCTGATCGGAATGCCCTTGTCTTTGGCCGCTTTAACAACCGCTTCCACTTTTTCGCGACGGCCGATGTTTCCGGGATTGATTCGGATTTTATCTGCGCCGCCTTCAATGGCCTTCAACGCAAGTTTATAATCGAAATGTATGTCGACAACGAGAGGAATGGAAATGCGCTTTTTAATATCCGCAATGGCGTTTGCCGCCCGTTCATCCGGACATGCTACCCGAACGATTTGGCATCCGGCTTCAGCCAAACGGTTAATTTCCGCAACCGTTGCTTCTACATCATGTGTTTTTGTTGTTGTCATGCTTTGGATGACAACTTCATTGTTGCCGCCTATTGTTAAAGGTCCCACTTTGACGGGACGCGTTTTTGTACGATGTGTGATTTCACTCACTTGCAATCGCTCCTTAATTGTAGTTGCCGCTTCTAGATATAACAATTCTAGTATGGTTTATGTGAATTTATTTTACAAATTACATTGTAACAGTGTCTTCGCCGAACTGACAAGAAATTAACGTTAAATTAAGGGTAGACCGGGAATTTGTACGCTGTTCCGGCTTGAATTGCGTTGGCTTTCACATTCGGATTCAGTGCTTCAAAATCCTTTACAATGTCTTCTGGTGAACCTGCTGATCCGACTATCGACATAACCGTATCACCCGGCTTTACCTTCACCGTTTTATATGCTGGTTCTTGTGAAACAGATTTTGCTGATGCTTCATAGACAGGGAGGTCCTGAATGGGTATCGTTCCAATTTTAAGGTCATAAAAAAGAATAAAAAGAATAAAAACAATGCTGCATACTAAGGTGAGACGCTTCATCGCTTTTCCTCCCGCATACGAAATTTTATACCATAGTATGCTTGTCCATTTAGATTCATGACAAAAGAAAAGAGACTGCGAATGCAGTCTCGGTTTATACGGGAGCTTTTTTGGACGGAATCTCTTTTAAAACGAGAAACAGGATGACAAAGTTGACAAACCAGTTAAGCAAAAATTCACTTGGAACGGTTGCTTCTAATGCCCGCATGATTGTAAAGAATACAGTCGAAAGGGTGATGGAATAAGCAGAAAGCTTCCAGAGCTGATGATAGGATAGATGTTTTTTCTGCGAATTCTTAATGATTAACCCGATAAGCGCTAAGAATGACACTTCAATAAATTTCCCCGCTGCTGTTACGAGAAAAATAAGTGCTGAGAGAACAGTTACGATCATCGCTTTATTTTGGTTTAAACCTGCAATGACATCTTTTTTCTGTAACTCTGATGGCATCATTGAGTAAGGCATTTCTTGGGCTTGTCCGTCAATGGCCAAAACAAATTTGTTCTGAAGGATGCCGATCGCGTTTTGCTTTGCTTCAATTTGTTTCGGGCCATAGGCGTCTGTCGGATCGAATACGATAACGAAACCATTTGCCTGTGATTCCGTGGCTTTTTTCTCATCCGTTTGAAGTTTGCCGTTTGAAATTGTGAAATCAGGGAAATCTTTGTTTAAAACAGTTTTAAAACCGTTCATTGATTTTACGGTCCCTGTACTAACATAATAAGCGGTAGGGATTGCAAACAGGACAGAGAGCAAAAATACATAAAGAATCGCTTTTCCGATTCCTTGGAATCTTGTTTTTGCAATATCACGGGGAGAGTATGTACTTTTAATGAAAAGCTGAAACACATTCACTATCTTCACTTCCTAGCTAAACTAATATATGTTGCTTATTGTATCGTTGCATGCGTGTGAATACAAGGAAGATATGAAGAAGGCAGATGTAAAATGGGAGGATGGAAGCTATGGATATGTTGTATTGGCTGTTAATTGCAGCGGTTTTTATCATCGCCTTTATCGGGCTGGTGTATCCTGTTATTCCGAGCGTAGTATTTATTGTTGCCGGATTTGTATTGTACGGATTTTTATTTTCATTCAGTCCGTATTCCTATATGTTCTGGCTTGTTGAGGCAGTTTTTGCCGCAGTATTATTCGCAGCAGATTACGTGTCGAATCTGCTTGGAGTAAAAAGGTTCGGAGGAAGCAAAGCCGCAATATGGGGAAGCACGATCGGTTTATTAATCGGGCCTTTTGTCATTCCGGTTGCAGGTATCATATTGGGTCCGTTTATCGGGGCTGTTTTCGCAGAACTTATCGTCCATCAGAAGGACTTAAAGTCAGCGTTTAAAATTGGCCTCGGCTCACTCATTGGTTTTTTAACAGGGGTTATTGCCAAGGGCATCATACAGCTTTTGATGATCGGATATTTTTTATGGACGGTCCTATAAGAAATGCTGGCGGCAGGTTTAATGGGGCTGATTATCGGTTAAAGTGATATATGTCCGCTGAAATGAGCCAAATTGTGAGCTTTTTCATTGATTACAATGCATTCTTTTGTTACATTGAATGAAGAAAGGCTCGCTGTAAAGCGGCATTTCAGTACATATATATTAAGGAGGAATTATCATGGCTTACGAACTTCCAGAATTACCTTATGCGTACGATGCTTTAGAACCGCATATCGACAAGGAAACTATGACTATTCACCATACGAAACACCACAACACATACGTTACAAATTTAAACAAAGCGGTTGAAGGAAACACTGCTCTTGCAAACAAATCAGTTGAAGAGCTTGTTGCAGATCTTGATTCTGTTCCTGAAAACATCCGCACTGCAGTCCGCAACAACGGTGGCGGACACGCGAACCACAAATTATTCTGGACACTTTTATCTCCAAACGGCGGAGGCGAACCGACTGGCGCGCTTGCTGAAGAGATCAACAGTGTATTTGGAAGCTTTGACAAATTCAAAGAGCAATTCGCAGCTGCAGCGGCTGGACGCTTTGGTTCTGGCTGGGCATGGCTTGTTGTGAACAACGGCAAACTTGAAATCACAAGCACGCCAAACCAAGATTCTCCGCTTTCAGAAGGCAAAACGCCTATCTTAGGTCTTGACGTTTGGGAGCATGCTTACTACCTTAACTATCAAAACCGCCGTCCTGATTACATTTCAGCTTTCTGGAATGTTGTAAACTGGGATGAAGTGGCTCGTCTATACAGCGAAGCAAAATAATGACACAAACAAGGTCCTCAATATAGGGCCTTGTTTTTTTATGTCTTCTTTTTACATATCTCGGTTTGAGTGAGACAGACTAAGGGATAGTAAAGGGGAGTCAGTAATGAGCAAACTAAAAAAAGTGATAGGCGATGTAGACGTAAACAAAGGGTTACTCTTTCTGCTGACCATTGGCGGGCTTTACTCGCTGGGAATTGCATTGTCCAATACATTTGTTAATGTTTATCTTTGGAAGCAGTCAGGGAAATTTATTGATTTGGCGATATATAATTTATCCGTTGTGACAATGCAGCCGATAACCTTTTATTTGGCTGGACGGTTAGCCAAAAAAATAGACAGGGTGTTTATCTTAAGGTTCGGCGTCATTTTCTTAGCTGCCTTTTATTTAAGTGTGCTTTTAGCCGGAGAAACGGCGGCCAGCCGTCTCGTGCTGATAGGCGCGGTCCTCGGAGTGGGCTATGGCTTTTATTGGCTAGCGTTTAACGTGCTGACCTTTGAAATAACAGAGCCGGATACGCGAGACTTTTTCAACGGGTTTATGGGCATTCTGTCTTCCTCTGCAGGAATGATCGGCCCGATTGTAGCGGGATTCGTGATCTCAAGGCTTGAAAATAATACGGGTTATACAGTCATTTTCAGTCTCTCCCTCAGTTTATTTGCCCTGGCTGTCGTGATGAGCTTTTTCTTAAAACGGAGAGAATCAAAGGGCCGTTTTATGCTGAGCAAAGTATTTGGAGAGCGCCATAGCAATATGAATTGGCGGAGAATTACGAATGCGCATTTTTTTCAAGGTTTGAGAGAAGGTATTTTTGTCTTTTTAATCAGTGTATTTGTATTTATTGAGACAAACAGCGAACTTGCCCTCGGTACATTCGGCCTTGTCAATTCAGCTGTTTCCTTCTTTGCCTACTACTTTGCATCCAGGCTGATTAAGAAAAAGGCGAGAAAAAAATCGATTTTGCTGGGCGGACTTATTCTGTATGGCGCGCTGTTTTTGATTCTGTTTCATATGAGTTTTACGACATTATTGACGTACGGCGTTTTTATTGCCATCGGCTATCCTCTGTTACTTGTGCCATATGTATCACTTACATATGATGTGATAGGGCGGGCTAGGCATGCCAGAAAAGCAAGAATTGAATATATCGTGCTAAGGGAAATGTTTTTGAACGCCGGCAGAATTGTTTCGATTTTATGCTTCCTCCTGATCGTAGCCCTTCTGAAAGAGGATGTGGGAATTCCTTTGTCACTTGCGATATTAGGTATAGGACATCCTTTGATTTATTACTTTGTCAAGGATATCCGTTTTAAGGAGAAAGAAGGGGAAAATGAAACCATGGAAGAAGACGGCCAAAAACGGGTAACAGAACCGACCCTTTTAAAAAGCGAGAGATAATTTTTTTGCCAAAAAGGGGTTATCTGTAGAAAAAAGTCGAAAAAACCTTTAAAATGAAAACTGGCACTCTTACTGAGTGTCTTTTCTTTCTGTAAATAGAAAAAGGTGATGTTATGAGGAGAAATAAACCAAAAAAACAAAATCATAAAGAGAAAAAGAAGTCGCTTCCGATCCGGCTGAATATTTTATTTTTAGCTGCTTTTGTTATATTTACCTGGATCATTGTGGAACTGGGCATCAAGCAGATCGTGCAAGGCGATGATTACAAAAATCAAGCGAATAAGCAGGAACAAAGCGAAGTCAGCTCGGCGGTGCCGCGCGGGAAAATTTATGATCGAAACTTTAATGCCATTGTGACAAATAAGGCTTTAAATGCAATCACATACACGAGATCTAAATCGACCACGCAAGAACAGCGCTTAAAGATCGCAAAAAAGCTGTCTGACATGATCAAAGTCGATACAAAAAAAGTAACAGAACGGGATAAAAAAGATTATTGGATTTTGACTAGACCGAAAGAAGCGAAAAAGCTCATCAGCTCTAAAGAAAGACAGCAGGTTGAAGACAAAAAAATATCCGATGACGATTTATACCAGCTTCAGCTAAAACGGATTACTGATAAGCAGCTGAATGAATTGACGGATAAAGATATGCAGATCCTCGCTATCAAAAGACAGATGGATTCGGGCTATGCTTTGACCCCTCAATATATCAAAAACGAAGATGTATCAGCGAAGGAAATGGCAGTGGTAAGTGAACATTTAGACGAACTGCCGGGTGTTGATGTCACGTCCGATTGGGAACGTGAATATCCGTATAAAAACCTTCTTCGCTCAGTGCTCGGAAGTGTTTCCAGCTCTAATGAAGGATTGCCGTCCAACTTGCTCGACCATTATCTGTCGCTTGGCTACAGCCGAAATGACAGGGTCGGAAAAAGCTATTTGGAATACCAATACGAAAGCCTTTTGCAGGGCCAAAAAGCCAAAGTCGAAAATATTACAGATTCAAACGGCAATGTCACGGGAACGAAAACCGTTTCTGAAGGTAAAGCCGGTAAAGATCTCGTCCTTACGATTGACATTGATTTGCAAAAAGAAGTGGAAAAAATCATTGAGAAGAACCTCAAATCTGCTAAAGCAAGACCAAGCACTCAATTGTTAGACCGGGCATTCGTTGTTATGATGGACCCAAGAAACGGTGAAGTGCTTTCAATGGCGGGCAAGCAGATTAAACAAGAAAATGGGAAATATAAAATCGATGATTACGCTTTAGGTACAATGACGTCATCTTACGCTATGGGTTCAGCAGTCAAAGGCGCAACAGTCTTGACAGGCCTTCAAACCGGAGCCATCAATCTGAATACTGTTTTTCAGGATGAACCATTGTATATCGGTCAGGATAAACGCGGTAAAAAGTCATGGACTAACTTAGGACCGGTCAATATTCAAAGAGCTTTAGAGCAGTCTTCCAACGTATTTATGTTTAAAACTGCGATCGCTCTCGGAAAAGGTGAATATAAACCGCACCAAGCTTTACCGATTGATACGACGGCCTTTGATACGTTCCGTAATTACTTCAGCCAATTTGGATTAGGTGTCAAAACTGGAATTGATCTTCCGAATGAAATGACAGGCTTTAAAGGAACAGACAGATTGACGGGATTCTTGCTTGACTATGCGATCGGCCAATACGACACGTATACACCGCTGGAACTTGCGCAATACGTATCAACAATTGCAAACGGCGGATATCGCTTAAAGCCTCAGCTTGTAAAGGAAGTCAGAGAACCTGATGCTAAAAGAGGGATCGGTGCTGTCGTACAATCCGTTCAGCCGGAAGTGCTGAATAAAATCGACATGAAGAGTGAATACATTAAAGAGGTTCAGGCCGGATTCAGACGGGTGATGACAAAAGGGACAGCTGCCAGCCAATTTGCTTCAGCGTCATATCAGCCTGCTGGTAAAACAGGAACAGCACAATCGTTCTATGATGGACCTGATAAATCAAAAACAGGAACAGCGACTTATAATACGACACTTGTTGCCTATGCACCGGCTGATAATCCTGAGATTGCGATCTCTGTAGTAGTCCCTTGGGCTTATATTGATTACAGCGCTAAATATACCATTACAAACGAAATCGGCAGGGAAGTAATGGATAAATATTTTGAGCTGAAATCGAAGCAGGACAAAGAAGATACTCAGCAAAAGAATAAAGACAAAATTGAAGAAAATGCAGAAAACACAACGTCTTCTGATAACTAAAAAGAAACGCTCACATGATGTGGGCGTTTTTTTTATACAAAAAAACGCACTGATTTACAAAACCTTAACATTCGATTCAAACCCTTTTTACATAGAACCTTTACTCTATACGTGTAGGACAAATTACACATTATACGCAGGGGGAATTCAGGAAATGAAAAAAAACAAATTGGTGCTTATGCTTCTGATGGCTGCTTTTATGATGATTGCAGCTGCATGCGGAAATGCAGGAGAAAGTAAAAAATCGAATAGCGATTCTGCAAAAGGAGAAGAAAAGGCATCAGGTTCTTTAACCATTTCTGGTTCATCGGCTATGCAGCCACTAGTACTTGCAGCCGCGGAAAAATTTATGGAAGAAAACCCTGATGCTGATATACAGGTACAAGCTGGCGGTTCTGGAACAGGGCTTTCTCAAGTCTCTGAAGGAGCTGTTCAGATCGGGAATTCAGACGTTTTTGCTGAAGAAAAAGAAGGCATCGATGCAAAAGCGCTTGTCGATCATCAAGTCGCTGTAGTTGGTATGGCAGCAGCTGTAAACCCTGATGCTGGTGTGAAGGATATTTCAAAAGATGAATTGAAAAAAATCTTCACTGGCAAAATCAAAAACTGGAAAGAGCTCGGCGGCAAAGACCAAAAGATTACACTTGTAAACCGTCCTGATTCTTCTGGCACACGTGCTACATTTGTGAAATATGCGCTTGACGGAGCGGAGCCTGCAGAAGGCATTACTGAAGATTCCTCCAACACAGTGAAAAAGATCATTGCTGATACTCCGGGAGCGATTGGATATCTTGCATTCTCATATTTAACAGATGACAAAGTAACTGCTCTATCTATTGACGGTGTTAAACCTGAAGCGAAAAATGTAGCAACTGGTGAGTATCCGATCTGGGCTTATCAGCATTCTTATACAAAAGGTGAAGCGACAGGTTTAGCTAAAGAATTTCTTGATTATCTAAAGAGTGAAGACATTCAAAAAAGCATTGTTACTGACCAAGGCTACATTCCGGTTACTGATATGAAAGTGACACGCGATGCCAACGGGAAGCAAAGCTGATCTTAATAAAAAGAGGAGTGCGGGGACAACCGTTTCTCCTCTTAACACATTCATAGGAGTGTAAAAAATGATAAACAATAGAGAAAATATGTCTGTGAGCGAGCGTTTAATCAGCTCAAGGCAAAATCGGCAATTGGATGAAGTTCGGGGAAGAATGATGGTGACAGCATGTGCGTTGATTATGATTGCGGCATCTGTGGCGATCACCATTTTCCTCGGCGTTAAGGGGCTGCAATCTTTTCTTGTAAATGGTGTAAGCCCAATTGAATTCTTAACGAGCTTAAATTGGAATCCTACAGATACTGATCCGAAATACGGAGTGCTGCCATTTATTTTTGGCTCATTTGCAGTAACGATTCTTTCTGCTCTAATCGCTGCGCCGCTTGGCATTGCAGGTGCGATTTTCATGACAGAGATTGCCCCGAATTGGGGGAAGAAAGTGCTGCAGCCGGTGATTGAGCTTTTAGTCGGCATTCCATCTGTTGTTTATGGATTCATAGGTCTTACAGTATTGGTGCCGTTTATCGCCCAGTTCAAATCGAGCGGAACAGGGCACAGTTTATTGGCGGGAACGATTGTCCTTTCCGTCATGATTCTGCCGACAATCACATCGATTTCTGCTGATGCAATGGCTTCTCTTCCAAAGAGTTTAAGAGAGGGTTCTTACGCGCTTGGTGCGACAAGATGGCAGACGATCAGAAAAGTACTTGTGCCTGCAGCTTTTCCAACATTAATGACGGCTGTTGTGTTAGGCATGGCTCGGGCGTTCGGTGAAGCTTTGGCTGTTCAGATGGTCATTGGAAATACAAGAGTATTGCCGGAAAGCCTGTTTGACACTGCGGGAACGCTGACAACGATCATCACGCTGAATATGGGCCACACCACATACGGAAGTGTTGAAAATAATACGCTGTGGTCAATGGGACTTGTGCTTCTGGTGATGTCATTCTTGTTCATCCTGCTTATTCGCTACTTGTCATCTAGGAGGAAAGTGTAATGAACCGCAAAATAACAGATAAACTGGCGACCGGAATGTTTGGTTTGTGTGCAGCCATTATCGCTGCCATTTTAGTAGGTTTGTTTTCCTATATTATTATAAACGGTGTTTCTCAGCTCAGTTTTCATTTTATTACGACAAAATCGAGCGCCATTGCAGCTGGAGGAGGCATACGAGATCAGCTGTTTAACTCCTTTTATATTTTGTTTATTACAATGCTGATTACAATCCCGCTCGGTGTGGGCGGCGGAGTATTCATGGCTGAGTACGCGCCGAATAACAAAGTGACTGACTTCATCAGAACATGTATAGAGGTGCTTTCATCTCTTCCGTCTATTGTCATTGGGATGTTTGGATTATTGATGTTTGTCAACTTAACAGGCTGGGGATATACGATCATAGGCGGGGCGCTTGCGTTAACTGTTTTTAACCTTCCTGTCATGGTGCGTGTGACAGAAGACGCGATCCGTTCAGTCCCTAAGGATCTGAAGGAAGCCTCTCTCGCTTTAGGTGTATCACGCTGGCATACCGTAAAAACGGTTTTAATTCCAAGTGCGATCCCTTCTATCATTACTGGAGCCATTTTAGCGTCAGGAAGGGTGTTCGGGGAAGCGGCAGCATTATTATTTACAGCAGGTCTGACAACACCGCGTCTTAATTTTACGGAGTGGAATCCGTTTTCGGAAACATCGCCGCTTAATATTTTCAGGCCCGCTGAAACACTTGCGGTCCACATTTGGAACGTAAATACACAAGGGATGATTCCGGATGCTGAAGCGATTGCCAACGGTGGTTCTGCTGTGCTGGTGATTTCTGTTCTTGTGTTTAATCTCGCAGCGAGATGGCTTGGCACGATGATCTACAAAAAGCTTACGGCAAATTAGAACGGAAAGAGGCGAAAAACATGTCTGAACAAATGGTAAAAGAAAAACCTGAGCGAGCTGTTATTGCTCCGAAGCAGAACCACGTGCTCGAAGTCAAAGATCTGTCTATTTTTTACGGAAATAAACAAGCGGTTCATCATGTGAACATGGATATTGAAAAGAATGCGGTGACTGCTTTAATTGGGCCATCGGGATGCGGAAAGTCTACTTTTTTGAGAAATATTAACCGAATGAATGATTTAATTCCATCTGCAAGAGCAGAAGGTGAAATCCTTTATGAAGGATTAAATATATTGGGCGGCAATATTAACGTCGTCAGCCTGAGAAGAGAAATCGGAATGGTTTTTCAAAAACCAAATCCATTTCCGAAATCGATTTATGCAAATATCACACATGCATTGAAATATGCCGGAGAGCGGAATAAAGCTGTTTTAGATGAAATTGTGGAAGAAAGTTTAACAAAAGCAGCGCTCTGGGATGAGGTGAAGGATCGTTTACATTCATCCGCACTCTCGTTATCCGGCGGCCAGCAGCAGCGTTTATGCATCGCGAGAACGCTTGCGATGAAGCCGGCTGTTCTTCTGCTTGATGAACCAGCTTCAGCGCTTGATCCGATTTCAAATGCAAAAATAGAGGAATTAATTACAGGATTAAAAAGAGAATACTCAATTATTATTGTCACGCACAATATGCAGCAGGCTCTGCGGGTTTCTGACCGGACGGCATTCTTTTTAAACGGCGAGCTTGTAGAATATGGACAGACCGAACAGATTTTCACGAGTCCGAAAAAGCAAAAGACAGAGGATTATATTAATGGGAAATTCGGATAGGAGGGCGGCAATGAGTATTGCTACCGAAGCTGTAATGAAGCAGGAAGTCTATCAAGTCAATGGAATGAACTTATGGTATGGACAGCATCATGCTTTAAAAAATATCAATTTGAGCATTTATGAAAATGAGGTTACGGCGATTATCGGTCCATCTGGATGCGGGAAATCGACCTTTATCAAGACATTGAATTTAATGATTCAAATGACGCCGAATGTAAAGCTTGCAGGTGAGCTGAACTACAATGGCAGCAATATTTTAAAGGATAAAGTTGACATTGTGGATTTGCGAAAAAATATCGGCATGGTATTCCAAAAAGGGAATCCGTTTCCGCAATCTATTTTTGATAATGTGGCTTACGGACCGAGAGTCCACGGCACCAAAAATAAAAAGAAGCTTCAAGAAATTGTGGAAAAGTCATTAAGAGACGTGGCGTTATGGGATGAGGTGAAGGATCGATTGCATACGTCCGCTCTTTCGCTGTCAGGGGGCCAGCAGCAGCGTCTTTGCATCGCCAGAGCACTTGCAACCAATCCTGATATTTTGCTGATGGATGAACCGACATCTGCACTAGATCCAATCTCAACGAGAAAAATTGAAGAACTCATTCTAGAGCTGAAAAATAAATATACAATTGTCATTGTCACGCATAACATGCAGCAGGCAGCAAGGGTTTCTGATCAAACCGCCTTTTTCTACATGGGCGAGCTTGTTGAATGCGACAATACGAATAAAATGTTCTCTAACCCGCAGGACCAAAGAACCCTCGATTACATTACAGGAAAGTTTGGGTAAAAAAACAGGCTGAGTCAGTCAGCCTGTTTTTTTATCGTGTTAACGTTTTTACGAGCTTTTTAAAGCTCATATCTGATTTTACTTTAAATTCACCGGCGCGGATTTCTTTGTGATAGCCGGCATCAATGACGTAGTCGTTAAAGTCTTGAGCTGAGGAGATAATGCCCTCTTTTTCAAGAATAGCAGATACATCTGCAGTGCTCATGCCGTCTTTAATTTTCAGTTTGTACGTTTTGACTTTGTCTGATTTCGTGTCTGATCCGCTGTCATTGTTCAAGGATTTCTCTTTTGAATCGAGAAGTTTTTGATATTCATCGCGATTCACAGAAACCATTTTTTTAGAATCAAGGTAATTGTTCACGTCTTGTTCGGTTACTGTTTTATTTTCTTTTACAGCAGCGGCCTGGTCTTCGTCAGTCAGATAAAAAACAGCTGCAAGAACGGCTGTCGCTAAAATGATGCCGCCAGCAAATGCCTGAATGCCCCGTTTTGTCATACGAGCACCTTCTCGTTATCTTTGATAATCGTATTTACGTCTTCCACTGATACATGCTCAGCTTTAGCAATCGCTTCAGCGGACATGCCGTTATTATATTTAGAAAGTATTTGTTTAGCGATTTTTTGATTGATGTCGCTCTGCTTTGATTTGCGGATGACAAGGTTTGTTTCCAGTAATTCTTCCTCAAGCACGGTCATTTTCTTTTTGAGCTTGTAAATTTCCTGCATCGCAGAAAGCTGCAGAGTTTCGAGCTCTTGTTCTACATCTTTCATCGGGTCTCTTTGAGAATATGAGAATGCAATTAGCGCTATACTGACGATAAACAACGCAATAATAGCAATTTCCACGTTTCATCACCTTCTATTCTTTTTTTATCCTTCTTTTTTATACCATAAAACCAATAGTTTCTAAAGGAATTCGCGAAAAAAACGAGATTTTGCCGGGAAATCTTTCTTTTCTTCTTCTCTATGTAATGGTTTAATAGGATCACTAAGTGAACGATAGGAAAGGAGAATGTTAGGAGTCCATGGATAAACACCCATTTCCCTATAATATACGACATAATCTTTCTTTTTTTAGGGACACATTCGACATGATCATTCAAAACGCTCACACCTTGACTGTATACTGGGAAATATCGGAAGAAACAATGCAGCTTGCTGAAGCGGTCCTTTTCGAAAAAACGCAGGATATGATAAAAGAATTGCGCATTGTCATCAAAAGAAAAGATATCGAAGCTGTCAGGACTAAACGCACAACGTATGATAAAGGGGAATGGACGATTGGACAGGCGGCTGGTGATGCTGTATATCGGGCTGAATACAGAATTGTTAACTCCATGAATGTCTCTCTCAAACTTGCCTGTACAGACGACACCTATCTTGATGAAAATGGGATTGGTCATATAAACAGCTTTCAGATTGAGAAGGCGCACACCAGGTGGGAGGCGCAATTTTCTGCATACAGCTGTTATGGAGAAGGAGAAAAAGAACGGTGAACATTCTCATGCTTTCACTCGAACATCCCGATGGCCCGAAAAGCGGGCTCGGTGTCCATTTAAACCGTCTCATTTCCTATTTGAATTCTCATATCAACATTACGGTTTGTACTCCGAGAGGGCAGTTGTCTTCATATGCGAAGTTTGAAGATTACATAGCCGATGCTAACTTTACAATGGTTCGCCAGGTGTTATCCAGCAATGAACGCTTTGATCTGATTCATGCTCATGATGACACAACAGCCCCTGCGGCCCAGTATTTGAAACAACGGCTTGGCCTTCCGCTTGCTGCGACAATCCACGGTCTTGAAAGCGAAAGGAAGAAGGTGTGCCGAGAAGTACCGAACCCATACAGGTTCAAGACTGAACAGCTCCTTATAGAGTCCGCTGATGCTTTGATCGTATTAAGCACATTTATGAAGCGGTCTCTTAATAAGGAGGCACATAAAAAAATAACCGTTATCCCAAGCCCTGTATCTATGGAGGAAGAGAAGAGGAAAATCCCAAGGAGCATGAATAGAAGATTCCTCTTTTCATATGGAAGATTTGTTCCGGAAAAAGGATTTTCTCAGCTGTTAAAGGTGTTTGCCATCTTGAAGCAGCTTCAGCCTGACCTCTATCTAGTGCTGGCTGGGGAGGGTCCGTCTCTGTCCTCTTATGAGAAATTGGCTGCGGCATTGAACCTAGAGGATCGTGTCATGTTTCTGCCGTTTCTGAATAGGGAAGACATCAGAACGTTACTGTCTCACTGTGAAATGGCTGTTTTCCCTAGTTCTTATGAACCGTTTGGGCTTGCCGCACAGGAAAGCATGGAACAAGGTGTGCTGACTGTCGTTTCTCAGTCGGGTGGGTTTTGTGATTATGCCGTTCATGACAAAACGGCAATCATCGCTGATTTTACTCTCGTACAGGAAGCGGCTGATCTGCTGGACCGTTTTTTAAAAGACCGGGAAAAAGCCCGCAGGATAAAAGAAGCTGGCAGACAACAAGTGGTTAAGCTTCACCACCCTCGACTCATTGCGTCATCATATTTGCAGCTTTATGAGCGTATCATCAATAATTCAGCAATTCATTGAAAAACAGCCTAGCATTCCGTCCATTATAGTGGTATTATATATAAGTCTGAATAAGTAAATGATTTTAGTTTGGAGGGAAAATAATGCGCGTTAATATTACTTTGGCTTGCACTGAATGTGGTGAGCGTAACTATATTTCTAAAAAGAACAAACGCAACAATCCAGACCGCGTTGAATTTAAAAAATATTGCCCACGTGATAAAAAATCTACGTTACACCGTGAAACAAAATAACAGCTTTGCTGTTTGAGGTGTAAGAAAAAAGCCAGAGCTTTGAAAAAGG
>Ga0153917_1000505_pt1 | contig 24668 bp, 25 predicted proteins | sample TSFL001MetaG_FD_104695 | JGI IMG/M metagenome (GOLD analysis project Ga0153917, IMG submission 104695) | Attine ant fungus gardens microbial communities from Florida, USA - TSFL001 MetaG | ecosystem: Host-associated > Fungi > Mycelium > Unclassified | place: USA: Florida, Paynes Creek Historic... | reverse complement strand
TATTGTCTGGCACTCCGTCAGCGATCTCATTACCGACGTGCCGGATAAAGAGATGCTCGGCCTCAATATCGTGGAGTTCGCCGGCGACGATGCGGCGCTGATTGAGAGCCAGGTCACCACGCTCTGCCAGCGGCTGGATGAGCTGATTGCGCAGGGCGAAGGCGGCGTGATCGGCTGGCAACTCTGTAACGATCTGGCCGGGATTGAGCGTATCTATGCGATGCGTAAAAAAGCCGTGGGCCTGCTCGGCAATGCGAAAGGGGCGGCGAAGCCGATTCCCTTTGCCGAAGATACCTGCGTGCCGCCTGAGCATCTGGCGGATTATATCGTCGAGTTTCGCGCCCTGCTGGACAGCCACGGCCTGAGCTACGGCATGTTCGGCCACGTCGATGCCGGGGTACTGCATGTGCGTCCGGCGCTGGATATGTGCGACCCGCAGCAGGAGATCCTGATGAAGCAGATCTCCGACGATGTGGTGGCCTTAACCGCCAAATATGGCGGTCTGCTCTGGGGAGAGCACGGGAAAGGATTCCGCGCGGAATACAGCCCGGCATTCTTCGGCGAACAGCTCTATGCGGAGCTGCGCAAGGTGAAGGCGGCTTTCGACCCGCATAACCGCCTCAACCCGGGTAAAATCTGCCCGCCTGAAGGCGTGGACGCGCCAATGATGCAGGTGGATGCCGTCAAGCGCGGCACGTACGACAGACAGATCCCGATTGCGGTGCGCTCCTCCTGGCGCGGCGCGATGGAGTGTAACGGCAATGGCCTGTGCTTTAACTTTGATGTGAAAAGCCCGATGTGTCCGTCAATGAAAATCACCAGCAACCGTATCCACTCGCCAAAGGGGCGGGCGACGCTGGTGCGTGAATGGCTGCGTCTGCTGGCCGATCGCGGGGTTGACCCGCTCAGGCTGGAGCAGCAGCTTCCGGAAAAACGGGCCAGCCTGCGCTCGCTGATTGAACGCACCCGCAACAGCTGGCATGCCAACAAGGGCGAGTATGATTTCTCCCATGAGGTGAAAGAGGCGATGTCCGGCTGTCTGGCCTGTAAAGCCTGCTCAACCCAATGCCCGATTAAAATCGATGTGCCGGAATTCCGCTCGCGCTTCCTGCAGCTGTATCACACCCGCTACCTCCGCCCGGTTCGCGACCATCTGGTGGCGACGGTGGAAAGCTACGCGCCGCTGATGGCGCGCGCGCCGAAGACCTTCAACTTCTTTATCAACCAGCCGCTGGTGCGCAAGCTCTCCGAAAAACATATCGGCATGGTCGATCTGCCGCTGCTGTCGGTGCCGTCTCTGCAGCGCCAGCTCGTCGGGCATCGCTCTGCGAACATGACCCTGGAGCAGCTGGAGGCACTCACGCCTGAGCAAAAAGCGAAGGTGGTGCTGGTGGTGCAGGATCCGTTTACCAGCTACTACGATGCCCAGGTCGTGGCGGATTTCATCCGCCTGACCGAAAAGCTGGGGTATCAGCCGGTGGTCCTGCCGTTCTCACCCAACGGTAAGGCGCAGCACATTAAAGGCTTCCTGACGCGCTTTGCGAAGACCGCGCAGAAAACATCTGACTTCTTAAACCGCGTGGCGCAACTCGGGATACCGATGGTCGGCGTCGACCCGGCGCTGGTGCTGTGCTACCGCGATGAATACAGGCAGACGCTGGGCGATAAGCGCGGTGATTTCCACGTCATGCTGGTGCACGAGTGGCTGCCGACGGCCCTGGAAGACAAAGCGGTTCAGGACGTCAGCGGTGAGCCGTGGTATCTGTTCGGACACTGCACGGAAGTCACCGCGCTGCCGGGCGCCCCCGCGCAGTGGGCCTCCGTTTTTGCCCGCTTCGGCGCGAAGCTGGAGAGCGTCAGCGTGGGCTGCTGCGGCATGGCCGGCACCTACGGGCACGAAGTGAAAAACCACGCCAACTCGCTCGGTATCTATGAGCTGTCCTGGCATCAGGCGATGCAGCGTTTGCCGCGAAACCGCTGTCTGGCAACGGGCTACTCCTGTCGAAGCCAGGTGAAACGGGTAGAGGGTAACGGCGTACGCCACCCATTGCAGGCTTTACTGGAGATAATTGGATGATCTGGAAACGTGCCGTGACGCTGCAGGCGCTGAACGCCATGGGCGAGGGGAATATGGTGGGGCTGCTGGATATCCAGTTCACCCGCATTGGCGACGATGATATCGAGGCCACCATGCCCGTCGATCGTCGCACACATCAGCCGTTTGGTTTATTGCACGGCGGGGCGTCCGTCGTGCTGGCCGAAACCCTGGGCTCGGTGGCGGGATATCTCTGTACCGAAGGGGAGCAGAAGGTGGTTGGACTCGAGGTGAATGCTAACCATATCCGCTCGGTACGCAGCGGGCGCGTGCGCGGAGTTTGCCGCGCGCTGCACGCCGGTAGCCGCCATCAGGTATGGCAGATTGACATTCTCGACGAGCAGGATCGCCTGTGCTGCTCTTCGCGGCTGACGACGGCGGTCGTGTAAAGTTTTCAGATGTTTTGCCTTTGGTCAAAAACTAGTCAGTGGGTTGTGATATACTGGTCAGGTTTTGTACATAAGCGAGGACATCATGGATACTGAAATAACCCCAACACAGCTGGCAATTGAATATTTACGTCGCGATAAGAGCAATCTGTCCCCGGCGCAGTACCTGAAAAAGCTGAAACAGCTTGAGCTGGAATTTACAGATTTGCTGGCGCTCTCTTCAAATGAGCTGAAAGAAGAGATCTACTTTGCCTGGCGGTTGGGCGTTCACGTCCATTGAGAGAGTAAAAAAGGCCGCAAGAGCGGCCTTTTTTGTGTCTGACGTTCAGTATTTAGCGGGGAGCTTGTTGATTTTAATAAGCCTGCCTTCTTCCATTTCGATAAATCCGCCGGTTTTTAAATCCGCCAGAATGCGCATCACGCCGCTGCGGGAGAGCTGAGTTTTCTCCCTGATATACCTTTCCGCCGTCACGCTGCCGCGATAGCTCTCATCTTCATCCATCAGTTTTATGAGCTGCTGGCGAATCATCTCATACGCCGTGGGCGCGCCCTGCGGCATCACGTTGTTATAAAGACGGCTATAGACAAACATGAGCTGTTGAGAGAGCAGTCCCCAAAGCCCTTTTTCTTTAATAATGTCAGCTACCTGTTCAGTAGGGATACTGCCAATCAGGCAAGGGCTCACCGTGATGAGGTAATCATTAAAATAGATGTCTGTCAGGTTAGCCAGACCAAACAGGGTAGGGCTGCGGGAGGTCGAGAGCATCATGTTATCGCTGCTGCGGTAGATGGCAATCGTTCCCTCAAGGATTAAATAACAGATCCCCTGACCGTCAACCTCAAGGTTAAGTCGTTCGCCGCGGCCTGTTCGACGCACGGTGCAATAGGGCTCCAGATGCGCGATCAGTTCCTGGGCGTAAGGGGAGCCGCGAGACGATTTATCTGTATAGGACATAGCCGTAAACCTGGAAGATAATCTTATGCTTATAGTTTCGCTCTTCTCTCGTGCTATCTCCAGATATTATTGTGATTTCAGTACTTCCGAGGTAAATGATTAATCTCTATCAGCACGCCACGTTCCATGGTGATGTATTTCCCCGTACGCAGTTCTGCCAGAATCCGCATAATCCCGCTGCGGGAAAGATAGGTACGGCTCTTAATATAGGTCGCTGCGGTGATGTTTTGTCTAATTGTCTCAGGTTCCTGCATTAATTCAACCAGCTGAAAGCGGATGATATCGTATGCGGACATCTGTGAAATTTGCGCGCAGTGCTCGTACACCCGCGATGCAGTATAAATCAGCAATTTAGAAAAGTGTTCCCAGAGATCGTGCTGTGCAACCACTTTATTAAACGCATCCAGCGACACGCAAGCGAGTTCTGATGTCTCCAGTGCCCTGACGTAAAGATGTTCCGATGAAAACTGACTGCTGACACCCAGTATAAAGGGAGCCGATTCCGAATTTAACACAATACCGTCGCCGCGGCGGTGCAATGCCACGCTGCCGTGTAACAGCATAAAACAGTGGCGTTCGTCATTTCGGTAATACTGTACGACTTCACTTTTCGAAAGAATGATCTTCTCTGCGCCAGGAAGGACATTATCAATTAAACGCTCTATGTGTCTTAAGGGTTTTAATCCCAGCACCAACGATTTCTCATTGTCTAATACGGCTGCAATTCGCGTGTTCATAATATACCTCACGTCAACAGATGCGATCGTTTTCCAATCGACATGGAGAATTATCTTAAAAAGCTGCGAAGCAGGGAATAACACTCAAAAGTCTAATAATAGACCGGAGGTGTTGAGAATCTTAACGTTATGAATTTTATCGTTAAACGGTGAAGGTCTAAAAGTAGACTGGCGATAAAACACGCAATCAAAATGTTTATTATTTGTTAAACCCCAGTCTACAGTTAGACCTTAAAAAAGATTGTTTCGTAGAAAAGTGTTGTATAAATTTTGACTCGTCGACAGAAACATAAATCTGAAACGCTAGACACGATGAGAGCTGTATTTTGTTTCTGATGGCCTCTGAAAAAGAATGGCAGAATGAGGAACGTGTGTTTTGCCTGAATATCAGTAATAAATAAAGTAATACAGGAAATGGCTTTATGAAAAAGAAAATTATTGTTGCCATCTTTACGGCAGGCTCTGCATTGACAATGACTCAGGCTTTCGCGGCGGCAGGTACGGTTAATTTTAACGGTAATATTTTGGATAATGCCTGCGATGTAGATGTGGCATCTCAGAATCAGGTCGTGGTTCTCGGCGATTATTATAAAACGGAATTTCCGACAACGGGTTCCAGAACCGCAGCGACGCAGTTCGATATCGTACTGAAAAATTGCCCGGTGACCGTTACCTCCGCGAAGGTGCGTTTTGACGGCACGCCAGATTTAACCGACGCAAACCTGCTGGCGATTGATTCCTCCGTTGTGGGAGCAGCAACGGGCGTGGCCATCAACCTGATGACGGCCGATAAGGCCGATCTGCCGCTGCATGGTAGCAACAGCTATTCCTATGTGCTGAGCAGCACCGCTGATAATACGCTCAATTTCTATGCTCAGTATATTTCAACTGCGGCATCAGTGACCGCGGGCCCGGCTAACTCGGTTGCTAACTTCTCTGTGGTTTATAACTAAGTCTTTTGCAGTAATCAGTATGGGGCCACCCGGCCCCTTTGTTTTATGAGGTATTCAATGCGTTTTATCACAACAATCGGCCTGGCCGCGGCAGCGTTACCACTAACATTTTCAATGGCCCATGCTGGCGTCATTATTGGCGGCACGCGCGTTATTTTCGACGGTGCAAAAAAAGAAGCATCCATTAGCGTGGACAATGCCGATAGCGTGCCCTTTTTAATTCAGTCGTGGATTGACGTGCCGGAGGGGAAAACAGATAAAGCGCCTTTTATCATTACGCCTCCGCTTTATCGACTGGATGGTGGCCAGAAAAATATCGAACGCATTGTCATGACCGGGTCACTCCCTCAGGAACAAGAAAGTTTATTTTGGCTCAATATAAAAGCCATTCCTTCTGCAACGAAACAGGCTAATTCACTGCAAATTGCAGTTAAAACGCGTATCAAGTTGATTTATCGCCCGGCAAGTCTTCACGCGTCAACGCCCGAAGATCAGGCCGGAAAATTAACATGGCAACGCAACGGGAATGAAATTCAGGTAATGAATCCGACTCCCTATGTCATCAATTTTAATGAAATATCCGTGGGCGGAAAAAAACTGGACGATGTTTCGTATGTATTACCCGGCGCGTCGGCCCGATTCCCGTTATCTCATGGAACCCGCGGAAATACGCTGACGTTTAAAGTTATCAACGATTATGGAAGCCCCGGCGCGTTGCATCAAGCCAGTTTGTGATTTTGGCAAACGGTAATACCCGCATTACTCAGGTCATCCGCAATGAAAATACAACATCATAAAGTACGACGCCTGGCGACACTCATCGCTCTGGCGATGACGGGGTCTTCTCCCACGCTTTATGCCAGCGAAACGTTTAATACTGAACTGGTTGAGCTGGATAACCCAGGCATGGGGAAAGCCGATTTATCCGCGTTTGAAGCAGGCTCTCAGGCGCCGGGTACGTACCATGTTGATATTATTCTTGACGATCGGCTCATTGAGACCCGGGATATTACCTTTGACGCAGCGAAAACGCCCGACGGAAATGACGTATTACAGCCGTGCCTGAGCATTGAACAATTAAAACAGTGGGGCGTGAAGACAGCGCTGTTTCCTCAGCTGGCCTCGGCGAAAAGCACCTGTGCCGATCTTATGGCCATTCCGCTGTCCTCGACGGATTTCCAGTTCAACGCGCAGCGTCTGGTTATCAGTATTCCGCAGGCCGCTATCGATATACCGGCGCGTGGCTATGTGCCGCCGGAAATGTGGGACGAGGGTATCAATGCCGCCATGCTCAATTACAGCCTGAGCGGGGCCAATACCTGGGCGAAAACCGGTGAGGCTGCCAGAACTGACAGCCAGTATGCCAACCTGCGTCCGGGGATCAACATTGGGCCGTGGCGCCTGCGCAACTACACAACCTGGTCCCGGGAGGCGTCGGGTCAGGATAAATGGGACACCGTATACACCTATGCGCAGCGGGCTGTTATTCCCCTGAAGGCGCAGTTGACACTCGGCGACAGCTCTTCCCCGGCTGACGTGTTTGACAGTATACCTTTTCGCGGCGGTCAGTTGGCATCCGACGATGACATGCTGCCGGATTCTCTGAAGGGCTACGCGCCCGTGGTTCGCGGTATTGCGCGCACGAATGCGCAGGTGGTGGTGCGCCAGAATGGCTATCAGATCTATCAGAGCTACGTCGCCCCGGGGGCGTTTGAGATAACCGACATGTATCCGACGGGCGGTGCCGGGGATCTTGACGTAACAATCAAAGAGGCGGATGGAAGCGAACAGCATTTCACACTGCCTTACGCCTCACTGCCGGTGCTGCAGCGCGAAGGGCGTCTGAAGTATGCCATCACGAGCGGTCAGTATCGCGCCTACAGCAGCAGCGTGGGAAAGACGCCTTTCGGGCAACTGACAGGTATTTATGGTCTCCCGCATGGCCTGACGCTATACGGTGGCGTGCAGGGATCGAGCAAGTACCGGTCGTTCGCCGTTGGCGGGGGGACAAACATGGGGGATTTTGGTGCGCTCTCCACCGATGTCACCCAGGCCTGGTCTACACCGGATAACACGGCAAAAACCAGCGGGCAGTCCTGGCGCGCGCGGTATAGCAAGAACTTTATCGATACCGGAACGAACTTCTCGATTGCGGGGTATCGCTATTCGACCAGCGGCTACTACGGGATGCAGGAAGTGCTGGATTCTTGGGGAGACAGTACCGCGCTGCAGGACAGGAGGCGTAACCGCGCCGAATTGACCATGAGCCAGACGCTGGGCGGGGATTTAGGTTCCCTGACCCTCAGCGCCGCGCGGGAAGACTACTGGAATTCAGGTAAATCGATGGCGTCGTGGAGCGTCGGGTATAACAACTACTGGCATAACATCAGTTATGGCGTGACCTGGACATACAGCAGAAACGCTAGCACAGCCTCTTATGGTAGCGGGAGCAGCAAAACGTATGACCACGACCAGCTTCTGGCATTTAACGTCAGTGTGCCGTTGGATAAATTCCTCCCGCAGACGTGGGCAAACTATGGCATGAACGCCAGCAAGAATAATGGCACCACGCACAACCTGGGTATGAACGGCGTGGCCCTGGAAAACCATGCCCTGAACTGGAACGTGCAGCAGGGCTACGGTACGGACGGCGTCGACTATACCGGCAACATGAACGGTGACTACAAAGGTACCTACGGCGAAGTGACTGCGGGCTATGGCTACGACAGGAGCAGCGAGCGCCTGAACTACGGCCTGCAGGGGGGGATCCTGGCCCACGCGGACGGTATCACCTTTTCCCAGCCGCTGGGGGAAACCAATGCCCTGATTAAGGCACCCGGCGCCCACGGGGTGGATATTCGAAACCAGTCCGGCATGCGAACGGACTACCGGGGCTTTACGGTAGTCAGCAATCTCTCCGTGTACCGTAAAAACGACCTCACGCTCGATCCAGAAAATATGCCTGACGACGTTGAGCTGGAGATCAATACGCGTACGGTCACGCCGACGCGAGGGGCGGTCGTCAGGGCTGATTACCTTTCCAAAGTGGGGCGCAAGGTGCTGATGACCCTGATGGACAACGGCCGCTTCGTTCCGTTTGGGGCGGTGGTGACGCTCGCCGAAGACGGTCGTGGTGGCTTTATCGTTGGCGATCGAGGACAGGTCTATTTAACCGGCATGAGCGAGCAGGGGACACTGATCGTGGCATGGGGAAATCAGTCCGCCCAGCAGTGTCGCGTGGATTTCACCCTGCCGAAACAGGCCACCTACGGTGGCGTCACCCTCATTAACGCCCTTTGCCGTCAGGAACATTAAGATGAAAACGATGGAATTTTTGCTGTCACTCTGTTTTTTTGCGGGCTGGAATTATGCCCACGCCGGGACGTGCACGACGATCGTACCGCAGACGTCTACGCTGTCGGTAGGTACCCTCACCGTGCAGCGCGATGCGCCTGTGGGAACGGTGATATTTTCCGGTGCAGCGTCAAACACGGGATCCTATCTGACCGGCTGCAGCAATCCATTAATGCTGGGTTTTAGCATGCGTTATAACGGCGCCACGCTCAGTACCTATGGGAATCATGTTTACAACACCAACGTCAGCGGGATTGGGATCCGATTTTCATCGAATAATTATTTCGAAAACCCGAGCAATACCTTCTCATATAACGCACAAACCTCATACGTCGACTGGTATGGCGGAAAAATTGAACTGGTGGTGACCGGGCCGGTTTCCTCAGGGGCGCTCACCCCCGGCGTAATCGGCGTGGTAACCCTTCAGGGCAGCGACGCTATTTATCGCGATGGTCTGATAACGCAGTTGAGCAGCGGAACGATCAATGCCCTGGCGTGCACGATCAATACGCCACAGTTGACCTTCGCCATTGGAAATATACCTGCCTCTTCCTTTAACGCAGGCGTGGGAACGTCGCCGGCAGGGGCGCAAAATACGCAGAATCTCGGATTAAACTGCAGCGCCGGGACCAATATCAACGTCACGTTAAGCGGCATCCAAAACCCGGATATCAGCAATACCAGCGTGATGGCCCTTACGGGGCAGGGTAATACCGGAACGGCAAAAGGGGTGGGCGTTCAGCTCCTCTATAACGGTACTCCGCTAGCCATGAACAGCCGCCTGCTATTAAAACAGTCCGCGGGTGGGGTCGAAACACTCCCATTAACGGCCCGTTATTATCAAACGCTGGGGACCGTTCAGTCGGGAACGGCAAACGCCTCGGCCACGCTTAATTTAACCTACCAGTAGCCGGTGAGAAGATGAATATATCGCACAAAAAAAAACTCCTGCTTGCCCTGTTGAGCTGGAAGGCGTTTTCCGCCGATGCGGTCAATATCGGCGTAACGGGAAATATCGTTGCGTCGCCCTGCGTATTTAACGGGGGGAATACGAATCTGGATATCAACCTCGGCAATATTCAGGCTTCCAATATGGTGACGCCAGGGTCCACGTCAGACCCGGTTGCGTTCGATCTGCTCTTTACAAGCTGTCCGCTGGGAACCCGCAGCGTCACGGTGACGTTCGCAGGAACCCCTGATCCCGCAGCAGGCGCGGACTACTACATGAACAGCGGCTCGGCCACCGGCGTTGCCGTCGCCATGAGTGACGCCGCAACCGGCTCGCTTAAAGGGACGGGCTCCAGCATCACAAAGGCCATTGCGGCAGACAGCACTGCAACGATGCCTATGCAGGCCTGGGTAAAATCCGCTTCAGGCGGTATTACGCCTGGAAGCATCAGTGCCGTTGTCGTGATGACGATGCAGTACAACTGAATGTCAGTGATACCTGTTTATTAAAGATGTTGGTATGAACTATGTTAAATATTCTGATTCAGGAAACGGATCTGTTTTTTCAGGCTGGGCTGCAGGACTTTTTAGAGAGTTTTTTTAAGCATAACTTTCATCGCACTATCACATTTAATCCTGGCTTAACCCATGAAAATGTCAGTCAGGCCGATATTATTATCCTGTCATTATGTCAGGGTGAGACACTGACCTGTTTTCCCGAGTTACTGGCCCGGCAAAAAGGGATTGTGATAGGGTTCGTCGACGATGAGCAGTCGGTTTCGGCGTTGCCCTCCTGCTTTCAGGACATCATTTTACTTCCTCGCCGTGCATCGATTGATCGAATCAGTGGCGAACTGTTTATCGCGTGGTTCAGGATGCGACTACCGGGTTACACGTGGACCAAAAGGAACTGTTTCAACTGCCAGCATAAAAGTTTATCCCGGCAACAAATTCGTATTATGGTGAATTTTTACAGAGGGCTGTCGGTTATGCAGACCGCTCACGCGCTCGAGATGAGCGAGAAAACGGTCTTTACCCACAAATATATGATGATGCAAAAATTTAATCTGCGAAACGATTACGAGATGATCGCATTGCTGAGAAGGTTGATGGAGAAAAAGAGCCGGCCGAACCTGCTTCGCGAATTCCTGGAAAACAATGACGCATGACCCAGTCATTATCTATCAAAATTTTTCAGGCAATTTAACAATATTGAGTAACACTCCTCTTTGCATTTCGATATAGCCGCCTTCTTTTAATGCCGACAGTATGCGCATCACGCCACTACGGGAGAGGTGGGTTTTATCTCTGATATAGCTTTCTGCAGTAACGTTGAGTCTGAATGAGGATTCTTCGTTTGAGAGGGCATAAAGTTGTGCGCTTACAATGTCATAAGCGGAAGGTCCCGTTAAATCTTCATAACTGTGAAATAGCTTACCTGCCAGGCCCATCAGATGATATGCCAGGGGCTCCCAAAGCTTATGATTCGTAATAGTCGTATTAACGAAATCCATTTTGAGGGTAACGATGTCACAGTTATTAAACGTTTTGATATAGCCGCGCATCTGGGTCTGATGCAGATTACTGAGGCCGATCACCGCGGGTCCTTGAACCGTTGCCATCGCTAAATCGTCGTTGCCGCGGTGAATCATGACGCGTCCTTTGAGTAATACATAACAGAGACGTTCATTGCCAACCACAAAATTTAATCGACGGCGTGGTAGCACTCTTTTCAAATCTGAACCGTGTTTAAGATAATCGATCAGCAATTTTGTCGCTGATGAAGGATCACATACCCATTTTGTGGAGAACTCATCGAGCATACGCGCGCCTGTCCGTCAAACCTTCCGGTAGTCATGGGATTCAGTATAGCGTGGATCCTGCTGAGTCTTCCTGAGGCGCCATTTTTGTTTAGTATTTCAGCGGTAAATGATTGATAGAAATCAAAATTCCACGTTTAAGTTCAACGCATCCGGCATCCCGAAGATCTGCAAGAATCCGCATTATACCGCTACGAGACAGGTAGGTTCTGCTTTGGATGTAATTCGCTGCGGTAATATTGCTGCGAATTCGCTCCGATTCGTTCATCAGCTCAAGCAACTGGAACCGGATTATCTCATATGAGGACATCTGCGATATCAACGTGCAATGCTCGTATACGCGAGAAGCGGTGTAAATCACTAACTTGCATAAGCTTTCCCACAGTCCAAAACTCTCGATAAGCAGATTGAAGCGTTCCAGTGGAAGGCGACTCATCACAGCATTTTCATTCACTCGGACGTAAAGGTTTTCGGTCTGAGAGAACTGATTACTGATCCCCATAATGAAAGTCGCTTGTTCAGAGTTAAGCACCATACCATCGCCTCGACGGTTCAGCGTGACGCCGCCTTGATGAAGTATATAGCAGGTTCTTTTTTTACCGGAATGATAGCGCAGGATTTCGCCTTTATTCGCATTAAAACGTGTGGCAAAGGGAGCGATTTGTTCAATCATTTTATCGATATCACTCACGGGCTTGAATGCATGAGAAGGTGTAACCTCAGTGATTTCTCCCGTTGACATTTTAGTATTCATATTAATCACTCCAGACGCTCTTTATGTTTGTCAAAAGATGCGCCAGAGATTATCTATCCGAGGGGAGTGTAAATAAATAATAGGTTGGTTTCATAATGGACTCGCCCATTAACAAATATTTAATAATTTGAAATGGCCCACTTAAACAAATTTTGCGTGTTAAATAATAGTTAAAATTAAAGTCCACTGTTGGGCTAAAAACCATTTGTCGGAAAAATTAAACTTCTGTAAATTTCGCCTCAGCAAGTGAGAGGATGAAAACAAAGTTATCGAATAAATATCTTTGCGTTCTGCTTACTGCACGTTGGAAATGAGATATCTGGCGCAAAAAATAAATGGTCTAAATCCATCTGGATGTTGCCGCCTAAATTTCGGTAATTTATAAAGTTATTAAGGAAATTAAATCATGAAAAAGAATATTATTGCTGCTGCTTTCGCTGCGACTGCTGCTCTGACCATGTCTAATGCTTTCGCTGCTGCTGGTACCGTTAATTTCACCGGCGAAATCATCGATGCAGCGTGCACCGTTGACGCGGGTTCTGTAAACCAGACCGTTGATCTGGGCCGTTACAGCAAATCTGAATTTACCGCTGCTGGCGATAAAACCGCTGCGACTAAATTCTCTATCGTTCTGACCGACTGCCCGGCAACCGTAACAGGTGCAACCATCAAGTTTGACGGTTCTGCGGACCCAGCAAACTCCAACCTGCTGGCTGTAACCGGTGGCGCAACGGGCGTTGCTATTAACCTGATGACGGCTGATAGCCAGGATCTGCCGCTGGCGGGCGTAAACAGCCACGTATACAGCCTGGCTGAAACTGTACCAAACACACTGGACTTCTTTGCTCAGTACGAAGCAACGTCTGCAACTGTCGGCGTAGGTCCAGCAAACGGTGTAGCTAACTTCTCCGTTAGCTACCAGTAATCTTCCTGACCGGAAACATATATGAGGGCCGGTATACGGCCCTTTTTTATCGAGGTGTAAAATGAATTTTCTTAGCAAAACTTTAATTGCCTGCGCAGTAATTTCAGCAAGCGTGTCCTTTGCCAATGCGGGTGTCATTATTGGCGGAACGCGTGTCGTCTATGATGGCAATAAAAAAGAAGCTTCCATTGATGTTAACAACCCGGATAAGACGCCGTACCTTATTCAGTCGTGGGTTGAAACATTAAATGGTGGCGCTGAGAAAGCTCCTTTTATTATCACCCCTCCGTTGTATCGACTCGATGGTGGCCAGCAAAATATTGAGCGTGTCGTAGTGACCGGCAACTTGCCACAGGATAAGGAAAGTCTTTACTGGCTAAATATTAAAGCGATACCGTCAGCGCCCAAAAAAGATAATACGCTGCAAATTGCGATCAAAACGCGCATTAAGCTGATTTATCGTCCGGCAGGATTAAAATCTCAGCAGCCGCAGGAGCTGAGTCACCAGTTAACCTGGCGCCGCAATGGAAACCAACTTCAGGTTACCAACCCAACCAGCTATGTCATTAACTTCAATGAAATCAGTCTGGGCGGTAAAAAAATTGAAAATGTTTCGTATGTACTTCCTGGGGAATCAATGAATTTCACGCTGCCTGCTGGCGCTAACTCAACCTCTATTAATTATAAAGTCATTAATGATTATGGGGCGGTGAGTGACGTGCAAAGCGCAAGCTTGTGAAAATAATTGGTTTTGGAATGTCGTTTCCAAGGTGACGTGAATGATGATAGTAAGGGAATATAATAATTTTAAACCTGCGCGATTGGCTTTATTAATTGCATTTGCCCTTGCTGGCTCAATGCAGAATGCCATGGCGCGTGATTACTTCAACCCGGACCTGGTTGAACTCGATAATCCGCAAAATGGTGGTAAAGCCGATCTCGCTGCGTTTGAAGCGGGCTCGCAGGCGCCGGGAACCTATCACGTCGATGTGATGCTGGATAACGAACTCGTTGATACGCGAGATATCGAATTCAAAACCTCAGGTGCTCCCAATGATGAGGGGAAATTAGAACCTTGTCTGACCGTGGAGCAGCTTAAAGAATGGGGCGTAAAAACCGAGCTGTTCCCGGCGCTGGCAGTGGACAACGAGCGTTGTGCGAACCTGCACGCGATACCTTCCGGATCCACTGAATTTCAGTTTGGCGCGCAGCGTCTGCTTATCAGTATCCCTCAGGCGGCAATTTCTCGTCAGGCCCGCGGATACGTTCCACCGGAACAGTGGGATGACGGAATCACGGCTGCACTGCTCAACTACAGCCTGAGTGGGGCCAATAACCGCTCGCGCAACGGGAGCAGTGATACCAGCAACACGCAGTACGCTAATTTGCGTCCGGGAATCAACATCGGGCCATGGCGTCTGCGCAATTACACGACCTGGTCACGAGACGAAGATGGCAAGGACAAATGGGATAGCGTTTATACCTACGCCCAGCGCGCGATCGTACCGCTTAAAGCGCAGATGACGCTCGGAGACAGCACTGCGCCCGCTGATGTCTTTGACAGTATGCCGTTCCGCGGTGCGCAGCTGGCCTCCGATGATGATATGCAACCCGATTCACTCAAAGGGTACGCACCCGTCGTCCGCGGTATCGCGCGAACCAATGCGCAGGTCATTGTCCGTCAGAATGGGTATGAGATTTACCAGACCTACGTTGCGCCTGGCGCCTTCGAGATTACGGATATGTATCCGACAGGGGGAGCTGGCGATCTGCAGGTCACGATAAAAGAGGCCGACGGTAGCATTCAACAGTTTACCGTTCCCTTTGCGTCACTGCCTGTACTGCAGCGAGAAGGGCGATTCAAGTACGCCGTCACGGGTGGGCAATATCGTTCCTACAACAGTAGTGTAGATAAGACGCCGTTTGCGCAAATTACGGGCATCTATGGCTTACCGTATGGCTTAACGGCATACGGCGGGGGTCAAACGTCGAGCCACTACCAGTCGGTCGCTGCCGGTATGGGTAAGAACATGGGAGATCTCGGCGCAGTTTCTGTCGACGTTATTCAGGCATGGTCCACCCCACAAAATCTGCCGAGCGATAGCGGCCAGTCCTGGCGCGCCCGTTACAGTAAAAACTTTGTCGACACCGGCACTAACTTTGCGATTGCAGGCTACCGCTATTCGACCAAAGGCTTTTACGGCATGCAGGAAGTACTTGATTCCTATGGCGATAACGGTGTGATGCAAAACAGACGTCGTAACCGTATGGAGCTGACAATGAACCAGTCTCTTGGCGGTTCGTTAGGCTCGATCATGGTGAGCGCCGTTCGTGAAGATTACTGGAATTCCGGGCGAGCGATGGAGTCCTGGAGTCTGGGGTATAACAATTTCTGGAACGGCATCAGCTACGGCCTGACGTATACCTCCACGCGAAACGGGACGCCTGGAACATACGGTAACCCGACAAGCTATGACAAAGACCAGATGGTGGCCTTTAACATTAGCGTGCCGCTGGATAAATTCCTGCCGCAGACGTGGGCAAACTATAGCGTCAGTAACAGTAAAAATAGCGGAACGACCCATACGGTTGGCATCAACGGGACCGCGCTGGATAACAATGCCCTGAACTGGAACGTTCAACAGGGGTACGGCAGTGACAATGTCGGATACAGCGGCAACGTGAACGGTGATTACAAGGGTACCTATGGTGAGGTGACGGCCGGATACAGCTACGACCAGAATAATGAGCGTCTGAACTATGGTATTCAGGGCGGCGTCATCGCGCATGCTGACGGCGTGACGCTATCGCAACCGCTGGGAGAAACGAACGTCCTGGTAAAAGTCCCGGGGGCGAAAGGTCTGACGGTGCGAAACCAAACGGGCGCGAAAACGGACTATCGGGGATATACAACGGTCAATAACGTCAACGTCTACCGTAAAAACGATATTGTAATCGATCCAGAAAGTATGTCCGATGATGTAGAACTGGATCTCACGACCCGAACCGTTGTGCCAACGCGTGGGGCTGTTGTTCGCGCTGAATACACTGCCAACGTCGGTCAACGTGCATTATTTACGTTATTGCGTGGTAACGGAAAGCCTGTTCCATTTGGGGCGATTGTCAGCGTCAATGGGATTAAAAACAGTGGCTTTATTGTCGGCGATAATGGACAGGTTTATCTCACAGGCTTAGGCGAGAATGTCGACCTTATTGCTCAGTGGGGTGAGGGTAGTGATAAACAGTGTAAAGCCTCATATATTCTAAAACCTACCGATGTTAAAAATAACATTGCGGTTGTCAGTACTGTCTGTCGATAGGAAAGAAAATGAATGCATTTAAATATTTTTTGCTGTTGCTTTTGACATTAATATCCGTAGAAAGCTTTGCAGGCTGTACGAACAATATCGCTACGCAAAACTTTAATTTAAATTTTAATGCAGTTACTGCTCAGCGGGACGTGGCGCCGGGAACGGTTGTCGCTGCACAGTCGGGTATTTACAATGTGAATTTCTCATGTACTGATTCCACGAATACCTATCAGGAAGCGATGAACGGTACCTCTCTGGGAAATAACCTCTATGATATAGGCGTAAGTGGATACGGCATACGTGTGTCAGAAAATGATTCAGGCGGCGGTTTCCACCATTATTTTCCAATGGGGTTTACTATTGGCAGTTATAGCGCGTCATATATGTATAAAGTTGAATTGGTCAGGACGTCTGGTACTGCCGCATCCGGATCGCTACGCAGCGGTCAAATTGCTAACGTATCTATTTCAAACCAATTTTTCATTGCGACATGGAACATCACTGGCGGAAGCATTACGACACTTGCCTGTAGTCTTTCTTCGGGATCGCTGAGTTTTCCGATAGGTAATATCCCTGCGACAAGCTTTGGCTCAACAGTGGGTACAACGCCAGTTAATACTCAGGTTTCGCAGACTCTCGGCTTGACCTGCAATCCTGGCGCAAATATCAACATTTCTTTGAGTGGACAGCAAAACCCTGATGTGGCCAATACCAGCGTTTTAGCGTTATCGGGTCAGGGTGGCCCGGGGGTCGCGCAGGGAGTAGGTGTACAAATATTATATGGTGGTACACCTCTTAATCTTAATAATACTGTTTTCCTGCAGCAATCTGGCGGTGGGTTGGCGTCATTCCCAATCGTGGCCCGTTATTATCAGACTAAATCTGTTGTTTTACCTGGGACAGCGAACACAACAGCAACGTTGAACATTACCTATCAATAAGGGGGAAGATATGAATATTAAATGTTTAGTCCTGAGCTGGTTCGCAATGATACCGTTTTTGTCTTATTCAGCAGATACGGTAAATATTAACGTGACAGGTAATATCGTGGCATCACCCTGTATTGTCAACGGAGGAGCAAGCAGCCTTAATGTTGATTTAGGTAATATTCAGGCAACAGCACTTGCAGCTCCTGACTCATCATCTACTGCGGTACCGTTTACACTGACAGTCACAAATTGCCCAACAGGCACCAGTACTGTCCGAGCTGATATAGGGGGTTCTGCATCACATGATGCGCCTAATCTTTATGAGAATTCAGGTACAGCAGGGAATGTTTATGTTGTTTTGTATAATGGCGTGACGGGTGATTCTTTAGGTCCTGGCTCTGCAGTATTTTTACCAGTGCAGAGCGACCGTACAGCATCGATGGCACTTAAAGTTGGCGCATATTCTCTTTATGGCAATACGACACCTGGTACGATTAATTCGGTTATAATTGTTACAATGAGTTATCAGTGAAAGTAAAATTATATGAATACTAAACTCTTTTTATCTGCCTTCCTCTTGAGTTCAGCCCCGTTAATTACCTGCGCTGATACCAATATCAATGTTACCGGCCAGGTCATTGCCAGCCCGTGTGTCGTTGACACGGGCACCGTTTCTAAAGTGGTCAATCTGGGGGAAGATACCAAGCAGAATCTCATTAATGCCGGTGATGGGGGCGTCTGGTCTGACTTTGATTTGCTGGTGCAAAACTGTCCTGCTGGCACCAGCAGCGTAACGGCCAAATTTACCGGTAATGCAGATACGCAAGATCCCACGGCATGGAAAAACAGCGGGACCAGCAACAATGTTGCATTACGTATCGCCAGCAGGGATCATGCGACAACATATAGCGTAAACAGCACAATGCAGGTGAATGTCGATAGCAGCACGCGCAGCTCAACATTTCCGCTGTCAGCGAGAATGTTTACGCCGCAAGGAAATTCCACTGCCGGAACGTTCCTGTCGGTAATGAACGTTGATTTTACCTATCAATAACGGCTGAAATATCTTTTCCAAGAAAAATAAGTTTGAGACTTCCATGCTGATAAATTCCTTGCTTGAGCATGCTATATGTGGTGTTCGGTTCCAGCCTATCTATTCTTCACAGGAAAAAAAGATAAAGGCATGGGAAATGCTAAGTGCCTTACGCCAGGGGATCGACTGCGAAACCTTTTTTGAAAAGATGTCGTTAAATGCTAGCTTTCGTTTATTACGCTGGCAGTTGCGTATAGCTTCTCTGTGTGTAGACAGTGAAGCCTATTTTATTAATGTGCCTGCGAAATTACTCTGCCGTTCAGTTTTGATTGATGAACTATTGCCCAGCCTGCACTCTGGCATTGTTATTGAGATACAAGATCCCTGTAATTTTATTTCATTGTCAAAAAAAGAACAGGAGGTTTTTTACTCCATGCATCAAAAAATAAAAAATACAGGTGCAAAGATATGGCTGGATGATATTAAACATGAGCATTTGTCACTGCTGGGTGAACGCATTTGTTTATTTGACGGTGTCAAGGTAGATAAAATGAGCCTATGGGAAAACAGAGGTTCCCCATGGGTATTAAAGTCAATGATTGCCTACTGCTCGTTGATGGTAGAGCAGGTGCTTATAGAGGGCATCGAAGATAACGAACTACTTGCATTGGCTCAGGGTACAGGATGCAATTTAATGCAAGGATTTCTTTGGCCTGAGAAAAGGTTCAGTATTGATTATGTCCCGGTCTGATAAATGATAAATGTTTTAATTAAAGAAGAAGATTTTTTATATCACCATAGCCTCAGGTCATTTATTGGCGATTTTTTTAAAAATGAATATGCGAAAAATGTCCATTTTCTCAAAGGCTATGTGCCTGAGGATATTGCCCGGGCGGAAATTATCGTTTATGCGTTTAGTAAGGGTGAACACCATACCTGCTTTCCAGAATTAAAAAGTGCGCGTAAATGCGTCATCATTGGTATTACTGAAGCGGAAGAACCGTCATCATCATTTTTACCGTTCTGCATTCAGCAGACTTATTTTGTATCACGCTCAGCACCACTCTATCTGTTGAAAAGGGTATTCCGTCAGGCATGGGTGGCCTACAGTGCGTCAGCTATCCCTGTCTTTTTAAAAGCCTGTGAAAGCTGTAAGCATAAAACGTTATCACAGCGCGAACTCAATATTATGGCCGGTCTTTACAAGGGGGAATCCGTCAAAAACATAGCCAGAGAGATGATGCTCACGCCAAAGACGATCTATGCCCATAAGTATGCTGTTATGCATAAGTTCAACCTGAGCAGTGAACACGAGTTGCTTGAGCTCCTGAACCGCTTACTGGAAAAACGCTGTAACCCCAATTTGTTTCGCGAAGCATTAGAGCAGTTTCGTTAGTGTTTACCCGGCTCCAAAAACACTTATCCTTGGGCCGGGTAGACCAGAAGCTACAGGGTGTTTCCCTTAGATATTCACCGCGTTAATCAGCCGCGACTTCATGGACTGATACGCCGACGCGGCATAGTCCTCCGCCCAGCGCTGGTCCTCAATCGCCTCCAGCTGCACCGCGCAGTACTTCGTTTCCGGGGTTTTGGAGATGGGATCGAGGTTGTCCTGGGTCAGCTCGTTGCAGGCACCAATCCACCACTGATAGGTCATATAGACGGCCCCGGCGTTGATACGCTCGCTGATGCTGGCGCGGGTAATCACTTTTCCGCGACGTGAACGTACCCAGACCAGCTGCCCGTCAGTAATGCCCAGCTTTTCTGCATCGGCAGGGTTCATTTGCACCCGACCCGGCTCGTCGGCCAGGCTTTGCAGCGCGGCGCAGTTCCCGGTCATGGAGCGGCAGGAGTAGTGTCCCACCTCGCGTACCGTACACAGCACCAGCGGGAAATCCGCATCCGGGGTTTCCGCCGGCGCGCGCCACGGTGCGGCAAAGAGTTGCCCTTTACCGCTCGGCGTGTCGAACTGATTGTCTTTGTACAGGTACGGCGTACCGGGGTGATCCAGCGTCGGGCAGGGCCACTGCACGTGGCCCATCTCGCCCATTTTTTCATACGTCACGCCGTAGAAGAGTGGGCACAGCGCGCGCATCTCATCCCAGATCTGCTGGTTGGAGTCATAATGCATCGGGTAGCCCATCTCGGTGGCGAGCAGGCTGATGATCTCCCAGTCGCGCTTCACGTTGCCGCTGGCGTCGATGGCTTTGCCAAAACGCTGGAAGCCGCGATCGGCACAGGTAAAGACGCCGCCGTGTTCACCCCATGAGGTGGCCGGGAGCAGAACGTCCGCCACCTCTGCCGTTTTGGTCATAAAGATGTCCTGAACCACGACAAAATCGAGCGCCTCAAAACCGCTGCGCACCAGGCCGAGATCGGCTTCGGTCTGAAGCGGGTCTTCCCCCATGATGTAATAGGCTTTGACCTTGCCTTCCAGCGCAAGGTGCGGCACTTCGGTAATGCGCGTCCCGACGCGATCGTCCATCGCATTGACGTCAATTCCCCAGGCGTCGGCGAACTTCTGCCTGACCGCCGGATCGGTCACATCCTGATAGCCGGGGAACATATTCGGCAGAACGCCCATATCGCAGGCACCCTGGACGTTGTTTTGACCGCGCACCGGCCCGACGCCGACGGCGGGGCGACCGAGATTCCCGGTCAGCAGCGCCAGGCTGGACAGCCCTTTGACCACATCCACAGCCTGTCCAAACTGGGTCACGCCCATCCCCCACATCACGGTGGCGGAAGGGGCCGCCGCGAAGGTGCGCATTGCCTGGCGGACGTCACGGGCGGGGATGCCGGTAAGATGTGCGACCTTTTCCGGCGCATAATCTTTTACCGTTTGCCGGTAGGCCTCAAGCCCCTCCGTAAAGCGCGCCACGTAACTTTTATCGTACAGTTCCTCTTCCAGCAGCACATAGCCAAAGGCGTTCACCAGCGCCATGTTGCTGCCATTTTTCAGCTGCAGATGTTGGTCGGCAATACGCGCCGTTTCAATACGCCGCGGATCGCAGACGATAATTTTTGCGCCGTTTTCACGCGCTTTCAGCACGCGGCGGGCGACGATAGGGTGGGAGTCCGCGCAGTTATAGCCAAAGACCAACAGGCATTTTGAGTTTTCAATATCGCTAATGGAGTTGCTCATCGCGCCGTTACCGAGCGTTTCCTGTAAACCGGCGACGGACGGGCCATGACAGACGCGCGCACAGCAGTCCACGTTGTTGGTGTTCAGCACCGCGCGGGCAAATTTTTGCATCACATAGTTGGTTTCATTGCCGGTTCCGCGCGAGGAGCCGGTGGTCATGATCGACCGCGGCCCGTGCTGCGCTTTAATACTGCTGAGCCTGTTGGCGGTGTAGCGGATCGCCTCTTCCCAGGTAACGGGGGTGAAGGCTTCGCCTTTGCGGTAGCGGATCATGGGCTGGGTGAGGCGAGGGGTGAGCAGACGGGTATCGTTAAGGAAGTCCCAACCGTAAAATCCTTTCAGACATAAAGTGCCCTGGTTTGTGACCCCCTCTGCCGCTTCGGCACGGATGATACGGTTATTTTCAACGACAAGGTTCAATTTACAGCCTGCACCGCAGTACGGGCAGACGCTGGCGATCTTTTTCATCAATAACAGACCTGTTAAGAAATGAAGCAAAGTTGACTGGAAACCCAGTCCCGTATAAGGAGGTAAGCAGGAACCGTGCCAGGTTGATTTTGCGTGGATTACAGGGCGTTATGCGGGGAGGGCGCGTGTCATCGTCAGGCCGATCGTCAGTTTTGACGATGACACGTTAGGGGGCGTGGCGAGCAGGAGCTCAGAGATCGTCCATCGTGTAACCCACCACGATTTCCAGCGTCTTGCGAATCACATCCGCCTGAACCACGTCGTTGGTGGCTTCCAGCGTCTGGATGAGCCAGAGGATGATCGCCTTATTGGACAGATGCCCTTCGGAGGCCAGAACACAGCGTACTGCAGTAGAAAAAATAGCGGACTCTTCAGCAAAACGATCGCCTGCATGGCGGAAATACTCCGCCAGCGCACTGTCTAAAAAAGCAGAGTGGTATTCGGGTTGAAGCTGAATATTTTGTCTCATTTGTTCTCACCGTAGCTGTTAAATTGCAGTCAATGTATTTTTTTGGGATCGGACGGTTTTCCACTTCCAAATAACGGCACAACATTGTCTCGGGTATCGTTGAGAGATCCCTCTCTTTTCGTTCGTCCTTGCGCGGTTCTGCGACGTGTAAAGGCGGTGCTGTTTGAGCCGATCTCGGCAATCACCACCGCAAGTGTCTCCCGCCGCTGGGGATCCTTTTCATGTTCTTTCATGACCCGCAGACGCTGTAGCAAGCCTTCAGTTGTCACCGGTCCCCGCTCTTTCAGAAGAGAGAGAACGGCTTCACCGATAAGCTGGTCTATCAGTCGGTCTGCGTTACTGCTATTCATATCCTTACCGTTCGAAGAGCAGACCAAGCAGCATGTGGTAATGCTCTTCCTCTTCCGGGCCGTCGGCCTTTTCGAGGCGACTCAGCAATTTTGTACAAAGCGATTTGCGATTAAGGTTTCGCCCGTCGCTGAGAATTTCAACAACCACCTGGCCCAGCGTTTCCTGCTGGGTAGGAAGCGCGGCTTTTTCGAAGTACTGTGCGATTGCTGCTGCGGAATCTGCGACGTAACCTTTCTGCTGCATGTTTCGCTCCTGTAAAATTTTGTAATCAGTAACGTTACATTTAAGGTATACATAATTTCCAAATCTGTACATCTAAAATGTACAATTTTTTAGATTTTTTACGATATATCTTATAAATCATTTATTTTTCATTGCGTTGGGTTGGCGTTGTGATGGGGGGCGAGTGCAGGATATATTGTACAAAAAGCGCAGGTGCTGGTAAGTTGTACAGCCGAGTCAAAAGGTCTCATTAACTGCCGTAAATGGTTGAGATGTAAATTATTTGTCAGGCAATTAATGTGCTATAAATGAACATTACCCACGTCTTTCGTGGCCAAAACCCTAACCCCCAGGAATAGCATGCTCACAACCATCATTTACCGCAGTCATATCTGCGAGGACGTTCCAGTGAAAGCGCTGGAAGCAATGGTCGCTGCTGCAAATCGTAAAAATCGGCAATCCAATGTCACGGGGATCTTGCTGTTTAACGGCACACATTTTTTTCAACTGCTGGAAGGGCCGGTTGAGCACGTTTCGGCTATCTATGAGCAGATCTGCAACGACCCGCGCCACCATAACGTGGTCGAGTTAATGCGCGATCACGGGCCTGTCCGGCGTTTTGGCAACGTGGGTATGGAGCTTTTTGATTTGCGCCACTTCGACAGGGACGAGGTACTGCAGCAGGTGCTCAATAAGGGGACGACACGCTACCAGCTGACGTATAACGACCGCCCTCTGCAGTTTTTCCGCACCTTTGTCGAGGCCACGGAAAAAGCGAACTATTTTGAACTGCCGCCTGCGGACTCATGGGAATTCGTTCGCGAAGAAACGCGCTTGTCCGCGCAGCCTGAGGTGGTCGCGAAGGGGGCGGATTGCAGCTTCGCGTTCCAGCCGATAGTCGATCCGTTTATGCAGCAGGTTGTCTCCTGGGAGGCGCTTCTCCGCACCCCGTCCGGCGACTCGCCGGGGGCTTATTTCGCCAGCCTTCCGCATGAGGAAGTGTACGCGTCTGATTTGCAAAGCAAGCAGGTGGCGCTCTCCATGGCCAGCGCGCTGGGGTTACAGGACCAGACGTTATCCCTTAACCTGCTTCCTATGACGCTGGTTAACATTCCCAATGCCGTGGATTTTCTGCTTACCGCGATCGAAGCAAACGGTTTTGTACCTGAACAAATCGTGGTGGAGTTCACCGAGAGCGAAGCCATTTCCCGCTTTGATGAGTTCACGGATTCGGTCAGGCAGTTAAAAAGCGCGGGTATCAGCGTGACGATCGATCACTTTGGTGCCGGTTTTGCCGGGCTGCAGCTACTAGCCCACTTCCAGCCTGACAGAATTAAGATTAATCGTGATTTGGTCGCGAACGTGCATAAAAGTGGCCCCCGACAGGCCATTATTCAGGCCATCATCAAATGCTGTTCCTCGCTTGAAATCCAGTTCTGCGCGGTTGGAGTAGAGAAGGCGGAAGAGTGGATGTGGCTGGAATCTGCGGGGATTTCCCAGTTCCAGGGGCATCTTTTTGCCAGCCCCCGGCACGGCGGGATTCCAGCCATTGCGTGGCCGGAGAAAAAGTTCGAATTGTGATAAAGCTGTACACAATCGGACAGACGTAACTGTACGAACGGTAAATTTTATACAACAATGTATTAACAGGTGAATGGCGTCGTAAGCCATTCACCCGTTCAAAATGCGGTCTTAGTTATACAAATGGTGTGTACAATCTGATAAGGTTGGTGCAGTTAGGTATGGAAGTTCTGAGCGTGAGGGAGTTAATGGCCTATTACAGTATCGGCGAAGTGGCCGAACGATGCGG
>Ga0153917_1000503_pt1 | contig 24757 bp, 28 predicted proteins | sample TSFL001MetaG_FD_104695 | JGI IMG/M metagenome (GOLD analysis project Ga0153917, IMG submission 104695) | Attine ant fungus gardens microbial communities from Florida, USA - TSFL001 MetaG | ecosystem: Host-associated > Fungi > Mycelium > Unclassified | place: USA: Florida, Paynes Creek Historic... | reverse complement strand
TCGCCCTGCGGCGCGGCGATGAGGCGCGATTCGTTGAGCAGCACGGCGATCGGCGTCTTCAGCGAATGGGCGAGATTGCCGACCTGCATGCGGGCGCGCTCGACGATGCGCCGGTTGCTGTCGATCAGCGCGTTCACCTCGCTCGCCAGGGGCAGGATTTCCCTCGGGAAATCGCCGTCGAGCTGTTCGCTCTCGCCGGCCCGGATCTTTTCCAGCGCCTTGCGGGCGCGGTCGAGGGGCTTCAGGCCGATGAGGATCGCCGCCGCGTTGAGGAGAAGGCTGCCGACGCCGAAGCCGGCGAGCGCCAGATAGAGGCTGCCGGAGAAATCGTTGATGTCCGCTTCCAGCACGTCGCGATTGCCGACGACGCGAAAGCGCGCCGTGCGCCCCTCGTCGTCGAGCACCACTTCCGTCTCGCCCACCTCCACCTCGTTCCCGAAGGAATCGACCGTGGTGTAGAAGCGCTCGTAGCGCGTGTCGAAGGGGATGCTGTCGGTATCGGGGATCGGGATGCTGCCGGTGCCGAGAGAGGAGGAGGTCAGCGCCTCGCCCTCCAGCGCCCCGCCGATCGGCTCGACGATCCAGTACCAGCCGGATTGCGGCTGGAAGAAGCGCAGGTCCCCGAGCTGCGGCGTGCCGGCAAGCCGGGTGTTGTCGCCCGCCGAGACCGAATTGATGACGTTGTAGAGTTGGGCACGCAGGAGGTCGCGGAAGCTCTTCTCCGCGCTCTGCCGATAGAGCGTGGAGATGACCACGGCGATGACGACGAGCGCCACCGCGGCCCAGAGGGAGGCGAGGAAGAGGACGCGGAAGGTGAGCGAGCGGGAGCGTCTGGCCTTATTTTCCATTGGCCGGCGCTTGCATCCGGTAGCCGAGGCCGCGCACGGTCTCGATCAGGTCGACGCCGATCTTCTTGCGCAGGCGCCCGACGAAGACTTCGATCGTGTTGGAATCGCGGTCGAAATCCTGGTCGTACATGTGCTCGACCAGTTCGGTGCGCGAGACGACCTCGCCCATATGGTGCATGAGGTAGGAAAGCAGGCGGTATTCGTGCGAGGTGAGCTTCAGCGTCTCGCCGTTGACGGTCGCCTTGGAGCCCTTGGTGTCGAGCCGCACCGGGCCGCAGACGATGTCCGGGCTGGCATGGCCGGCCGCGCGGCGAATGAGGGCGCGGATGCGCGCCAGCACCTCCTCGACATGGAAGGGCTTTGCCACATAGTCGTCGGCGCCGGCGTCGATACCGGCGACCTTGTCGCTCCAGCGGTCGCGGGCGGTCAGCAGCAGGACAGGCATCGCCTTGCCGTCGGCGCGCCATTTCTCGAGGACAGTGATGCCGTCCATCTCCGGCAGGCCGATATCGAGGATGATGGCGTCATAGGGCTCGGTGTCGCCGAGATAGTGGCCTTCCTCGCCATCGAAGGCCTGGTCCACCACGTAGCCCGCCTCCTTCAGCGCCTCGCTGAGCTGCCGGCTCAGATTGACGTCGTCCTCGACCACCAGAATGCGCATCGCGTCGTCCCCGTCTCAACTCCATCGCCGGGCAAGATAGCCCGGCGGCCCTTACATCGGCACGCGCACCGTCACCTTGCGCGGGCGGGCATTGCCATTGCCGGGCACCAGCACGGTCACCACGCAGCTATTGCCATCCGGCTTGGCGGACAGAAGCTCGCCGCCGGTCTGGGCCACCACCTGCGCGGCCGCGCTGCTGCAATCGCCGCCCACCGCGACGACATCCCGCCGCGCGCCCGTTTCGACGGGCGCCGGGAGCATCAGGCTGGCCGCAAGCGCGGATATGAGAAGTGGCGAGGCCATGAACATACTTTCAGATGCGGATCAGTGTGATGCAAGCAATAAACGATCCACGCTGAATGGCAAATGAATGCGGGCCGGGGTCGGAAATGCCGCCTAGTGCACGCGCCGGCTCGCCGAAATCCGGCCGATCAGCGCCACGAGGCCGCCGACCACGCCCACCGCCGCGACGAGGAGATCGGCAAGCTCGGCCTCGTCGCCGGCCGTCACCTCGACCCCGGCGGCATGGGCGAGCGAGGCGAGAATCGCGACAAGCGCGCCCCAGACGGTGCGCGACCGGTACCAGGCTTTCACGTCGTTCATGGCTTTTCCTTTCCTAGAGGATGAGTGTCGCCTCGGCCGGCAGGCCGAGCGGCACCGCGCGGCCGAGCTGGCGCACACGGATGGAAAGCGAGCCTTGCGGCGCGCCGAAATCGGCCAGCTCGTCGGCGACCGGATAGGTGTAGGCGGGGACCGGGGTCTCGACGCTGCGCAGCACCGTTCCGCCCGCAAGGATATCCAGGCGATAGGCTTCCGCCGGTTCGTCGAGCGGGATTTCGGCGGCGAGCCAGCTATCCGAATCGATCCGCCCGCGCCGTATCCACGAGAAGCGCGCCACGCCGTCGAGCCCGCGCCGGCCGCGAAGGTGCACGGGCGAGAGCGGCGTCAAAGCCCGCTGCCCGCCGGCAAAGGCGAAGGGTCCCACCTGCCCTTCGGAAACGCCGACAGCATCGACGATCCAGTTGGAAAGCCGCCCGATCTCCTCCACATCGAGGCCGAGCGGGCGCACGGCATCGTCCAGCACCACGACCTGCGCCCCTTCGGCATGGCCGGACACCATGGCGTCCTCCGTGCCGCAAAGCGCGCGCAGCAGCCCCGTCAGCCGCCAGCGCCCCGGCGCGATCTCGCTCGCCGTGCGGAAGGCGACGATTTCCCAGGCGCCGTTTGCGCCCTCGACGGCGAGGCGGTTACCGCCGTTCAGCACGCTCACCGTGTCCACGGAAGAGAGCCCGCCCGTGGGCAGGTCGAGAAGGACCGCCCGGTCCGGGTCGAAGCGCCCGACGACGCCCGCGCCAAGCGGCTCGGCCAGCTCGCCGATCCGCGCCGGCCGGTCGAGGCGGACGCGGATGCGGTAGCCCTCGTTGGTTTCCGAGCTGGAGACGACCATGGAGCGCCACGGCCGCGCATAGGCGGCGATAGAGGCGAAATCCTGTGCCTCGCCCGAGCCGAGGACCGGCAGGTCGAGAAAGGCGATGACGGGCGAGAAGGCATCCGCCGGTCCCGCCCCGTTGACCGGCTTGCTGCCGCCGCCGACCACCAGCGGGGCCGCGCTCTCGCCCGCAGCCAGCCCCCGAGCCTCCACCTCGCGCACGAGGCCGTCCGTGATGCCGGTGATGAGGAAGCGCCCGGAAGGCCCCTCGGCGAGCCGCACCACGTCGCCGGGCGTGAAGCCAAGCGCCGTCGGCGGCAGGCGGAAGGTAACGCGGCGCTGGCCGGAGCGATGGTCGCGCAGCGCGGTCTCGACGCTCGTCGTCGCCGCGCCCGCATGCAGCACGGCCGGCAGCGAGATGCGCAGCACCCGGTCCGTGTCGCCCGCCATGCGCCGAGAGCGCGTGGTGACGCGCGGATGGGCGCTCGTCTCGTCGAAATGGTCGAGGATCGCCTCACCGGCAAGATCGCTGATATGGCCGCGCGTCTCCTCGAAGAGCGCCTCGTCCGGCCGTTCGGCAAGCACGTCGAGCCGGGTTGCCGGCAGGGCGGATTTCAGCCGCGAGCGGAAGGTGAGCCTGCCGTTCGCTTCCAGCGCGTCGATCTGGAAGGCTTCCATCAGCGGCTCGATCAGCCCGCGCGCCGAGGCCTGCTCACCCTGCACGAGGCCCGGCAGGTCGCCCACCACGCCCGAAACGTCGAAATCGGCAAAGCCGTTGTCGGTCAGGATGGCGGCGATGATGTCGGCGACGGTGCCCGCACCGAGCCGGCCGTTCAGCCAGTGCCCGCGCTGCCAGTTGAGGCCGTCCGCCCAGAGCGCGGTATTTTCCGGGAAGGCCGGATAGGGCCGCGCATCCCAGGTCCACAGGAACATGTGGCCGGGATCGATCATGCCGGCCTCCAGCCCCGCGCCCTGCCACCGGTCATGATGGGCGTCGAGGAAGCGGCGCTGCATGGAATCGCTGCGCGCCCCGCCCGAATGGTGCGGCAGCGTGTTCTCGACGCTCTTCGGGTCGAGGAAGGTCTGCGGCTGGTTGGCGCCCTTGTCGATGGCCGGGCAGCCGAGCTCGGTGAACCAGACGGGCTTGCCGCGCGGCACCCAGGCGGTCGGCGTCGGCAGTTCCGCCCCGCCCGGCCCGCGCTCGTAATGCGGATTCGCCCACCAGCCAGCAATGTCCTTGTAGCGAAAGACCCAGGGCTTTCCCGCCGCCCCGTCGCTGATCGGCCGGCGGATACGCGCCTTGCGGTCCGCATCGTCCGCATAATACCAGTCGAAGCCCTCGCCGCCGGCGATCATGCCGGCCATGCCCGCGACGTCCTCGCCGTGGCGGAAGCCGTCCGGGTTGCCGGCGAGCGTGTCGCCATCCTGCCAGTCGGCAAGCGGCATGTAGTTGTCGATGCCCACGGCGTCGATCGCCGGATGCGCCCAGAGCGCATCGAGATGATAGCGCACCTCGCCGCTGCCGTCGGCCGGCTGGTAGCCGAAGTATTCGCTCCAGTCCGCCGCATAGGTGATCTTCGTGCCGGCGCGCAGGATCGTGCGCACATCGGCCGCAAGGGTGCAGAGCCCTTCGACGAAGGGAAAGCGTCCGTCCCCGTCGCGTAGGCAGGTGAGGCCGCGCATCTCCGTGCCGATGAGGAAGCCGTCGACGCCGCCGGCCGCTTCCGCCAGCAGCGCATGGTGCAGGATCATCCGCCGGAATCCCTGGTCGCCCGAGGGCGCGACGATGTTTCCGCCCGAGACGGAAAAATGCGCCCGCTGCGCATTGCCGAGGAAGGCGGCGACCTGCGTTCGCGCCGCGCGCGTGCGGTCGGCCGAGGGCGGATGGCAGGTGATGCGTCCACGCCAGGGATAGGCCGCCTGCCCGGTTCCGCCATAGGGGTCCGGCAGGGCGTTGCCCTCCGGTATGTCCATCATCAGGAAGGGATAGAGATAGACTTCCAGCCCGCGCGCCTTGAGGTCGCGGATCGCCGCGATGACGCTCGCATCCGAGGGCGTACCGCCATAGGCCGCCGCCCCGCCGTTGCGGCTGACGAGATAGGCGCCCGCGCGCGAAACGCCCGCGACACGCCAGGCCCGCGTCTCCGTGCCGCGCGCGCGCACCTCGACGCCCGGCACCATCTTGCACTGGCCTGCCCGAAGGTCCGTGCCGAACCAGGAGACGACGAGCGCGACGCGTTCGAGATTCGGGCAGAGGCTCTGCAGGTCGTTGATCGCCGCGTGCCAGTCGGTCGCGGCGAGCACCATGTTACGGTTGAGGTGGCGGGCCGAGCCGGCGGCAAAGCGCTCGGTGACGAGCTGCGGGTCGTAGCCATGCTCCGTCGCGCCGGGAATGACCGTCACGGCGCGGATCTTCTTCTCCAGCGTGCCGACCGGCTTGACCACCTCGAAATGCAGGATGGGAATGCGGTTGCCGTAGACGTCGAGCGGAAAGCGCTCCAGCACGACATAGGCAAGCCCGCGATAGGCTGGGGCATTCCCCGCCCCCTGCTTGGCCTCGATCAGCGGATCGGGCGGCTGGTCGGGCGTGCCGGTATAAACGCGCACCGAGAGCGCCGAAAGATCGACCTCGCGCCCGTCCGCCCAGATGCGGCGGATGGAGGCGATCGGCCCCTCGCAGATGCCGACCGCGAAATTGGCGAAGTAGCGGTAGGTCTGCGTGCGCGGCCCGCTCGCCTTGCCGCCCTGGCGCTGGACGATCACCTGCTCCTCGAAGCGCGTCGCCCAGATCAGCGTGCCGCCGACGCGCGCCGTGCCGTAGACGCGGCTGATCGCCGTGCCCTCTTCGGCGCCCGGCACGCGCGCATCGGCAAGGCGCGGGCCGGAAAGGGTCCGCCCGCCGCCCATCAGCGAGCGGTCGACCGCCGAGCCGGCCAGCGCCCCGACGGCCCGGCCGACAATGGCGCCGACGGGACCGAACACGCTGCCGAGCGCCGCGCCGGCGGCCTGGAGGAGAAGTGTCGCCATGAATCAGAAGGTCTCCGGAAAACGGAAGACGCCGGCGATGCGCCGGCGCCAGGCGGGAACGAGCGGCGATTCCAGCACCGCCGCCTGCTCATAGGCATGGATGAAGCGATCCCCCGGCGTGGCGATGCCGGCATGCTTTGCCGCCATGCCGTCCTGCCAGCGGAAGACGAGGAGGTCGCCGGGGCGCAGGTCCGCCAGAGGCAGCGCCGCCCCGCAATGGCGCGCGGCCGCCTCCAGCAGCCGCTCCCTGCCCGTCCGCTCCGCCCAGTCGGGCGCATAGGGCGCCGGCACTTCCGGCTCCGCGCCGTAGAGTTCGCGCCAGACGCCGCGGATCAGTCCGAGGCAATCGCAGCCGACACCCCTCAGCGATCCCTGATGCCGGTAGGGCGTGCCGATGAAGGTCCGCGCGACGGCGACGATCCGTTTCTGGAAGTCCTCAGTCATAGAGCGGGCTCCCGTCATGCACGGTCTCGCCGTCGGCATAGCCGTAGCTGAAATCGCTGCCGGGAATATGCGGGAAACCCTGGAAATTGAGCCCGTTGCCGAATTTCGCCTTGCAGGTGGAAAAGCGTTTGTCGCAGCCCGCCGTCACCTCCAGCGTGTCGCCGACGGCGATCTCCGCCGCCATCGGCAGCCACAGCGTCAGTTCGTCCGCGCCCTCCAGCCGGCGATGGTCCTCGACATCGGCCGAAAGCCCCTTCGCCGCGCCGCTGGTGAAGGACAGTATGCCGTAGCGGAAGAAACGCTCCGCAAAACCGGAAAGCCCGCTGACCTCGACATGCATGTCGTCGCGCACCGCCGTCACGGTCGCGACCGCCCTGTAGGCCGCTAGATTCATCCCGCAGCGCGCATCGCCGAACACGGCATCGCACTGGCGCGCATAGATGCGCCCGCGCATCTGGTCGAGCCGGTGCGTCAGCCGCCGGAGCTCGACGCGGAAAAGCCCGCCCTCGCGCCGCACCTCGCCAAGTTCGGCGGTGCGCAGCAGCAGCCGCTGCGACGGGTCCTGCCAGTTGACCGTGAAGACCTCGACCTTCGCGCCGTCGTAGCGCCCGGCCGAAAGGTCCTCGGCGCGGATGGCATCGGCGGAAAAGCCGCCGGAGACGTCGCCGCCCTCGGCCGAAAGCCCGTTGCCGTCCTCCGTCTCGCTCGCCTCGAAGCCGCTGGCGGCCAGATAGGCGAGCCCGCCGAAGGAAAGGTCGCGGTCGTGGTCGGTGAAGCCCATCACCACGCCGTCGCGCCGGGTGACGCGCCAGGCGTTGCAGAGCGTCGTCGCCTCGCCGTCGAGATGGGCCTGAAGCCCCGCCGATATCTCCCTCATGGCTTGATCTCCACGAGCGGGATGGAGGGAATGCGCCCCGCGTCGAACTGCGCGAGATCGATATCGATCCGGTCGGTGTCGAAGCGCACCGGCACGTCGAATTCGAAGCCAGCCCGCACCGTGCCCGTGAGCGGCACCTTGCCGGGCTTGAAGATGATCGTCCCGGCCGTGTAGTCCACCGTATAATCCACCGCCGGCACCGGGCTGCCCGCCACCGCGACCGTCACCGTGCCGGTCGCGGGCTTGTCGATCCGGCGCACCGTCTCGCCACCCGCATCCGCATAGCGCTTGACGAGCTCAAACGTCGCCGTCGTCCCGTCCGCGGTGCCGAGGAACTGGTCCATGGCGCTGACGGCCGCGCCCGGCTCGCAGGACTTGTGGTCCACCGGATCGCGGAAGCGGAAGCCATAGAACTGCCCCGCCCGCGCCTCGAAGAAGGCGAGCACCGCGTAAAGGTCATCGACCGAGCGCACGCCCGAACCCGCATCGTAGCGCCGCCGCGCATCCTGCCAGCGGCGGTTGCGGTTCTCCCGCCCGTTGGAAAGGCTGACTATATCCGTCCGCCGTACCGGCCCGCCGCTGGTGCCGAGCGCCACCCGCAGCGGAAACCGCACCTCATGAAATCCTGCCATGTGGATATCTCCGAAATAGGCCGCAACGGCCCTTCATCCCGCTGCCGCGACCTTCTCCCCGCGAGCGGGGAGAAGGGACGGATGCACCGCCCTCCCCAGCCAACGAACGTTGCGGGACGGGAAACGCCCGCCTCTTGCGCCTTCTCTCCGCCTGCGGGGAGAAGGTGGCGGCAGCCGGATGAGGGGCAGTCCCAAGCCGCAAGCGCCGCTTACAAACTCCGCTGTCCCCGCCCCACCGCGCGGGTCAGCATGGCGGCGATCTGTCCCTCGGACTTGCGGAAGCTCGCCGCGTCCGGCGTCGTGACGTTGAAAACGATGCGCGATCCGCCGCCCCCGCCGTCCGCCGCGACGCCCAGCGCCCCGTCCGGCCCGCGCCGCAGCGGCAGGATCGCCTCCGCCCCCGCCTCGCCCATCAGCCCGAGCCCGCCGCCGCTGCCGAAATAGGTCGGCGAGGACACGACGCCGCCCTTGGCGAAGGGAGTCGCGCCGCCGAGCAGGCTTGAAATGCCGGAGCTCAACAGCCCTTCCAGCGGCTTCATGCCCACCGAAAGCGCGATGTCGCTCATGCGCAGCGCCAGCCCGCGCAGCACGCTTTCCAGCCCCTTGCCGTCCACCACCGCGCCCTTCAGCGCATTGGTGAGCGCGAAGCCGAAGGAGCGCGAGCGCGCCTCCAGATCGTCGAAGACGGTCGAAAGCGCCTCCGCCTCCGTCCGCGTAGCGGAAAGCGGGGTGTCGTTCCTGTCGGCCATGGTTCACTCCTTCTTGTCGGGAAAGGCCCGCATCAGCGCCGCCAGCCCCGCCCGGCCGGGCGTGCCGGCCGAGGGCCGCAGCAGGGCGAGCGCGAAGCCGAGTTCACGCGGCGTCATCGCCCAGAAATCCCTTGCGGGAAGCCGCATCCGGCAGAGCCCGGCATGAAGCACCGCCTCCCAGGGGAAGGCAGGCGTCTCGCCGCTCAGGCCGGATGCGGCGGCGGAGGGTTTTGCCCCGCCCCGCCGCCTCCGAACGTCGCCTGCAGTAGCTCGACGGCGATGCGGCCAAAGCCCGCCAGCCCTTCCGCTACCGCCATCGCCGCCACGTCCTCGTCGCTGAAGATATTGCCGCCGCCGCGAAGGCCCGCGCCGATGATGCGGATGAGATCCTCCGCCTTCAGCCGGCCGCTGGAAAATCGCTCGGCCAGCCCCGTCAGGCTATCGACGGCGAAGGCCGTCTCCAGCTCCGCCAGCGCACCGAGCGTGAGGCAGAGCACGCGCGTCTCGCCGTCGAGGCAGGCCTCGATCTCGCCGCGATGCCGGTTTGCCCGCGCGCCCATCAGAGCGCACCGAAGGTCAGCGCGCCGGCCGATTCCAGCGCGATCTCGAACAGCACCTCGCCGTCATGCGCGCCGGAATATTCGAGCGAGGCGATCTGGAACGGCCCCGCGACCGTGCCGAAATCCGGAATGACGATCTGCCAGCCGGCAATGGTGCCGGTGAAGAACAGCGAACGCACCAGCGCATCGGACGCCTGGTCCTTGAAGATGCCGCTGCCGGAAAGCGCCGCGCGCTGCACGCCCGCCCCGCCGAGCAGTTCGCGCCAGCGCCCCGCCGATTCCGCGTCCGTCACGTCGACGAGCGCCGCGTTGAAGGACAGGCGCTTCGAGCGCAGCCCCGCGACCGTCGCAAAGCCCGCCCCGTCATCGATCTTGAGCAGGAGGTCCCGCCCCTTCTGTGCCACCATGGCTAGGTCCTTTCCGTGAAAGAGATGTCAGGCATCCGGCTCCGTCACCGCACGAAAGCGCATTTCCGCGCGGTGGAAGCGGGACTTGCCGTCACGCCGCAGGCGCGTTTCGAGGTGGAGGAGCAGGACGAGGTGATGGCCGGCCAGAACCAGCGGCGCGTCGTGCAGCGCCGCGCGGACGGCAGCCGCGAGCGCCTGCGCCTGCCGGTGCCCCGCCGCCTCCGACCAGGCCTCCAGCGTCACGACATGGTCCTCGCCCGCCTCCGTGGCGGTCGAATGGTCCGTGCTGTCGATACCGGCGATCACCAGCAGCGGCGCGGCCGGCTCGGCAAGCCGCCTGTCGGTGATGCCCGCCGCGCCAACCAGCGATACCAGCGCCGCATCGCCCTCAAGACGGGCGAAAATGGCTTTCTGCAGGGCGGATGCCGCGCTCATGGCTTGATCTCCTCGCAGTCGCATAGCGTGTAGCGCCCCGTCTCGTCCGGGTCGCGGAAGGCGCGGATGGCGAAAAGCCGCGCGCCCTTGCGCAGCCGCATGCCGCCAGCAAGGCCCTCCCGCCGGCGCAGCCATATGCGGTGCGTCACCGACACGGGCAGCGTTCCCGCCGCCTCCTCAGCGCGCATGGCAACCGGCTCGATGGAGGCCCAAAGCGTCGCGACAGTGGCAAAGCCCACCGTCACGCCGCCCTGTCCATCCGGCACCTCCTCCGGCCGCTCCAGAACGAGGCGGGCATTCAGCCGGCCGGGATCGATGAGCGCACCCATCACAGCCTCCGCAGGCGCCAGGGCGCGACGAGCCGGTCGTAGCCCTCCGGCACCGCCCCCGGCTGGTCTTCGGCGGCGAGCACGCCGCGCAGCTCGAACATAACCGCGACATGCAGCAGCAGCGCCCGCTTCAGCGTATCCGGCACATCCGCGCCGCTCTCGCCGAAGCCGGCGGTGAAATCGATCTCGATGCCGTTCATCGCCCGCGCCGTCGCCGGACGCTCGGGCAGGATCAGCCGGGCCGGCCGCGCCGCGCCGTCGAGGACATAGCCGGCCGTATTCACGTCGACCGGCGCGCCGAAATCGTCGTAGACCGTCAGCATTTCAATGGCTTGCACCGGCCCCCTGGCAATCTGAATCACCCTGCCCTCCGGCCAGTCGTCGAGATAGAGCCGCAGCAGCCGCACGATCAGGCAAAGCCCCGTCTCGGCCTCCATATATTGGCGCGCCGCGCGGACCAGCGCCGCCAGCAGCGCATCCTCGTCGTCCGTATCGAGGCGCAGATGCGCCTTCACCTCGGCGAGCGTGACCGGCTCCACGGCCGGCGGCATGAGTTCGGCAATGGTCATGGCAATCCTGTCCGATGGAGGGAATGCGGGCGCGGCCGGGAGGAAAACCGCGCCCGCGGCACCGGCGGCAGGGAACGCCCGCCGGTGCGAGGGAAATTGTGAAAGGAAGGCATCGCCCCGCGATCCCTTCTCCCCGCAGCCAAGGAGAAGGTGCCGGCAGGCGGATGAGGGGCAGCCACTGGCAAGGCCCCGAGCCGGGCCGCCCCTCACCCCGACCCTCTCCCCGCAAGCGGGGAGAGGGAGCGCAAAAGCTTGCGCCCGCGGCTCAGCTCACCGCGAATTTCACCAGCTTGATCGCCTCGAAGTTCTGCACCCCGCCGCCGACGCGCTTGGTCGTGTAGAACAGCACATAGGGCTTGGCCGAATAGGGATCGCGCAGCACGCGAACGCCCGTGCGGTCGACGACAAGATAGCCGGCGCGGAAATCGCCGAAGGCGATGGAGAAGCTGTCGGCCTCCACGTCCGGCATGTCCTCGGCCTCGGCGATGGCGAAGCCCATCAGCGAGGCTGCCTGGCCGGGCGTTGCCGGCGGGCGCCAGAGATAGTTGCCGTCGGCATCCTTGAACTTGCGGATGGCGCTCTGCGTCTTGCGGTTCATGACGAAGCTGGCATTCTGCCGGTGCCCCGCCTTCAGCGCATAGATCGTGTCGATCAGCGTGTCGGACGGCCCGCTCGCCTTGAAGGCGCCGGCCGCGCCCGTGGCGATATAGCCGATATTGCCCCAGCTCCAGCCGCTGTCGGCGACATTGGTATAGCTGAGGAACCCCTTCGGCTTGTTGGTGCCGTCGCCGGAAACGAAGGCCGTGCCCTCCTGCTCGCCGAAGACGATGTCGACCTCCGAGGCGATCCAGCTTTCCACGTCCACCGCCGCGTCGTCGAGCAGCGCCGCCGTCGCCGCCGGCATGGCGTAGAGCTCCATGGTCGGGAAGGAGAGCTCGGCAAGCTGCGCCGCGTTGGTCTGCGGCCGCGAGGCCGTCTCCGCCACCCAGCCGCAAACCATGCCGGAGGTCGCGAAAGGCTTCTTCAGCACCGCGCCGGAGACCTGCCGCACCGTCGCCAGCGCCCGGATGGGCGAGGCGGCGGAAAGCCTCCGGCCGATCTCCGTATCGGTTTCCGGCGGCACGAGATAGCCGCCGTCCGCCGCCGAGCCGACCGACATGGCCTTGCCCTCCAGCGCCCGCAGCGCGCTTTCGTCGCCCCGGCGCATATAGGCGGAAAAGGCCGCCTTGTGCTCGGCCACCTCGGGCGAACCCTCGCCGGCACCGCCCAGCGCCGGGCGGGCCTTCTTCAGCGCCAGCCCGTCGAGCACGCGCTTGTGCTCGTCCATGGCGCGGTTGATGCGGTCCACCTTGTCGCGCGTCACCACGTCCGCCGTGAGCTTCTGCTCGATCTCGCCGAGCCTGCGGTCGTTCGTCTCCTTGAAGGCCTCGAAGGCCTCCATGAAGTCGTCGAAGGCGGCGGTCATCGTTTCCGGCACGGCCTTGGTCTCCGGCGCGGTCTTCGTCGTCTGCGTCATGCCTGGTCTCTCCTGTTAGCGTTTCATCATCCGGGCCGCCCGGCGCATGGTGCGCACGAGCTCCGTTTCCCGGTCGCGGAACCACCGCGCATTCTTCACGTTCGACACCCGCGCCGAGGGCAGCATGGGAAAGGTGACGATCGAGATCTCCCAGAGGTCCGCCTCCAGGATGCGGCGCACGCCGCTGCCCCGGTCGGTCCTGGAGCGCACCGTCTGGAAGCCGATGGACAGCCCGTCGAGCGCGCCCGATTTCATGAGCTGCAGCACCTCGCGCGCCCGCGCCACGCCGGGCGAAAGCACGCCCTCGACATAAAGCCCACGCTCGTCCTCGCGGATGGTGCGCCAGCGGCCGATGGGCTCGGCCGGGTCGTGCTGGAACAGCATGCGCACGCCCGAGGCGCCGCGCTTTCGCAGCGACTGCACGAAGGCGCCGGGCGCGATCGCGTCCTTGCCGAGGTCCACCTCGCCGAACAGGCTGGCATAGCCGGAAAACACCCCGTCGCCGGAAACGCCCGCAAGCGTCAGATCGGCATATTTCTTCGTCCGCCAGACCGGCAGGTCGTCGGTTGTCATTGGTCTCTCCTGGAAGGAACTAGGGGTTAGGCAATAGGCAGTGGGGTTCCCGACAAAGCCGCCCCCCTACTGCCTATTGCCTATTGGCTACTGCCTCATCTTCTCCGCCAGCCGCGCCAGCACGCCGAGCCCCCACCAGGCCGAAAGGCTGGCCGCGGCCGAACCGGTCAAAAGCACCTCCGCCGGCCCGAGATAGCCCGCGATGCCGAGCCGGACCGCGATCCACAGCCCCGCCGGCCCGCCGAAGACGAGCCCGCAGGCAAGCCCGGTGAGGAAGCGGCATCCCGCCTCGCGGCGGCTCTTCGGCAGGAGATAGATGAGCGAGACGGCCGCGCCCGCGGACGCGCCGATGAGCCGGGCCGTCCACAGCCCGCCATCGTTTCCGAAGTCAGCCATTGTTAAGCCTCTCAGATTATTATGGAAATTCAGAGTGGCGGCCAAAAGCGGCCGCGATCGCCGGCACGTAGGGGGCCGGCGAGGGTGATCTTTCGAGTCTTTTGAATCCCTTGCGAGGTTTTGCTCGAATTCCGATTCAACGCCTTCAGAGGTTGAATCCGGAGATCGGCAAAGCGATTCACGCTTCCCGTTTATACGTCTGATTTAGCACGAGAATCGTCGCTGCCCCTCACCCTAACCCTCTCCCCGCGAGCGGGGAGAGGCGACGTGCCCTACGCAACGTTGAAGAGTGGGGAAACCGGCGCGGCATATCCCCTTCTCCCCGCTTGCGGGGAGAAGGTGGCCGGCAGGCCGGATGAGGGGCAGCGACGCCCTCTCAATACCCCACCGCCCGCCGCTTCTCCTCGTCCGTCAAAAACCCCGCCGTGCCCACCCGCGCCCAGAGCTCGGAGCGTTCCGCCACGAGCCCGCTCACCTGGTCGAGGTCCGGCACCAGTCGCAGCCCATCTCCCTCCTCGGAGAACCACGCCGCGAAGGACGCCGCCGTGCGGCTGACGAGCGGCAGCACGGTCAGCCGCCAGAATGCGCGGTTGGCCTCCTGGTAATTGGCATAGGTGGCGTCGCCCGGGATGCCGATCAGCATGGGCGGCACGCCGAAGGCGAGCGCGATGTCGCGCGCCGCCCCGTTCCTGGCCTCCACGAAATCCATCTCGCGCGGCGAAAGCCCCATCGCCTTCCAGTCGAGCCCGCCCTCCAGCAGCATCGGCCGCCCTGCGCGCGCCGCGCCGGAATAGCCCTCCTCCAGCTCGCTCTTCAGCCGGTCGTACTGGTCGGGCGAAAGGTTTCCGCCCTCCTTCGGCTGGTAGACGAGCGCGCCGGATGGCCGCGCCGAATTGTCGAGCAGCGCCTTGTTCCACACCGCCGCCGCATTGGAGAGGTCGAGCGCCATGGACGCCGCCTCCAGCGGCGCGAAGCCGAGCTGGTCGTCGAGCGGATGGAAGAGCCTCAGATGCAGAATCGCCTGCCCCTCGCCCGCGCCATGCCGGCGCACATGGTTGCCGGTGCGATACTCATAGGCCTCCGGCCAGCCGTCCCGCCCCTCGATAATGCGCATCCGGTCGGGCCGCAGCAGATGCAACTCGCGCAGCTCCTCGCCCACCTGCACGCCCTCGACGAAGGCGTTGCCGGAGAGCAGGAGATGCCCGTACAGCGTCTCGAAGAAGTCCGTCCCCGCCATGCGCCCGTTCGGCCGGGCCAGCAGCGCGAGGCGAAAATCCTCCGGCTGCTCCGCCTCGCCCTCATAGGCCAGCCAGGGCACCGAGGCCGCCGCCTCGGCGATCATGCGCACCGCCCGGTGCGCCACCGGGTTCTTCATGAAGCCCTCGCGCGACAGCGAGGCATAGGACCGGCTCGACCAGTGCGCCCGGCCCTCGGCCGTCAGCGTGAAGAAGCCCGACGCCTTGGTTTCCGCCGCCTGGCGGCGGCGCGTGAGGAAGGATGGCAGTTTCATGATGTCCTCGGTCGTTATGAAAAGCACAAAAGCCGGCGGAGGCATCGCCCCTCATCCGGCTACCGCCACCTTCTCCCGGCAAGCGGGGCGAAGGGACATTTGGGAGCGTTTTCCTCCCCATCGACATTGCTTACCAAGCGAGCGGGCGACCCCAATCCCCTTCTCCCCGCCTGCGGGGAGAAGGTGGCGGCAGCCGGATGAGGGGCGCCTACCCACCCAGCGCCGCCAAAAACGCCCGTCCGTACAAGGCAACCCGTTCCGCCCGGTCGAGCCCGTTGACGATCCGCCGCGCGCCCACCCAGTCCGAACCGCTGCCCGAAAAATGATCCGCCAGCCGCCGCCCTGTGAAGACGCCCTGCAGCATGCCGGCGAACAGGATCTCCACCGACACCGCCAGTTCCATCGCCCGCCCCGGCCGCGCGACGAGGTCGACGCCCGTCAGCGCCGAAAGCCGCTCGTAGTTCCGCCGGTGGGTGATCTGCACCAGCCCGCGCCCGAGCCAGCTCTTGCCGTCCGCGTCCCGCCGCCAATAGGGCGCGGAGACCTGCGGCAGACGCCCCTCGGAAAATGCCCGGTCGAGTTGCGCAATGGCCGCCGCGTCGCTCGCGGCGAAGGTCTCGCGGACCGGCTGCATGCGCCCGCCCGTCTCGTGATGGGCCGTCGCCAGCATATAGGCGAGGAAGCGGCGGTCGTCCGTCTCGCCGCCCCGCTCGAAGCGGTCGAGAAGCGCCGTCATGCCGCGCACCTGGCCGCGCGCCAGCCGCCCGCCGTAAGGCGTCCCGCGCACGGCATCGAAAAAGACCTTGCGGTCGATATCCATCGTCAGATCCCCCGTACCCGCGGCTCGCCCTGCCGGTCGATCACCAGGGCCGTCAGCGCCCAGACGAGCGCGTCGAGCCGGTCCGGCGAGCGGCCGGAGGAAAGCCCGTCCGGGCCGAAATCGCACATCTGGTCCTCCAGCTCGGCGAAGGCGCCGGCATGGGCGACGCGCCCCTGTTCGTAGAGCGCCGCCACCGGCTCCGCGCGCAGGAATTTCCCGCGCGTCGCCCGCACCGTCGAAACCGGCAGGTTGGCGTCGACGCTCTTCAGCATCGCCGTCACCATGTCGCCGCCCTGGTTCACCTCGGCCACCACCCGGTCCGCGTCGAAGCGCCGGAAGGCGCGCACCACCGCGCCCGCCCAGCCCGCCGGGCTCGCGCCCGTCACCGATCCATCCGCCAGCACCACCGCGCGTCCGCTGCCATCCAGCCCCGCCACCACGATGCCGCAGACCGAAGCCGCGGACGCCGTCGCCGGCGGATCGACCGCCACGACGATGCGCGACAGCGGCCCCGGCTGGCGCAGCCGGATCGCCTCCAGCCGCGCCCTCGTCCACAGCGCGTCCTCGCGGTCGGCGATCAGCTCGCCGTCGAGCTCCTGCCGCCCGAGCCGCGTGCCGCCGTAGCGGTCGGCCATGGCGGAAAGGAAGCCCGGCGAGAGGTTCTTGGCATTGTCGGCGGTCGCGATGCGCCGCACCGCTGTCGCCGGATCGGCGGCGAGCGCCCGCAGCAGCGGCACCGGGCGCGGCGTCGTCGTCACCAGCACGCGCGGATCGTCGCCGAGGCGCAGGCCGAATTGCAGCATGTCCCAGGTCTCCTGCGCGTGCTTCCATTTGCCGAGTTCGTCGCACCAGCCGAAATGGAACTGCGGCCCGCGCAGGCTTTCCGGATCCTCCGAGGAGAAGATCTGCCCGATGGACCCGTTCGGCCAGACGAGCCGGCGACGCGAGGCCTCGAAGTCCGGCCGGAAACGCCGCGCAATGCGGCAGATGCCCGACACGCCGTCGATCATCACCTCGCGCGCGTCGCCGAGCGTTTCGGCCACCAGCGCGATGCGGCTTTCCGGCCGCGCCAGCGCCAGCGCATGCACCCATTCCGCGCCCGCCCGCGTCTTGCCCGAGCCGCGCCCGCCCATCAAAAGCCAGACCCGCCAGTCGCCCGACGGGGGCGTCTGTGCGGTGCGGCAGGTGAAGTGCCAGCCGCGGAGCTGGTGCAGGGAGCGGGGGACAAGCCGTTCGTTTGAAGACGAAGGTACATCGGGCGAGCCCCTCATCCCCCTGCCGGGACCTTCTCCCCGCAGGCGGGGAGAAGGGTGGGATGCCGGGGTTTGCGCTCCGTCAGACGCGATTTCGTAGGAGGGCGCGTCGAGCGAGCCCCTCATCCCCCTGCCGGGACCTTCTCCCCGCAGGCGGGGAGAAGGGTGGGATGCCAGGGTTTCCTTCCCATCGGTCGTTGCCGGAGGATGAGGCATGTCCCCGATCCCCTTCTCCCCGCTTGCGGGGAGAAGGTCCCGGCAGGGGGATGAGGGGCAATCTTTATCGACCGCCCCTCGCCGCCCCAGCCCCGCCTCCAGCGCATCGCCCGCTTCTGCCAGTGCCGCCCGTCGTTCCTCGATCATCCTCAAGCCCGCGGCCGCCGCCTTCACAGTCCTGTCCAGTTTCTTGCGCGCCGCCCGGCAGGCCAGCCGCTCCCTACGGCCCGCCTTCCATGGCCGCGGCAGCATCGCCGCAAGCCCCGGCTTCCCGCATCCAGTCCCGTTTCGCGGCATGCATCCGCTCCTTCACGCGTTCTTCCACGAGCCGGTCGAATTCCTCGATCAGCGCCGCCTCGTCGTCCTCTCCACCGGCTTCCGCCTCGGTGCGACCGGCGATCAGCGTGCGCTGCAGGCTGTCGATCTTCTCCAGCGTGCGCACGATCAGCGAGACGGCCTCGATGGCCGCCTTGGCGTCGGTCTGGGCCAGCTTGCGCGCAGCCTCGTCGCCGGCCTCGTCCGCATCGCGCTCGGCCAGCACCTTCTGGCTCTGGAAGCGCTGGAAGCGTTCGCGCAGCTCCTTGGTCATTTCGAGAAGCATGGCCTGCATGTCGAGGAAGGCATCGCCCGGCGCTTCCGCCTTGGTGTCGAGCACCGGCGCCGCGCCGCTCTCGAGGCCCGCGCCCTTTGCCGAAAGCCCGTCATAGACCGCCCATTCCGGCAGGATGCCGTAGAGGTCGGGATCGATCGTCATATCCGTTTCCATCGCAAGGCCCGAAAATGAAAAGGCGCCCGGTCCGAAAGGAACGAGCGCCTGCCAAAATCTCATCCGGGCACCCCCGCCTCTCTCCGAAAGCGGACATGCCCCATCACCAGGGTTTCTGTACAATTCCAAAGGCGGAACGCGCCGTGGCGGAACTGCCCTGGCCGGCCGCGGGCGGCCATCGCCGAACCTTCAGCCTCCGGAAAGCCCGGCGAACCCGCCGCCCGCACCTTTCCGACCATGACATAACCCTACCAAACGACCGCGACGCCGTCAAGGACTATTTTCCTATTCTGGCCGAAAACTTTTCCAAGGGGCCGTTCGGTGCTATCCTTCGGCCATGATATCCGACGACCTCATCACGATGGCGCTCGGCATGCCGGGAGCGCGGGAAAGCGCCCATTTCGGGAAGCGGGACTTCCGGGTGGGCGAGAAGGTATTCATGACCCTGCCCGAGCCCGGCCGCGCGGTCCTGAAGTTCACGCGGGACCAGCAATCGCTGGTGCTGGAGACCGATCCCGGCCTCTGCGCACCGGTGCCCGGCGGCTGGGGACAGAAGGGCTGGACCTCGCTCTATTTCGACGATGCGGACGGTGCGCGGGTGCGTGAGCTGATCGGCACCGCCTGGCGCAATGTCGCGCCGAAGAAGCTCGCCGCCAGCCTCCATTGACGGGCGTTTACTTCCCCTCGCCCACTTCCAGCGGCCACGTCACGAGGTAGTCCTCGTAGTCATCGATGTCGATGCCCTCCTCGCTGACGGTGCGCCCGCGCGCGGAGATGCCGGCCTGGTGCACGGTATCGGGATCGCCGGAGACGAGCGGGTGCCACCAGTAGAGGTCGTGGCCGTCGCGGATGAGGCGGTAGCCGCAGGTCGGCGGCAGCCAGGAGATTTCGGCGACGCTCTCCACCGTCAGGCGGATGCAGTCGGGCACGGTCGCCTGCCGGTTCTCGTAGTCGGAGCAGCGACAGCTCTCCCCGTCGAGCAGCACGCAGCGGATGGAGGTCCAGGCGATCTCGCCGGTGTCCCAGTCCTCCAGCTTGTTGAGGCAACAGAGCCCGCAGCCGTCGCACAGGCTCTCCCACTCCGCGTCGTTCATCTCGGCAAGCGTCTTGGTCTTCCAGAACGGCAGGTCGCCGGGCTTTTCCGCAGTATCGGTCGTCATGCCCGACCCCTGAACCCCTTGCGGCCAAAGGTCAAGGCCCTTGCCCCCGCGCCCTTCCCCGCAAAATCCGTTCTGTTGTCTTCAAAAGGCTGATATCGTGGCTGAATAAACCGCTGGTGACAGGACGTTAACCAGACCCGGGCAGGCTGCGGGCCGTCCCGTCACCCATCCCGTCACAAGGTATGCGATCGTGGAAGACGACAGCCAGAAGCCCGAAAAACCCCGCCGCCGCAAGCGGCACATCTTCCTGCGCATCGATTCCTGGATCGACTCCACGGTCTGGAACGCCGGCTTCCGCGCGGCGGAGATCTGGGAGGAGATCACCATCTTCTCCCGCCGCTTCCACGTCAAAGGCTGGAAGAAGGCGGCCTTCGAGGTCGCCGGCGAGGGCATGAACCTCGGCAGCGCCGGCTTCGTGCTGCTGCTGGCGCTGGCGCTGCCCGCCTTCGAGGAGACAAAGGGCGACTGGCGCAACCAGAGCGACTTCGCCGTCACCTTCCTCGACCGCTACGGCAACGAGATCGGCCATCGCGGCATCATCCACGAGGATTCCGTTCCCATCGACGAGTTGCCGGACCACCTGATCAAGGCGGTGCTAGCGACGGAGGACCGCCGCTTCTTCACCCATTTCGGCATCGACTTCCTTGGCCTTGCCCGCGCCATGAACGAGAATGCGCGCGCCGGCGGCGTCGTGCAGGGCGGCTCCACGCTTACCCAGCAGCTCGCCAAGAACCTGTTCCTCTCCAACGAGCGCACCATCGAGCGCAAGATCAAGGAGGCGTTCCTGGCGCTGTGGCTGGAGGCGAACCTTTCGAAGAAGGAGATCCTGCGGCTCTATCTCGACCGCGCCTATATGGGCGGCGGCACCTTCGGCGTGGCGGCGGCCGCGCAGTTCTATTTCGGCAAGAACGTGACGGATGTGAACCTTGCCGAATCCGCCATGCTGGCCGGCCTCTTCAAGGCGCCCGCCCGCTATGCCCCGCATGTCAACCTGCCGGCGGCGCGCGCCCGCGCCAACGAAGTACTGAGCAACCTCGTGCAGGGCGGCCTGATGACCGAGGGCCAGGTGATCGCCGCGCGGCGCAACCCGGCGAGCGTCATCGACCGCAACGAGAAGACCGCGCCGGACTTCTTCCTCGACTGGGCCTTCGACGAGGTGCAGCGCATCGCAAGGCCCTTCGCCCAGCATTCGCTCATCGTGCGCACGACCATCGACATGGGCCTGCAGGCCGCCGCCGAAGAGGCCATCGAGAGCGGCCTTCGCCAGTATGGCGAGAGCTACCGCGTCAAGCAGGGCGCGCTGGTGATGATGGAGAACGGCGGGGCGGTGCGCGCCATGGTGGGCGGGCGCGACTATGGCGAAAGCCAGTTCAATCGTGCCACCCGGGCGCTGCGCCAGCCGGGCTCCTCCTTCAAGGCCTATACCTATGCCGCCGCCATGGAATCCGGCATGACGCCCGAGACGACCATCGTCGACGCGCCGATCAGCTGGGGCGGCTGGTCGCCGCAGAACTACGGCCGCAGCTATGCCGGCCGCATCACGCTGATGACCGCGATGGCGAAATCCATCAATACCGTGCCGGTGCGCCTTGCCAAGGACAAGCTCGGCACCAAGCGCATCGCCGAGATGGCCAAGGAAATGGGCGTGGAAACGCCGCTGCGCACCGACAAGACCATGCCGCTCGGCACCTCGGAGCTGACCGTGCTCGACCAGGCGACGGCCTATGGCGTCTTTCCCGCCGACGGCATGCAGTCACGCCGCCACGGCATCAGCCAGATCCTCAACTATGACGGCAAGATCCTCTACGATTTCGGCCGCGACGAGGCGCCGGCAAGGCGGGTGCTTTCCGAACAGGCGAACAGCTCGATGAACCGCATCTTCGTCACCATCCCGGTCAACGGCACGGCGCGGCGCGGCGCGCTCGACCGCGGTATCGTCTCGGGCGGCAAGACGGGCACGACGCAGGCCTATCGCGACGCCTGGTATGTCGGCTTCACCGGCAACTACACGGCCGCCGTCTGGTTCGGCAACGACGACTATACCTCGACCAACAACATGACGGGCGGCTCGCTGCCGGCCATGACCTTCAAGCGGCTGATGGACTATGCCCACCAGGGCATCGAGCTTCGCCCCATTCCCGGCATCGAGAACCCGCTGCCGGACGGCAAGAAGGCGACCGAGACCGCCAAGGCGCCGAGCGACGACAATCCGCTGCCGGCGCTCGTTCGTCCCCGTTCGCTCTCCTCCGAGGTCACCCGGCTCCTGAAGGACATAGCCCGGCAGCTCGGCGAGGCAACGCCGCTGAAGGCCGATGGCCGCGTGGCCGCGCTTGACGGGGCTTCCGTGAAGCGGACAGAGTGACGGATAGAGCGTTTCCGCGTTTCTCCGAATCGCAAAAACGCTCTATCTCTTCGTTTCGACGCAGTTCCGGACGCAAGACCGCTTCGCACTTCTGCCGGAATTGCTTTTTGTTTTCGTTTGTCTTGTCGGGAAAACCGGGGTCCACTTTCCCTGACAAACTCCAGCTTACTCCAACGGTCCGATCGTCTTGTTCCGCACGCCCCTCGTCATCGCCACAGCGCTCGCCGTCGCCTTCGGCCTCGGCATCCTGAGCTCGATCTATGCCCTGAGGGCGACCGTCGGCTTCGGCGCCATCACGCTCGGGCCGTGGACGGCCTTCCCGGCGGCGCAGACCGTGGATGCCGACCCCTATGCCAAGGCGCACCGCGCGCGCGATGGAAAGCTGCTGCTCGGCGGGGCGGAGGGCCTCGTCTTCACCGCCGCGACGGACAGCGACCGCCGCACGCTGGTCGAGAACTGCCGCTACGAGATCACCGGCATCACCCCGCCGGCCCGCCTGTGGACGCTGCACGCGACGGACGCGCGCGGCAATCCGCTCGCCGGCGCACGACCGGACCTGCCGACGGGCATCAATGCCTGGTCGGTGCTGCGCGGTGCCGACGGCGACTTCTCGATCGACATCGCCTCCTCCGCCATGCCCGGTAACTGGCTCGCCGTGCCGGAGGGCCGGGCCTCGTTCCTGCTCGTCATGACCCTCCTCGACACGCCGACGGCCGGCAGCTCCGGCGTCATCGACCTTGCCATGCCCGGCATCAAGCGGCTGGACTGCGCCGATGCGTAGCTTCCTCTACGCCATCGCCATCGGCCTGATCGGCGCGGCGCTGCTGCATATCGTCATCATCCTCTCGCTGCCGAGCTTCACCGGCCGCGACGCCTATACACGCGTGCAGAGCCTCGGCGAGGCGAACCGCTTCTACAAGCTGGCGGAAAAGCCCGGCGACACGCTGGCGCCGATCAACGACGACCCGGCAATGGAAACCTCCGTCTGCACCTTCTCGGTCGAGAACGGCCCGATCCGCCTCTATGCGGAAGGCGACGTGCCCTTCTGGTCGCTCGCCATCTATGACGAGGCCTCCAACGAGGTCTTCAGCATGAACGACCGCACGTCGGTCTCGGGCGCGCTCGATACGCTGATCGCGACGCCCATCCAGCTCATCGGCATCCGCAAGGCGGTGCCGCCGGAACTGGAGCAGTCGATCCTCGTGGAGATGCGGGGAGAGGAAGGCTATGCGGTGCTGCGCACCTTCGTGCCGACGGAGAGCCGGCGGAAAGCCGCCGACGGCTTCCTTGCGGACGCAAGCTGCGAGCCCTTCACGCCCGACCAGTAGGCGCGGACGAGCGTCGACAGCCCAGGGCCGCTTCAGGGCCGGCGGGCCGTATCCTGGACGCCGCGCTTTGCGGTCTTGCCGCGGGGCGCGATCATGGCCGGCGTCAGACGCTCGTAGCGCACGCCGGTAAAAAGAAGGATCTTTGCCGGCGCCTCCGGGCGGGCGGCCTCGCGCCGCGGCATTCGCGTGCGCCATTCGCTCATTCGTACCACGTCTGCCATTCTCGCCTCCAAGAGAAGAATCGAGACGGATGAAGTACTCCTACAAATCTCACCCTGCCCGTTTGAACGGGCCGGTGCCTCCGGTTCCGTCACCCGGACGCGGCAGGAGCGCATCGTCATCCCTGTCGCATACGGGTGGAAAACGGCGATACGGGACCAGAAGTTTCCCTTTCACGGGAATGTGTCTGGCGGCCGCCCGGTATCCGGAACATCGCACCTTTCCCTGCCGAAGCGGCGCGCCCGAGGGCGGATCCCGCTTCCTGGTCGAATCATAGCACGTCTTTCAAGAGAGACGAGCCGATCCATGTCCCCAGAAATAGCGGTGATCGGGTTAACAGCCTGTTAAGAATAAGCAGGAACGCATCTTCGCGCTGTTTCACAGGGAACAGGACCCCGCCAAAACCCCTCTTCCCGGCCACGTCCGGGACCGTAGTGAGTCGGGAAAGACGCCGTTTTTCGTTCGAGATTCCGGCACGATTTCCATCCGCCTCCAGCTTTCCATCCAAAAACATTACAATAGTCTAATTTAGATATACATTGAATCAAGACCCATTCACAGCTTTTCGGTAGCGGATGGGCCGGACCGGTTCTCCGCCCGTTAACATTGCTATATATTATATATTTCTAATTTAATATATTAAGGGAAAATACGTGGAATAATGCGCGCCGCGCCCGAAGATAGACATGAAAAAGTGCGCCCTAATATTTATAGTAAAAAAGATAATCCAAAAGATATTTCATGACTTTTACATAGTAAAAATTCCATTTCCTTTTTAGCAACCCCTGATTAAGAAATTGAATTTTCCATTAAAGGTGGCTAATGTAACGTTAACGCCACACGAAATAGAAGGCGGCGTTCCTCATTACCAAGCAACACTGAGAGGATTAGTCATGTTTTCGCGTAGAATCCTATTCTCCGCAACTACAGTTGCGGCCTGCGTTGGCCTTTATGCTTTCAATGCCGACGCCCAGACAACACGGCAGGACCGTGCTGAAAGCGCTTGCGAAGCAGCCCTCGCCTCTGGCGATATGGCCGCATTGCGGCAGGTACAGCGGCGTTTCAAGAATGAACTGACGGCTTGCACCGCCTTGGCGACAACCTTCGTCACCCTTCCTGAAAGCAGCGGCGGTTCATTCGCCGGCCGCCTTGCCACCCCCGGCAACAATGGCGACGATGGTGACGGCGATGGCGACGGCGGCGGTAACGGCGGCGGTCATCATGGTCATCACGGTGGCCATCACGGCCACCACGGTGGCAATGGCGGCCACGGCGGCCATGGCGGTCACCATGGTGGCCACCACGGCGGTAATGGCGACGGCGATGGCCACGGAAACGGGCATGGGCATGGCGGCGGCGGTAACGGCGGCGGCGGCGGCAATGGCGGCCATGGCGGCGACAACCACGGCGGCAATGGCGGTGGCGGCGGCAACGGCGGCCACGGCGGTAACAACCATGGCGGCAACGGCGGTGGCGGCGGTAACGGCGGCAACGGCGGCAACAACCATGGCGGTAACGGCGGTGGTGGCGGTAACGGCGGCCACGGCGGTGACAACCACGGCGGCAACGGCGGTGGCGGCGGTAACGGCGGCAACGGCGGCAACAACCATGGCGGTAACGGCGGTGGTGGCGGTAACGGCGGCCACGGCGGTGACAACCACGGCGGCAACG
>Ga0153917_1000502_pt1 | contig 24806 bp, 24 predicted proteins | sample TSFL001MetaG_FD_104695 | JGI IMG/M metagenome (GOLD analysis project Ga0153917, IMG submission 104695) | Attine ant fungus gardens microbial communities from Florida, USA - TSFL001 MetaG | ecosystem: Host-associated > Fungi > Mycelium > Unclassified | place: USA: Florida, Paynes Creek Historic... | reverse complement strand
CAGCGCCTTTAAACCTATTTTACCGAAGGGCAAAGCACCCCGATAAAATGGACGCTTTATGCGGCGGTTTAACGTTCGTTTTTCCACAAATGAGCCGGTAATTCTGCTATAATACCGATCCTAATTTTTCATGGATAATGATACTTTAGGCTGTGACGTCCCCGGTTTTGTTTCTTTTTCAAAAGAAAAAAAGGAAAAGCGTACTGTTGCCCCTTCTGATTCATTTGAATAAAACAGCATGATTTGTTTTATCCAACATCCTCCTAAATTGTAAAAAGGCAATCCATCTCCTGTTCTTTTAGCAAAAGAACCAAAGCTTTTTTGGGCTCTCTGCTCCAAAACGGTTAAACAGCGCCTTTAAACCTATTTTACCGAAGGGCAAAGCACCCCGATAAAATGGACGCTTTATGCGGCGGTTTAACGTTCGTTTTTCCACAAATGAGCCGGTAATTCTGCATTATAGTATACTACCTATACTAATTTTTCATGAATAATAGTACTATTCGGCAGTGGCGTCCCCGGTTTTATTTCTTTTTCAAAAGAAAAAAGGAAAAGCGTGCTGTTACCATTCCTGGTTTATTGAATAAAACAGTATGATTTGTTTTATCCAACATCTCCATAAGTTGTAAAAAGACCAACGCTCCTCTTGTTCTTTTAGCAAAAGAACCACCGTAATCATAAAAAGAAATAGCCTGCTGCTACACACCTTAAAAAGAGCTCTCGCAATACCAAATAAAAAGGCAACGGCTTAAAAGTAAAGTAACGCCAATAGAAAAAGCGTGGTACTCAACATATCCACCCTGAGGTACTGGTATACCGTGCAACAGATAAGTGAGCCCACGCCTAGGTCGTGAGCTTGTTACTTATCATCCCGTTGCTTTAAATTACCAGTTTTCAGAGCGAGATTCTAAGCAATAGCTTCAAATATTTTTATAAAGTATCGCAAAATTACAGCAATTCTGTAATTCATAAACAAATATAATAAAAAAACAACACGGTATGATATATCATACCAATATTTTTTTAAATAAGTTAGAATTTTAACCTGATACTAAACTAAATAAGGTGACTGAAAAAGAAAAGCTAGGAAATGAAATTCGAAAAATACGGGAATCCATCCAAAGTACCGAATATAGCAAAGACCATATATCTCAGCAAGAATTAGCTGATAAGAATATGGGCTTAACAAAGCACTTAATCGGGACTATTGAGCGTGGTGATGCCAATCCAACTCTGGAAAAAATGGTTTATTTAGCTCATGCTCTTAACAAGAAAAAAATAACAATATTTGATATAGATATTGATGTAGAAAAATTTTTAAATGAAATAAATAATTAAATAAACCAGATAAAAAACTCACATCTGGTTTATTTACTTTGCATTTAAGAATGTATACTTTTTCTATTCTCCAATTTCTTTATTGCATTATTTATTTCATCAATTATTACTTTCTTAATATCCTCGACTACTAAATATTCCTTTAACTCTATTTCCTTCGATAATTCTTCTTCTAAATTTTCAATATAATTAAAGAAAAGTTCCATTCTATTTTTTCTCAAATTCATTCTCTCCAACCAATCTCTTGAATCTTCTATTAAATAAGTAATTTCGCATATTTTATTAAAAATATCATTATTTAAAATATTTGTGTCATATAATACTGTTTCTACATACACAAACATTTTGCATAAATTTGAAATATAGTAACCTCCGCAGAGAGTTATAAAGTATTTTGGATTGTCTAAATGTCTTTCATTAGTATGAATCAAATTGAAGGCGAGAAGCTTCTCAATTAATTCTTTACATACATCTTCGCTAGTAGCAAAATATGAAATGAAATTTACAATTTCTTTATAATCTACCTCTGCTTTATCAATTCTAGCATTTATCTGCAAAAATTTAAGTAAGTATAGGAATATTAATTGCTGCTTTTTTGAGCCTAGTTTTGAGTCAAAGATATTTATTACTTCTGACCTATCTTCCTTATAGTATTTCCAAGGACCTAAAACACTACCCTTAAAAACTTCATGGAATGGAAAATCGAACTTAGAATCTCCTTCAATATAATCCTTGATTGCCTTATCTGCTTGTATATGACCTGAAATCAGAAAATTTTGTATTAATGTAATTCCTTTTCTCGTATTCCTATCACTTAGGTACTCTAGTAGTTTTGAATTAGTTTCATTTAGTACGCTTTTTTGTACAATTCTAAAAAATAGACCTAAATCGGTTACATTTAATCTACTCCCTGAGTATAATTCAATAATTGCACTTTCATCCTTAAGCGATCTACTAGCATAATTTAATCTTTTAGATAAAACATCCTTAAACGCAGGAGGATTAATCCAGAATTTTTTCAATTCATAAGCATTAAAAATTGAACTATTTTTATGTTTAATATATGTAGAATCCCTTAAAGAAATAAAAACAACGCATTTTAATGTTTTTGAGATGGATATAGCTTCAGAAAACACCTTTGTTTCTAAATTATCATCTTCATATAAATCTACATTATCTATAACAATTACACATAATTGTTGAGATGCGATATAATTATATACTTTTTCTACATAAGGTTCTCTTTCTTGAAAATCTTTATCAATAATTTCATTAATTTTTTCATCAAACTTTTCTTGACTTAGTAATGCATACGGCCCTCTTCTTAAGGCTTCAATTTGTTTTTCATAAGCTGGTTTTATTACTGTCACAAAATCTGTAGGATTTTCCTTTTTCTCTTCTAATAAGTATTCATTTAATGATTTATATAAAAAATTTCTTGGGTTACCATTTACCCCCATCTTTTCATAGTCAATATAAATCCAATGAGCTTTTTGTTCTCCTAAAATTTCTTTTGATTTTATAAGTTCAAAGTGTTTTAAATAAGTAGACTTTCCAGAACCAACCGATCCTATAATTAGAGTAACAGGTGATAAAACATTTGGAGTTGATATCTTTATTAAATCTACTATAGCATCGTTTTTTTGTTCTCGCCTAATTTTTTTAGCTGGTTCAAGAATACTTGGTTTGTATTGAGTTAAATGTATTTGAAGAGTCTTATCAAACTTTGTTCTACTATCACTTTCCACATAACATTCTCTTAATATATCCTCATTACTTAAAAGAGCTTCTGACATAATTGCATTATCAATACCCTTCATTATATGATCTGCTATACTATTCCTTCCTAACCTATAATCTGAATTATCTAATATATTTATGATTTTATTGTTCAAGACTATTTCTAGTTCAGATGAAATATTTAACAAACTACCTTGTTCTACATAATGAACTTCAAAAAAATTAAATAACTCTTCTGCATCATTTAAATCTTCAAATGGAAACAATATATTAGCATGTAATTTATCTCTATCGTCATATTTAGTTGTATAAAAGCACCAACATGTTCCATTTGTAACAATTACTACATCAGCTCCCTTATTGATTGCATAAGCTTCAGCTTGTTCTAATGCTTTTTTTATTTCCCCCGTACCAAGGATAGTTCCGTTCACCTTAAGTTTTTTTCTTCTAGTTGGGCTTGGAAACGTGGCTCCTATTTTTTTTGCTTCAATAATAATTTTGTAATCACCAGCCGTAAGTAAGTAATCAATATATCCCGATTTTTCCCCACTAGTATGTGGTTCAACACTAATTTGGCCATGTTCCCACTGTAAAACTTCTTTTATTATTCTATCAATAATATCAAATCTGGTTTGAGCTTCGCTTTCATTCTCTAAAGTTTTATCCAAAGCTTTTTTATGTATTTCCGAAAATATGTCAGAAACTTCTCCCCAATCTTTCATGATTAAAACATTTATACTTAAAAAAAAATTATATATCTAAATGATATCATTAAAAAAATCATTACACCACAATATTATGTTAAAAAAAAATAAATACAAAATATTTTACATTTCTATATTAATATGCTTATCGAAGTAGTAATTTAGAGTAATTTATTAGATTAGACCTTTAATCAGAATAAGTGCAACTATACACATGTCCAAACTCAAACAACTACGCGAAGCTCAACATTTAACGCAGGAAGAACTGGCAGAGAAAGCCCGTATTTCGGTACGGACCATACAGCGCATTGAGGCGGGTACCGAACCCAAAGGGCATACGTTAAAAACGCTCGCACAAATTTTAAACGTTGCGGAACGGGAACTCGGTTCCCAACCTGTTGCGGAAGAACAGGTGGCCGTTGCCGGTATTACAGAACCCGTGGTTGCGGTAAACGACGTTGTTGCTGCACATGATCTGCAACAGCTAAAGCTCCTCAACTTATCGTCCATACTGTTCGTGGTACTGCCGCCGCTAAACATTGCAGCTCCGTTGCTGCTTGCGTACTTTCTAAAGCAAAAAAATCCTATAGTACGGCAGCTGGTTTCGGTGCAGATGTTATGGACCCTACTGGCGCCCATTGTGTTTATGGCGGGCATCTTTTTAAAGCCAGGAAACCGCTTTACGCTTGGGCTTATGGCCGCCATCGTACTCAGCAACGTGTACCTCATCCTTCGCAATGCGTACGAACTCGACCGTTCCCATAAATTGCGTTACAAGCTGAATTTCAATCTTATATAACGGCTGTCGGGACATTGGCGGGTTATTGTCGGGCTGTTTTTTTGTTTTCTGAAGGCCGGGTTTCCACCTTTGCCTAAAAAAACATCATGACCAACACCTTTCGCTTTTTTATGCTGCTGCTGTGCGCTTTTGCGCATACGACACAAGCACAGGTTCCCGCAACCGACCCGCTTTACCGTACGATTATGCAGCACGACAGCCTGCTGTTCCATATAGGGTACAACCACTGCAACCTGCCCGTACTTCAAAACCTGCTCGACACCGATTTTGAATTTTACCACGATATCGGCGGCACCCAGAATACGCAGACCTTTATGCAGGCGTTCCAAAACGGGCTGTGCCGCGATACGCTTGCTTACCGCGCCCGGCGCGTGCTTGTTCCGGGAAGCACGGAACTGTACCCGCTGTACGATCAGGACCGCCTGTACGGGGTCATACAGAACGGGCAGCACGCTTTTTATGAAACCGAAGCCGGAGCACCTGAAACCTTTGGCAGCACGGCGCGGTTTACGCACCTGTGGCTGCTGCGCAACGGCAGCTGGAAGCTTTCGGGAGCGCTGAGCTTTGACCACAACAGCGACCCTAAGCGGTTGCCTGTTGCCGGGCAAACCGACAACGACGAAATCAACGCCCTGCTGCACGAACACCACATACCCGTTCTGGGTGTAGGGCTTATAGAAGATGGCCAATTGCAACAGCTGCGCGTATACGGCCACCTGGAACCCGGTACCGCTGCACCTTACAACACGGTTTTTAACGTGGCATCGCTCACCAAACCCGTAACGGCACTCGTGGCCCTGCAACTTGTAAACCAGGGAAAATGGAAGCTCGACGAGCCCCTGGCCCATTATTATACCGATGCCGATGTTGCCCAACACCCCTATGCGCAAAAGCTTACCACGCGGCACGTACTGGCGCATACGACGGGTTTTCCGAACTGGCGCTGGAACCTTCCTTCCAAAAAGCTGGATTTTGAAGCTGCACCCGGAACCCGTTACGGCTATTCGGGCGAAGGGTTTGAATACCTGCGCAAAGCGCTGGAAAAAAAGTTCCGTAAACCGTTGAACGAACTGGCAAAGGAACTGCTGTTTACAAAGCTCGGCATGCCCGATACGGACTATATCCGGACTGCTGCTGCGGACGCCCCGCGTTTTGCTACGGGGTACAATGCGCAGGGAGCTGCCTATGCGCCTGTACTAAACAACCCGGTTAATGCGGCCGACGACCTGCACACCACCCTGGCCGATTACGGCAGCTTCCTATGCTTCCTGCTTAACGGGGCCGCCTTAAAACCCGAACTTTATGCGGAAATGACGCAGGCACAGGTTAGCACCCAACCCCACAAGGCCTTTGGGCTGGGTGTGGAACGGTACGAACTTGGAGACGGGGCTTTTGCCCTGGCACACGGCGGATCGGATGAGGGTACGCGTTGCACCTTTTTCCTGCTTCCAAAAACCCGTAAGGGACTCTTAATTTTTACGAACTCCGACAACGGGCACCTGCTGTACGAAAAGCTCATCGTTAAATACCTTGGGGCACAGGGCAGGCGTATCGTTGAAATTGAAACGCGAACTGCAGAGCCGTGATCTTTTATGCCTGATTTTGTCGTTTCAGGACAATCCGAAAAGTTTTATCTTGCACGTGTTAACCTAAAGGCAGGCAACAGGAAAAACTGCCCAACGATACCATGAGCATACTGGACCAACTGGCGGCCGCTTCGGGCCGCAAAGATGAAGAACTCAACATACAGGCCGCCCGGCACATTGCGGCCGCACACGACGCTGAAGCGGTAAGCGAGCTCGTGCAGCACCTGCGCAATAAAAACAAGGACATCCAGAGCGACTGTATCAAAACGCTGTACGAAACAGCCGCCCTGAACCCGGAACTGGTGCTGCCGCACCTGGAGGTGTTCGTGGACCTGCTGCACAGCAAAAACAACCGCCTGCAATGGGGCGCCATGACGGCCCTGCACCAGCTTACCCCCTTAGCACCGGACCGCATTTATAGCGTGTTGCCGCAACTGGCACAGGCTGCCGATAAAGGGTCGGTCATTACACGCGACCACTACGTGGCCATTTTAACGCAGCTGTGTACGGTACCTGCGTATGCACCCGATGCCTTCAGCCTGCTTAACGAGCAGTTGTTGAGCTGCCCGGCAAACCAGCTGCCCATGTATGCGGAAAACGCCTTACCTGTGATTCACAGCCTTAACAAGTCCGTCTTTATCAAAACGCTGAGTGCCCGCCTCGGTGATTTTGAAAAGGAAAGCAAGCGCAAGCGCGTGGAAAAGGTGCTTAAAAAAACCGAAAAGATTTAACATGGCGTTTTACGACCTGTCTAAGGAACAACGTGCGGAAACGGTAGCACGCATAAAAGAAGACCTCCGCCTGGATCTGCAGGGGGTTACCTGGCAGCGGGCCCTTCGCTTTTTCAGTGATGAGGATACCTACATACGCAAGGCGGCCTACCTGTCTGTTGGCCGGCTGTATTTTGAAGAACCCGCACTGCAGCAGCTTGTCCTGGGACTGTTGCAGCTGCTGCACGATTCACCGGATTTTAGGGTACGGCAAACCGTGATCAACGCGGCGGGGGAAATCGGCAAAAAACAGTTTGAAACGGTGCGTTCCTTCTTTGACCGCGGCCTGTTCGACGCCCACCATTCGCCACGCAATGCCGTTATCGGCTCCATAAAGAAAATGGGCGAAGTAAACCCTGTTCCCGTTCTGGGCTGGGCGCGCGAATACCTGCACCACCCCGATAAGGAAATCCGCCGCGAGGTATGCCATGGTATTGAACTGCGCGGCCGCACGCACCCTGAAGACATTTTGCCGCTGCTGCAGGAACTGGAACACGACCGTACTCAACGGGTACGGTCCACGCTCGTGCACGTCATCGGGCAGATTGCCTATAAAAAAGGCTGTATTGAAAAGGTGGTGGAACATTTAAAAACCTGGAGCAACAAACAGCTTGTGGCCGATGCGCTCGAAGAAATCATCGACGTTCACTACCGCTACCGCAACTTTTCGGCCCTTACACAGGAACAGGCGCGTATGTATATAGAAAAGTATTTTAATTAAAACCTATTCATCTACTCCCTATCTAATATGAAAACCACCTTTGACACCGTTCTTTTTTATGTACGTAACGTAGCCCTGCTTACGGATTTTTATGTGGACAACTTCGGATTTAACGTACAGGAACAGGCCGACGGCTGGGCCCTGCTCGATTCGGGATCGGTACGTTTGGGGCTGCACCGCATGGGGGCCGGCTATACTTCGGAAACACCGGGAACGGGCAGCAATGTAAAGCTTGTTTTTGAAACCGAAGAAAGCATAGAAACGGCGCGTTCGCTTTTCTGCAGCCGCAACATCCCCATGCGCGAAATCAAAACCTTTCCGGGTTACGTTTACTGGCTGTGCGACGGTACGGATCCGGAAGGCAACGTGTTCCAGCTGAAGAGCAGGACAAGGGGTTAATAGTTATAAAAATGGCAAAAAATGCCCGCAGACTGCCTCATTACGGTGAAATGTAGTATATTCGCACCGTGCGAAAACTTTTGACCATATTGCTTTTGGCCTCCTATTTCCTTTCTACAACGGAATGCATCCAGTTGTTGAAGCTGCCCGTACTGGTATCGCACTACATAGAGCACAAGGAACACAACAGCAACATGACGGTTTACGGCTACCTGGTACATCATTACGAGGGGCACGAAAAAGACGAGGACTGGGATACGGACATGAAGCTGCCGTTTATGCAGCATTCCGATCTGCTTCAGGTGCTCGTGGCACCGCCCTTACCCCCCATTAAACTGCCGAAAGGCCCGTGGGTCACTATTTATAACTCCAACATCTGCTGTTTCAGGGAACAGTTTGTTCCTTCGTCACCTGCCGGTTCCATCTGGCAGCCTCCTCAACATTGTTAATCGCTTGGTTTAAACACAGGATCCGGTAGCATTGCTATACGGGACATCCTTATGTCTCATCCGATTAACAACATTTTTATGCTTAACAAAATAATTGAGTTTTCCGTACGGAACAAACTCATCATAGGGCTGTTTACGCTGGCCCTCGTGGTTTTGGGTATTTACGAAACCACCCGGCTGCCTATTGATGCGCAGCCCGACATTACCAACAACCAGGTACAGGTCATTACCGTAGCCCCTTCGTTCGGCGCGCTCGATATTGAACGCCTCGTAACCTTTCCTGTAGAGCAGGCCAACAGCAACATAAGCGGTATTGAGGAAATACGCAGCTTTTCACGTTTCGGGCTTTCGCTCGTGACCATCGTGTTCAACGACGACACCGACATCTACTGGGCACGCCAGCAGGTGGCAGAACGGCTGCAGCTTGTAAAGGACCAGATACCGCAGGGCATCGGAACGCCCGAGATGGGACCTATTTCTACGGGGCTCGGTGAAATTTACCAGTACGTGGTACGCGCCGAAAAAGGGTATGAAGACCGCTACGACGAAACACAGCTGCGCACCATACAGGACTGGATCGTACGCCGGCAGCTGCTCGGCGTAAAAGGCGTGGCCGACGTAAACAGTTTCGGCGGCAAGCTCAAACAGTACGAAATAGCCGTAAACCCGCAACAGCTGCAGGCACATGGCCTTACGATAAACGAGGTTTTTGAGGCACTTGAAAAAAACAACGGCAATACAGGGGGCGCCTATATTGAAAAAGGGCCCGCCGTACTGTTCATACGCAGTGAGGGCCTTATTGGTTCGGTAGCGGATATTGAGAACATACGGGTTAAAAAATCCGGCTCGGGTACCCCGGTTTTTCTGCGCGATGTCGCCACGGTGAACATCGGGTTTGCCACGCGCTACGGCGCCATGACCTATAACGATACGGGCGAGGTATCGGGGGCCATCGTTATGATGCTCAAAGGAGCCAACAGCAACGATGTGGTGGGCAACATTAAGGAACGCCTTGCCGAAATACAGAAAACACTGCCCGAAGGGGTGGTCATAGAACCGTTCCTTGACCGGGCCAAGATGGTAGACAACACCATCAGCACCGTTAAAACAAACCTGGCCGAAGGAGCACTCATCGTGGTATTCGTACTGGTGCTGTTCCTCGGGAACTTCCGCGCCGGTTTCCTTGTAGCCTCGGTGATCCCGCTTTCCATGCTGTTTGCCGTGATTATGATGAACCTGTTCGGCGTGGGCGGTAACCTTATGAGCCTCGGAGCCCTTGATTTCGGCCTTATCGTAGACGGAGCCGTCATTATTGTGGAAGCCGTGATGCACCAGCTGGCCCATCACAAGAAGTTCGGCCTTAACAACCGGCTTTCACAAGACGATATGGACCAGCAGGTGGTTTCTTCTGCCACGCGCATGGTAAGCAGCGCCGTATTCGGGCAGATCATCATCCTCATCGTATACCTGCCCATCTTTACGCTCAGCGGCATTGAGGGCAAGATGTTTAAGCCCATGGCTCAAACAGTCGCCTTTGCCCTTACCGGGGCGTTCCTGCTTTCGCTTACGTACGTGCCTATGATGAGCGCGCTTTTCCTGAGCAAAAAGAAAAAGGAACGGGCGAACCTTTCCGACCGCGTTATGCACAAAGTAGAACTCTTCCACCAGAAATACCTTATAAAGGCACTGCGTATTCCAAAAATCATCATTGCAACCGTGGTGGTGCTTTTCTGCGGAGCCGTAGCGGTATTATCGGGTATGGGCGGGGAATTCATCCCGTCGCTCGAAGAAGGTGATTTTGCCGTTGAAGCGCGCATACTTCCCGGAAGCAACCTCAGCACCACCATAGATTATACGTCCAAAGCCGCCAAAATCCTTAAAGACCGGTTTCCCGAAGTAGAAAAGGTGGTAACGAAGATCGGAAGTGCCGAAATACCTACAGAACCCATGCCTATGGACGCCGGGGATATGATCATTGTATTAAAACCCAAAAAAGAATGGACCTCGGCTTCCACCTTTCCGGAACTTTCGGAAAAGATGAGCAACGCCCTGCAGGCCGTTCCCGGCCTTACCACAGGCTTCCAGTTCCCCGTACAGATGCGTTTCAACGAACTCATGACCGGCGCCCGGCAGGACGTGGTATGCAAAATATTCGGAGAAGACCTCGAGGTACTGGTGCAGCAGGCGCAACAGCTCGGAAACCTCATCCAAACCGTAAAAGGGGCGCAGGACCTGTATATAGAGCCTGTAAACGGCATGCCGCAGGTGGTGGTGGAAATGGACCGCAACACCATTGCCCGCTACAACCTGGATATTGACGACGTGAACCGCGTGGTGAACATGGCACTGGCCGGGCAGAGTACGGGCATGGTGTTCGAAGGGGAAAAACGCTTTGACCTTATCGTGCGCCTTGACCAGTCCAAACGCCGCAACATGGAAGACATCCGCAACATCCTTATCCCTACACCCGACGGCATACAGATTCCGTTACAGCAGGTGGCACATGTAACGCTTAAAAACAGTCCCAACCAGATACAGCGCGAAGATACGCGCCGCAGAATCGTGGTAGGCTTCAACGTCCGCGGACGCGACGTGCAAAGCATTGTGGAAGAACTGCAGCGCAAGGCAGATGCGCAGCTAAAGCTGCCAACAGGCTACAGCATTACGTACGGCGGGGCGTTTGAAAACCTGAACCAGGCCAAGGCCCGCCTTGGCATTGCCGTGCCGGTTTCGCTGGCGCTCATCTTCCTGCTGCTGTATTTTGCGTTCCGCTCGGTAAAGTACAGCCTGCTTATTTATACCGCCATACCGCTTTCCGCCATAGGCGGGGTGTACTTCCTTGCACTGCGCGGCATGCCGTTCAGCATCAGTGCGGGTGTAGGTTTTATTGCATTGTTCGGGGTAGCCGTACTCAACGGCATCGTACTCATTGCGGAATTCAACAGGCTCAAGGCCCACGGCCTGGCCAATACCACGCGCATTGTGCTGCTGGGAACACGTGTAAGGCTGCGCCCCGTGCTTATGACGGCCTTTGTAGCCTCGCTGGGCTTCCTACCCATGGCCATAAGTACGGGCTCGGGTGCCGAAGTACAGCGTCCGCTGGCCACCGTGGTCATCGGCGGGCTTATGCTGGCCACCTTCCTTACATTGTTCGTGCTGCCGATACTGTACATCCTGTTTGAAAAAATTCAGAAACCGCGCAAACGCCGCAGGTTTACCACCACCGCAACCGTATTGTTGCTGCTGGTTACGACATCCGGTACCTTTGCGCAGCAACCTGTTTCGCTGGAACAGGCTAAAGAAATGGCCGTGCGCAACAGCCTTGTGGCCCGCAACGGAGCCCTGCTTACGGAATACCGTAAAAAGCTTGAAGACGGTTATCTGGACCTGCCGAAAACATCGCTGAGCGCCGAATACGGCCGCATCAACAGTACAGCAAACGATTACAAGATAGGTATTTCACAGGCATTCTCGTTCCCTACCGTATACGGCCGTAAAAAGGACCTTTTACATGAACAGTGGAAAGAGGCCGCACTGGGGCAGCAGCTCACAAACGCACAGCTGGAACAGAACGTATCGGAACTGTTCTATGAACTGCTCATCCTGCGCGAAAAGCAGCAACTGCTGCTGCAGGCCGACACGCTGTTTGCCTCGTTCCTTGAAAAAACGCAGCACCGCCTGCGCATGGGAGAAGCCAACCTCATGGAAAAAACGGCAGCCGAAGTACAGCGCTCCCAGATACGCAACCAGCTTAAGGAACTGGGAACGGCTTACGACATCACTGCACTTCAGTTTGCGCTGCTGCTCAACAGTCCGGAAACCTGTGTTCCGCAGGGCAACCTTATGGCGCAACCCATACCCGACGAGGTTTTTGGGGAAAACGCCGCGGCACATCCTGAACTAAAGCTGCTGCAACAGAAAATCAACAGTTCTGAGGCCGAAACCCTCCTGGAAAAAGCACGCTTCCTGCCCGACCTTTCGGTGGGGTACTACACCCAAAGCATGCAGGATACCGGGAAAGACCAGTTCGGCTCGGTACAGGTGGGCATAGGCATTCCCCTGTTCAACAAAAACCGCAGGGCGCTCGTAAAAGCAGCCGAACAACGCACGGCGATTGCCGAAAACGAATACAACCAGGAAGTACTGGTATTCAACAACAAGGTGAACCGGGCACTGGCATCGTACCGCATTCAGAAGGAAATCGTAACCGATTTCCGCGAGAACCTGTTGCCGCAGGCCGACCTTATCTTTAAAACGTCCGAGAAGCAGTTCATCGCAGGTGAAATCGACTACCTGCAATGGATCCTGCTCAACAACCAGGCCATTGCCCTGCGCAACGACTATTTTGGCGCGCTGCAGCAATACAACCGTTCGGCAACACAACTTCACTATATGCTCTATCCTAAAAAATAAAACCATGAAATATACGTTCATCATCGCCTGTCTGCTGCTGTTTGCAGCCTGTAAGCAGGAAGCTGTAAAAGAACCGGAAACAAAAAAAGCCGAAAAGGCCGAAAACGAACTGGTATTAACCGAAAACCAGCTTAAAACTTTTGAAATCACCACCGTAAAAGCCGAAAAAAAACCGGTTTCAGGCATGTTGCTGCTCAACGGTAAGGTAAGCGTGGATCCCGATGCGCGCGTGTCGCTTTCCAGCGTACTCGGCGGACATGTAAAAACGGTCCGCGTACTGCCCGGGCAACAGGTGAAAAAAGGCGAGGTCATCGTAACGCTCGAAGACCAGCAGTTCATCCAGCTTCAGCAGGACTACCTCACCACACAGGCACAACTGCTCAGTGCGGCTCCGGACTACCAGCGCCAGAAAGAGCTTAACCAGAACAAGTCGGCCAGCGACAAGGTGCTACAGCAGGCCGAAACGGAATACCGTTCCCTGCTGGCCGTTAAAAGCGGCCTGCAGGAAAAACTGCGCCTGCTTAACATAGATCCCGCTTCGGTAGCGCCGGGTAAAATAAGAAGAAGCATCCATATTACAGCTCCGTTCAACGGCATTATCGGAAAGGTGCTCGTTAACAAGGGCCGGTATGTAACCCCTTCCGACGAGCTTGTGGAAGTCATCAACCCGCAGGGGCTGCTGCTTACGCTTAAGGTGTTTGAAAAAGACCTTTCGGGAATACAGGTAGGACAAAACCTGCAGGCGTTTGCCAACGGCAGCCCGGACCATACGGTACAGGCACGCATTGTCACCAAAGGAGGCAGCATTTCCGAGGACGGAAGCACCGAAGTAACGGCACGCATAACCGGCGGTTCTTCAAAAGATTTTGTAGACGGACTCTACATCAACGCCCGCCTGGCTGTTGAAAACCGTACCGCCTATACCCTGCCTGCGGAAGCCGTGGTATCGTTCGACGGCAAAAACTACGTGTTTGAAAAAACGGCTCAACATACCTTCCGACTGCACGAGGTAGAAACAGGTGACACCTTTGAAGGTCTGGTCCCCATTGTAAATCATGCCTCCCTGCTTAACCGCAACATCGTGTGCAAAGGGGCCTACAACCTGCTTACGGCTTTAAAAAACAAGGCAGAAGCATCATAAAATAAAAAATACCTGAACAAAACCGCCGCATGCTTCACTGTATGCTGCGGTTTTTTTTATAGAAACAGGACTTCCGGTGTAACATTTTCCCTTTGCCCGTATCTAAAGGAAAAATTTAACACGAATATTCATGAAAAAGTTTCTTTTATTCTTCCTCCTTTTTTCAGCATCATGGACTGCCACAGCAGCTGAATACCCGTTTTCCGTAACCCGTTACGGTACGGGAAAACAGGCCGTCCTCTTTATACCGGGTTTTGCCAGTTCAGGCACCGTGTGGCAGGAAACCGTAAACCAGCTGGGCAGTGGCTACACCGCCTATGTACTTACCATGGCAGGGTTTGCCGGGGAAAAACCATCTGAAGATACTCCTTCGTTTGAAGCCCGCACCAAAAGTATCGCCGCCTTTATTGAGCATGAAAAAATAGACCGCCCCATCATCGTAGGGCACAGCATGGGCGGTGCCTGGGCACTGGCTGTAGCTGCCGAACTTCCCAACAGGGTACAGAAGGTGGTAGTAGTGGATGCCCTGCCGTGCCTTGCAGCCGTATCCAACCCCGATTTCCGGGCTGATGCACACCCCGACTGCAGCGCCATAGTACAGCAGATGACGGCCATGCCCGACGCCCTGTTTAAAACCATGCAGCAGGGTGCCGCAGCCTCGCTTTGTAAAGATACCGGAAAACAAAAGGACATCGTGAACTGGAGCCTGGCATCGGACCGCAATACGCTGGCGCAACTGTACTGCAGCTTCCTCAACACCGATCTGCGCACGCAGCTGCCGCAGATAAGCGTACCTGTGCTCATCCTTTTACAGCCGAGCTTCCAAAACATCAGTGAAACGGTGGAAGGCCAGTATGCCGCCCTGCCGCAGCACGAAGTACATTATGCTTCCAAAGGGCTGCACTTCATTATGTATGACGATAAATTGTGGTACCTTAACGAACTCAACCGCTTTATCCGCTAACGGGCTTATGGATTTTGACGAACTGTACCAGAACTACTGGCAAAAGGTTTTCCGGCTGTGCATGGGGTATGTGAACGATTATGCCACGGCACAGGACCTGGCGCAGGAAACCTTTATTTCGGCATGGAAGCACTTCGGCGGCTTCCGCAACGAAGCACACATAGGCACCTGGATTTACCGCATTGCCACGAACCATTGCCTGCGTTCGCTGGAACGGAAACGGCGCGTGCACACAACGGACCTGCCCCCGAACCTTTTGGAGGAACAGCAACCCGATACAGAACCCCATATGCGCCTGCTGTACCGCTTTATATCGGAACTGCCCGAAATAGACCGCATCGTGATCTCGCTTGAGCTTGAAGGTGTAAAGCAGGCTGAAATTGCGCAGATCACCGGGCTCGGCGAAAGCAACATCCGTGTAAAGATCCACCGCATCAAGCAGCGGTTAACCCAAAAATTCAACGAACATGCAACATAACATCGATTTCGCCAGCCTGTGGAAAAAACAGGAGGTTCCGCCTGCCGACCGCGAACAGCTGCTCAAAGGCATCCGGAAGCTTAGAAGGGCCTCGCTGAACAGAACGCTTTTCCTTAATATAAGCCTTTCGGCTACGGCCGTGGCCATCGTGCTCATCGTGGTGTTCTTTAAACCGCAGCTTGGGCTTACCAAAGCCGGCATCGTATTCATCCTAAGCTCGTTTTTGCTGCCGCTTACGGCTGCCAACCGCATGGTGCCGCTGTACCGAAGCCTTAAGGATACGGTTTCGAATACTGATTATTTAAACACGTTAAGACGTATAAAACAGCGCGAACAGCTGTTGCAGACCCGCACCATGTCGTGGTACTTTATACTGCTGTCGTCGGGTATTTTCCTGTATATGTACGAATATGCCCGCAAAATGGAACTGCTCTGGGCCTTTACCGCCTACGGCAGCGTAGCGCTTTGGATTGCCCTGAACTGGTGGGTGATGCGGCCTCGTACCATTAAAAAGAACAACCGGAGGCTTGATGCCCTCCTGAAGCAGCTTTCGGATCAGGACTACCAGCACCTGCTGTAAACCTAAGGCAGCCCACAACGGGCTGTTTTTTTTGCCCAACCTGAAAAATAAGCAATGCTTCTTAAAAAAAACCATCAAATACCTACGTTTAAACACTCTTTTTTATATTTTTATCAGAAATAAACCAACCTTATGAAACATTCTGTATGGAAACATGCACTGTTGCTGCTGCTGTTTTCGGCACCGGCCTCTGCGCAGATGACCTACCTCGGGCTTAAAGATGAAAGCAACGTGCGCAAGGCGCAAAAAGCGTCTACTGCCTCGTTCACTTACTGGAGCAAGACCAAAATCATCGGCGATTACCTGTACGTACCCACGCGCAAGGGCATTTACCGTAAAAACCTTAAAACCACCTTAAACGATACGCTGTGGCAACAGTATGCGCTGCCCAACGTCCCGGTACGCGATTTTGTAAAGAACGGTACCAGCGTACTGGCCATTACACATACCGAGGGTACAAGCAACCTCATCATGAAATCGGCTAATGACGGGCAATCGTTTACCGATGCCACTTCGTCGTTCTTTTTCAAAAATACGTCCGTTAACGGCATTCTGCAGATTGCGCAAAATCCTAACGATGCCAACAGTGTAGCCGTACTGCACCGCGGATACGGCATAGCCCAATCGACGGATTTCGGCAGCAACTGGAAAAACCTGCATGCATTCCTTGGCGGTTACCAGGACTGGTTCGTAGGGTTTAACCCCAACGATAGCGGCAACATTATGTATACGGGTGAAGAAATCTTTTTCCGGTCGTACGTGCAGGCCACCTACGACGGCGGAACCACCTGGCAGCGTGTTGATTCTTTGCAGACACACTGTACGCATGGGATTGCTTTTCACCCTACCGACAAAAACGTCATGCTCTCTTATGGGGAAGGTCGCATTGGCCGATCGACCGACCAGGGTCGTACCTGGACCGATTTTAACTTTTTTCCCATCTATGTATTTAAAGTACTGTACGACCCGGCAAATCCGGATATTGTATATGCTTCGGGCGACTTCCCCGGAATAAGCGACGACCTTTTGATTTACAAATCTGCAGACGGAGGCAAAACCTGGTATTTAAGCTACCGGCAGACCCTTAAAAATTCGGACGGCATTATGGATCTGCAGCTTTACAAGGATCAGCTCATTATTTACACGCTCATCAACGGGATCTATTTTATAGATACTGCCCTGCTCGAGGTTCAGGACCCAGAGGTTGCCGCCAAAACAACCGTATACCCGAACCCGGCTACAGAGGTGGTTCACATCGAAAGCCCCTATACCCTGAACAGGGTAAGCCTATACGATCATACGGGAAAACGCGTGCTGCAGCAAACGCTGAACTCCGGAAAAGCTTCTGTAAACCTGCAAGCGCTTGCAGCGGGTATCTACCATGTAGTTCTGGATACCGAAAAAGGAAGCGCCTCTAAAAAAATCATCAAAAAGTAAAAACATTCCTATTGTGCAAAAAATCGGTGTAAGTTATCTGCAAAACAGAAGCATCTGAACGGTTCGGACATGCTTTTCGCTTGAAGGCTGGTGTAACTTACCACGACCATTGAATATGCGGAACTATAAAAGAGTCATGGCTTTTGTTCACGACATCCTTTTTATATCTTTGAGCCGGATTTACTACATGAATGATGGCACACTGCATTCTTCATAACCTATGATTACACTAATGAATGATGGAAATACAACAAAAGCGCTTTTTTGAAAAACAGGAAATAAGGATAATGGAAACAAAAATCCTGCACAAAATAACAAAATTCAGAAGCCAAACAGAAATAACGATTCCATACGAAAATTTAAGCCGGAACATAGAAACATATACCAGAAGCAAAGATCTTTTTTTTATACCCTGTATTGTGTGCTGCGTTTGTACCTTCTTCGCTTTTATATACCGTGGATCAGCAGTCGAAATCAATACCTGGATCTTTTGGTTCCTGTCAGCTTTGATTTTTGGTATCCTTTTTCATCTTACAAAAGAAGATCAGTGGAGGATTCAGTATCAGAACAGTTTTTATCTGTACCTGTACCAGAAACATCCCAATAAAGAAACGGTTGATGCGTTTCTCACCACGCTTTTTGAAACCAGAGATCAATACCTTCGCAGTCTCTATTTTAATGCGCCAAACAAAAACATACCTTATGAACTGCAAAAATCGGATCTGCAATGGTTAAGAAGAATGGAAGTCATTACATCAGCCGAGTTTAATGAAGCTATTAAAAAACTTGATGAACTCTTTAAACAGGAAATTCACAAAATTGGTTTTAATTAATTTCTTAAGTCATTAGATTTATTTTCCATATAATAATCACACCATGAAAAAACACCTTTTCTTATTCCTTCTTTTCAGCACGTTCTGTTTTGGACAGGAACGTACAGATTATCTCGAGGAAGGAAACAGGCTGCTCAGCGAAAATAAACCTCAAAAAGCCGAACAGGTCTTTTTAAAAGCCCTGGAAACGGCTCCCGACGACCTTATTTTTCAAAGCCAGCTGGCGCTTTCCCTCATGGACCAGGAAAAGAATGAGAAAGCGCAAACCATTCTAAACGGTATTCTAAAAAAGGACCCGGCGAATACCGCAGCATTGTGGTACAGCGGCATTAACCAGTATACACGAAGCGAGCCGAAATTTAAAGAAGCGCTTCTATACTTTCAAAAGGCAGCAGTATTTATAGATGAAACATCGCCGCAGTTCTACGCTGTAAACTATTTTATAGGGCATTCCTACAAAAAGCTGCTTTATACAGAAGGGCTGTCTTATAATGAAGTGGATCAAATGCTGGCGGCGCTCACTATTTACAAACAATCTGTTACAGGTACTTCTGAAGAAGAAAAAATGCAAAAGTTTATTGACAAAATCAAAACGCAGCGGCCTCCTGAAAATGTAGCAAAATGGTTAATTACAACCGCTGACCGTTATGAAAAAACCTTACAGAACGTTATAAAATAATTAATAAACCTCTTACATTGGGACTCTTTACCTTTTTAAAACGAACACCTGCCCCTACATTTGAAACCGCGTACGGGGTGTTTACAAGACAGCGCTCCAAAAGTGCCGAAAAGTTCTGGACGTGTACACAAAACGGTATTTTTTATGCGGTACGTGGTACAGAGCAGGCTCCTTTTGGCGACCTCGTAGATTTTACCGGCCGGCTCGATATGGAACTCAACAGCATCGAAGAACCGCTCAACCAAAGGTTCCGGCTGCTGTTTGAAGAGGCCGGGCTCGACGTGTCCTTTACATCCTGGAAGCAACGTTATAAAACAGAGGGCGTGATAGTATATGCCGCGACACCGGAACATACGGTATGGGACGTTACGTTTGAAGAATTAAACGAACCATACGCGCATTTTTCCACAACGGTAACGAACGGACAGCTATCGGATTTTGTGATGGACCTTTAGCTTAAAATATAGACAAGGCACACAGAAGTTTTTTGTTATTATGCTTAATTTAGCACCACCGGCAGCTGTTCCCAGTTTAAAGTCTGTGGCCTAACTTTACGACTTATGAAAAACACCTTCTTATTCCTCACCCTTATGCTGGCTGCGGCTTCTTCGTACGCACAGCAGGATTATATCGACAGCCGCATCATTACGACCGACAACGACACCCTGTATTCGAAAATAAAGGTGCGTACCAATATTTTTGACCGCAGGCTTATAACGGAATCGAGTTTTTACCGCAAGGTAATCCTCGTAGACGAAAACCATAAAAAAACACAGCAGATCAAGGCTAAAAGCATCCGCCAGCTGCGCTTTACCGATCTTAAAGGGGAAAAACGTGTATATGTAAATGATAAAAGCCAGCTGCAGCAGCTTATGTTTAAGGGGAAGCTTACGTGGTACCGGCGTATTTCGGTAAGCCCCATGGACGGCACCGTGCATTATTTTGATTACCTTACGGATGCAGACGGCAAAACCTACAATATGGGCCTTTTGAACAACAAGAAGAAAAACCTTATGGAAGCCGTAAGCTCACGCCCCGACCTTGTAAAGGAACTCGAAGACACCAAAGCAGCAGATGTGGACGTACTTGCCATTTTAAAGAAGTACGAAACGGAATAATACCTTATACCATAAAAAAAATCCTTTCCGTTTGGAAAGGATTTTTTTTTATCACTATAACTTAGGATTACCTACAATCCTGCATCACAAAAACTAATTCGATAAATAAAGCCGCAACAGGCTGTCCGCTACCACCGATGGTTCTGAAAACAGTGTCCCTTCAGCTGAAACCGAAACAGCTTCGTAGCGGTAGCGCAACACTTTATTCACTGGTGTGCCCTCCAGCACCACGCCTTCTTCTTTACCCTCTACCGGTCCGCATATCAGCAGCGTGTTATGATACAATATCGGGAAATACGTGGTGTCCATACCTAAATGACCAATCCTGAAGGTGGTATGCTGTTTGTCTGTTATGTATACATCTTCTAAAACATCCGATAAATCATAACGGCACCAAACCGGGAGTTCTTCGTTATTCATTATAACCGATCCTACATAACCTGTTTTATACCCGTTCTCTGTAAACGCCCATTCTTTACGTTCGGGTGGTGAAAGCGTAACGGACAGACTGTTGAATGCAGCTTCACTTAAACGAAAAGGCGTTACGCCGTGCGCTTCGAATACCCGTTCTTCTTTATGCAGCATAAACCCGGTATTGGCTGTGTTTCCCTGTCTATACACCTCTTTTATTATTTCTTTACGGTCGGGAATAAACAGCCCGCTTTCTTCTTTACGGCAGCTTCCCAGCACTAAACAAAAGAAGAGGACAACGATTTTATTCATCATTTAATTGATTGATTTGAACAACTTTACCCCCGCCCTGTCAGTTCTTAAGGAATTGACGCACAACTTCCCCGGCTTCGGGTTGCGGCACCACCTCTAAATTTCCGTTCGGGTCCGGTTGTATCACTTTTACTTCATAAGGCGTGATGTCATGACCGGTCACCACATAATCAATGTAATCATGGGCAACCAGTACAAGCTTACCATCGAAAATATACGCTTTTAACCGGGGTTCTTCGTATGCTTCTGTAAAAACATGATATGCTTTACCACCTGCTTCATCATATAAATAAAGCCGGATGCCGTTATGCTGCGCAATCCTTACCAATGAAAATTCGGATTCCTGTACCCTTACCTTTCCGACAAACGCCACCGTATCCTTCATTTTCTGAAAACCGGGTTCACCGTCCCTTAAAGCTGATGTAAAAGCAGGCGTATTGAACCGCGATTCTGCAATGTCGGTTAGCGGCATTTCCGGAAGCTTGAATGCAAACCGGTATTCTTTTACAGCGGAAAAGTCATATGTCAGCTTTCCTGCCTGTAAAGCCCTTCTCAATTCTTCTTTCATAAGCACGGGCTCCTGTTGTTTCTTTACTTCTTCAGCCTTTTTTACACATGATGCAAGCAAAAGCATACACCCCAAAATAACAAGCTGTTTCATGTTTTTTAATACTATTCGTAGGTACAACGTTTTTTATTCCTCCTTATTGCATTCAATTAACCCGGCCAGGGTACTGTTAAACAGCCTGAGGTTTTCCCCTGCTGCCGAAAAGAAGTGCACATCGGCCTTTTCAATAGCCATAAGGGCTTTTCGCAGTACGGCGGTACCGCTTTTTGTAAGCTGTATGACCTTGGCCCTGGTATCGGACGGATGCTCCTGCCGTGTAAGAAATGCTTTTTCTTCCAGGGTACGCAGGACCTTTGATACCATCATACGGTCTGCATTGGTCTGGTTGGCAATGTCCATCTGCGTTACAGCCGGGTTTGTCCGGGAAAGCCAGCCCAGGGCGGCCAGCAATGCAAACTGTGTCTGCGTAAGGTCCAGCGGATCCAGCACCTTTTTCTGGCGGCGCTGCCACAGCATCGTTACCTGCCCCAGCAAATAACCGGGACTGTCTTCAGGACTGCTGAAATGAAATTCTATTTTATCAGACATGGCAGCTCCCTATTTTTCGTTCAAGAACGTGAGCTTATAACCGTCGGGGTCTTTTATATGAAACGCCGTACCAAAAGGTGTTTCGATAAGGGGCCCCACCGAATCAAGACCGTTCGCACTGAATTTTTCCCTGAGCTCCCCCACTTTTTCGTCTACAGCAAACCAAAGGGCCACTCCCGTCCCGAGTTCTTTACCTTCCAAAGGTTCCAGGGGAGTGCGGATGGCAAAACTGGCTTTTCCTTTACCGTATTTAAAAATACAGGCCTGCGGATTGGCATTGTCTATTTCAAACCCCAATTTTTCTGTATAAAATGTTTTTGATGCTTCCAGATCGCGTACCTGTAAAGAAGCAAAAGTCAACTGTTTCATGTATCTAAAAATTAATTGTTGTCGCAAATATAGTATACATAACAACAATATACAATACTTGTCTTTTTATTGTATAAAAAAAACGAAATCTTCTAATACTGAAATCTTCTTCCTCCTGTTTTTACTATTTTAGCATCTGAACATTTTCAAAAAAACACCTATGCACCTTCATTACAGCCTTGACAAAAACGACTATTTGCAATATTTTCTGTATGATGCCGCACACAACAAAGATCTTGTGCGTAAAAAACGTAAGACTTATATTTACCTGGCCATTCTGCCTATTATAATCGGCGTTAATATCTATAACACTACTGAAGGCTGGTATTATGTCATTCTTTTTATTTTCGTCCTGTGCCTGTTTGCATTTACCTTTAAACCCAGCGATAAATTGCATTACAAAAACTTTATCGACAAGAATTACCAGGAACGGATCAACCTTGAGTCGGACCTGTATTTTGAAGAAAACATGCTTATGATTAAGAATCGTATTGCGGAATCTAAAATTTATTATGAAAGTCTGGAACAGATTAACGAAACGGCCGATTATTTTTTCCTGAAACTCAAAACGTCTGAGAGCATCATTATTCCCAAAGTCAAGATCAGCAATGAAACCGAACTAAAACGGTTGCTTCAGCAGCTGAAAAACCAATATCGGTTAAAAGATCACATCGACCTAACCTGGACAACAAAATAATTCGTCCCCTATGAAAAAAATACTGGAAACCCCAAGGCTTTATTTAAGGGAGCTGTGTACGGACGATGCCGAACACTTTTACCGGCTCAACCTCAACCCCAACGTCATCCGCTATACGGGCAATACAGCTTTTGCATCGGTTGCCGAAGCACGGGAATTCCTTGAAAACTACGACGACTACCAAAAGAACGGCTACGGCCGTTGGGCCGTTATAGAAAAGGCTTCCGGAACCTTCGTAGGCTGGTGCGGGTTAAAATACGACGAAGCTACAGCGGAAACGGATATCGGCTTCCGTTTTTTTGAAGAACACTGGAACCGGGGGTTTGCCACCGAAAGCGCCCTTGCGTGCATACGTTACGGTTTTGAACAGCTTGGGCTAACCTCCATTGTGGGCAGGGCCATGCGTGCCAATGCGGCTTCTGTACGCGTGCTTGAAAAAGCCGGACTTCAACATATGGGATCATTTGATTTTGATGCGGAAAATAAAGGCGTGCTGTTGCGTATAACCCGGAGCCTTTAACTATGAATTCCATAAAAAAGTTGCATATTACCTGAAACCAGTTGCGCAAATGATAACACCCCTTTCCGCATTCGGCCGGAATAGCGTAAATTACGGTATATAAAAAAACGCTTATGAAACCCGTGATTACCAAAGCCATGCAGGAACAGCTGTTAAAGGAATACGAAGAGCTGTTGCTTGCGAACAACTCCGGGGGTGCCGTAACCCCTGAACAGATACTAACGGATGAGGAAGTGCAGCTGTTATTTAAGATTACCCGAAGAACCCTGTACCGATACCGGAAAGAAGGCAAAATTCATTATTTCAAATTAGGCAACCGTTCGTATTACTTCCGCCCCATCCTGTTCCTCAATATGTTAAAACTTTACCAGGATGTATAAAAGAAACTCAAACATGATACCATGATACCTCCTTCCACAACTGTTTAACTTAAACAGTTCACTGCCAAACAGCAAGCAAACGGCTTGTTTGCATGGCCTTCTTACAAAAAAGGAGGCCATGTCTTTATTTTTTATTCCTGCATAAATACCCGTATGTTTTACCGGAACCGAAAATTGCCGAACCGGCTGCGGAAGCACCATGGTCCTACGCAACGGCTTATGTGCCTTTAATGTCTTTTTTCGGACCGCCGGTCTATTTATGTCTACCCGAAGCGTGGACGAAGCTAGGACGAATCTAGGACGAAGAACGGATATAGAACACCCGAACAAAGGATATAGAACACCCGAAGAACGGATATAGAAACCATTTTTTATCCGAAAAAACCGGGAAAGTTTGAGACAATTTGGGAAAGTTTGGGAAAGTTTGGGACAAAAAATAAAATGAATGCACCCGTTTCGGAACTTTAACTTATAGAAATTTTAAAAATTTACGTGTTATGGGAAAAATGTATGATTCCTTACTGGCCGGCACATCCGGGCGCACAGGTCGCGTGGTGGTTGCCAATGTTCACGGAAGTGAAATTTCAAAGGTACGGCCAAGAGGCCGCAGCAGGGTTCCGTCACCGAAACAGCTGCTCATTCAGAAGCGTTTTAAGCTTTGCATTGCCTTTATAAATTCTTATAGGGCATATGCCCGCAAGCATTTTGGAACCCGTTCGGGTATGCGTTCGTGCTACAACCTGGCCATGATGAACCTTCTGGACCATTTCGTCATAGACTATGCACAGGAAACCATTACACCCGACTACCCT
>Ga0153917_1000501_pt1 | contig 24858 bp, 26 predicted proteins | sample TSFL001MetaG_FD_104695 | JGI IMG/M metagenome (GOLD analysis project Ga0153917, IMG submission 104695) | Attine ant fungus gardens microbial communities from Florida, USA - TSFL001 MetaG | ecosystem: Host-associated > Fungi > Mycelium > Unclassified | place: USA: Florida, Paynes Creek Historic... | reverse complement strand
GTAATACCAGCATCAACACGCAAATAATCGGAGCTGACCGAATGAACCCTGTTTAGTGAAGACATAGAAATGACCAGCCCACCGGGGACCAGCGACTGGCCATACTGAGTATGAGCCTGCCCGTCGCCAGAATTCTTATTCTGCTGGATAGTGGTGTTACAGTGTCTGCTAGTGACATTAAGCCGCCTTGTTAATCAGGAAGCAACGCAGAATAATCGGCTGTTAATGCCAAGTTTAGTCCGGTAATATCTCTATCGACAGCGCCCATCCCGCTCTGCGGCAGTACGTGGATAGAACATCCACAGGCCTCCTGAATTGTGTCAATTCTCTGGCGGAGCTTACCGCTTTACAATGACCGCTGATATATACCCGCTGCCGGCAGCACGAAGCAGAAGCAGAAGCAGAAGCAGAAGCAGAAGCAGAAGCAGAAGCAGAAGCAGAAAAAGCATGATTAAAGGAGATCTGAACGTCAACCACCTTTTCTGGCACGGAATCGTTGCGCTGCACACGGCACACCGCGACGGACGAACAAACAGATATGCCCGCGCAGGCCAACCTTTCCTGACCCGCAGCCTCGCCACGGCCGAAAAACAGCGACGATTTTCCATAGAGATCGCCATCGACATCAGCTGGCTACTGAAAGAAGGGCGCGAAAGGCCTGCGCGCAGACCCGCCGGGCAAGCTGGAGTACCTCTAGCGCGCCGGGAACGGCAACCTAGCTGAGCAGAACGACCTTGCATTTCAAACGTTCTGCTCACCAGAAGCATCTCGCCCGGGGGACACCAAGTAAAATGATTCGGCCTGGCCTTTGCATAGTGCACGCATCACCTCAATGCCTTTGATTGTGGCGTAAGCCGTCTTCATGGATTTAACCCCAGCGTGGCACCGATTATTCTTTTCAGCTTGCCATGATGGCATTCAATAACGTTATTTCGGTATTTAATCTGTCTGTGTTCAACGTCAGGCGGACATCGGCCTTCAAGATTGAGCAGAGCCAGCGCACGGCCATAAATGGGCGCTTTATCCGTGTTGATGAATCGCGGGCTCTGCCGCTTCCTCACATCGTTGATAAGTTTACCCAAGAACCGGTATGTAGCTTTGCTGTTACGGCGGGAGGAGAGATAAAAATCGACAGTTCGACCTCGGCCGTCGACGGTCTGGTGAAGGTAAGCCCAGCGGCCATTAACCTTCACCGTATGTTTCACCAGCGTGCCACGGGCAAAGATCGGAAGGGTTAGCGCAATGAGAAGCAAAACCGAACTGACAGAAGGGCACAAATGTCAACGACGGGTAAAAAGTGATCCACTTACATCTCCACCGACGGTCTAATATTGATCCACCGTTTTACTCAGGATTAGCTTCCGCTATAACCCCGGCCTTTCGTTTCTGTTTCAGTCGATAGCTCTCTCCTTTTATTTGAACAACGTGTGAGTGGTGTAAGATCCGGTCCAGCATCGCGGATGTTAGCGCCGCATCACCGGCGAACGTCTGATCCCACTGCCCGAACGGCAGGTTGGAGGTCAGGATCATCGCGCTCTTTTCATAACGTTTGGCGATGACCTGGAAGAACAGCTTTGCCTCTTCCTGACTGAACGGCAGATAGCCTATTTCATCGATGATGAGCAGCTTCGGCGCCATTACGCCACGGTGAAGTGTTGTTTTATAGCGACCCTGGCGTTGCGCTGTGGACAGCTGAAGTAACAGATCCGCCGCCGTTGTGAAGCGCACCTTGATACCCGCACGTACCGCTTCATAGCCCATTGCTATTGCCAGATGCGTTTTTCCCACCCCGGATGGCCCCAGCAACACGATGTTCTCGTTGCGCTCTATGAAGCTCAGTGAACGCAGCGACTGGATTTGCTTCTGCGGGGCTCCTGTGGCGATGGTGAAGTCATACTCCTCGAACGTTTTCACCGCCGGGAAGGCCGCCATCCGGGTATACATCGCCTGTTTACGCTGATGGCGGGCCAGTTTCTCCTCATGAAGCAGATGCTCCAGGAAGTCCATATAGCTCCATTCCTGATCCACAGCTTGTTGCGACAGCGCCGGCGCTGCGCTGATAAGACTGTCCAGTTGCAGTTGTTCGGCGAGAACCATTAACCGTTGATGTTGAAGTTCAACCATTATGCGGCTCCTCTGCAGAACGTGTCATAGATGGACAGAGGATGATGCAATGGCTGCCTGTCGAAGGTCACCAGGCTTTCGTCTACCTGTACGTGATATTGTTTTTTCTCTGGCGGCAGAGCCAGCATGGACTGCTGTTCTTCGATCCAACGATCGCAGGGACGGGTCTGGATAGTTTCATGCTTCCGCTGGTTAGCGATATCGTGCAGCCAGCGCAGGCCGTAGCGGTTGGCTGTTTCAACATCGACGGTTATCCCCAACGGACGCAGGCGAGTCATTAGTGGGATGTAGAAGCTGTTGCGGGTGTACTGCACCATCCGCTCCACTTTGCCTTTAGTCTGTGCCCTTAAGGGGCGACACAGCCGCGGAGAGAAGCCCATCTCTTTGCCGAACTGCCACAGGGAAGGATGGAACCGGTGCTGTCCGGTCTGGTAAGCATCACGCTGGAGCACTACCGTTTTCATATTGTCGTACAGAACTTCCCGAGGTACACCGCCGAAGAAGCTGAACGCATTGCGGTGACAAGATTCCAGCGTGTCGTAGCGCATGTTGTCGGTGAACTCGATGTAAAGCATTCTGCTGTACCCCAGAACGGCAACGAACACATGAAGCGGTGATTTACCGTTCCGCACAGTGCCCCAGTCAACCTGCATCTGCCGTCCAGGCTCAGTTTCAAAGCGAACAACAGGCTCCTGCTCCTGAGGGGTGGCGAGTGAACGTATGAACTCTCTCAGGATGGTCATGCCACCACGATAGCCCTGCTCCATGATCTCGCGGGCGATAACCGTCGCCGGGATTTTATAAGGGTGAGCATCAGCGATTCGCTGACGAACATAGTCCCGGTATTCATCCAGAAGTGAAGTAACTGCAGGACGCGGCGTATATTTTGGCGGCTCAGACTGTGCCCGCAAATAACGCTTTACAGTGTTACGGGAGATACCCAGTTCCCTGGCGATCGCCCGACTACTCATACCCTGCTTGTGCAGGATTTTAATTTCCATAACTGTTTCAAAAGTGACCATAAGCTCTCCCGAATCAGGAGAGCAGATTAACCCCTGGATCTGATTTCAGGCGTCGGATATGGATCACTTTCGCACCGTTAGTGACACACAAAAAAGCCCGCATAATGGCGGGCCAAAGTGGTTCATAGCAGGATTAACCTGCAAATCTCGTACAGCTAACGCGCAACATCCTATGTGCGTGTAGCTTTTTAAAGATAGGGGGATATGAAGTCTGGCGATTTGGGAATGCTCTTACAAGTTATGAGGTTAGGATTGTTCCGGGTATTGACATGGAAAAGCCTGCTCGGTGGCCAGATGTGGCGTGGTGAAGCTTTCATTATTTGATGGAGGTGGCTATGGATAAGGAGTCTGAATTTGAGTTCTTTGCTGGCATGACACTTGGAGTGGCTATGGTTCTTGGTACATGCGTCATGCAGCTTTTGACCGAAGAGCAGGGGATAACCAGAGGGCCAAGTTGAGACGCTTTACTGCGATGGCATGGGCGACTTAGCAGTGCAATTGGCTCTGGATGTGCTGACTTTGCAAAAGCATGAAAAACCCGGCGCGGCGGCCGGGCTATTCTTTCTCTTTCGATGGTTTAGTGGACGGAAACAGCCCTCTAATAACCCCAAGAAATGCAGCAAAAACATTTAATGTGACAGCGGAAGTTATGGCTATGAGAACGTTCTCTGAGAAAATCTCTTTATCAAACCTGAATTTAATGCAGGCATAAATACCTAAAAGCCAGCACCACCCGTAGAGAGATTTTCGTGCTACTTTGTACGCTTTATCACCGTATTTATCCCGAAGTGCCCGGTCAGCTTTTCTATCCTCAACATCTTCCTTTATCGGGGATGGGTGCCTGCTCTGCGTTCCGGCCCTGGCAGCATCCACCTCAGACTTATCTTCAGGTATGTTCCCTTCAGCAACATTTAATGAAATGTCGTCAATGGATTGTGGCATTATTTTATGCAGCGCTTAAGAGTGTCGTTATCAATCACGGCGCTTGTATCACTAGTCTCTGACCATGCCGTTCCATCCATGTGCGTCAAAGCAGAAAGCTGCGTTGCTCTTAAGTTTCCATAAACACTGATTATCTTATCTATTAACTGGTTGGTTCTGAAATCATTTGCAGGAACCACTGGCGTTACAAATTGCACATTGAGATTGCTGGGATTCCATCCATTGCCATCAATAGTGCTGATAAGGTGGTTAATTGGATTCGCGCCATAACTTTTGATCTCGTGATAAAGAGATGGGATCACTGGCCCGTACTGCCACTTTGCAAAAAAATCATCGAAAAGCGGTTCGTTATAAATTTTAAGATGCCATGACTGAGCATAGAACATCAGTTTCTGCAGCTTCATTGGGGACAAGTCAGGAATCAACCCGCCCAGCGCCCTGCTAATGAAGGCGTTAGCAACAGCAACGGTTGGGTATGCCATCTGAGCCTCCTTCGGTAAAATTTGGATAAGGAAAGCCATCTCCAAAAGCTGAACTTCCAGCTCGGACTGTATGAATGCACAGGCATTATATTACCCCAAGTATACCACATTGCATATAGTATATTGTAACGAACTTTGCCGCCATTCGAGAAAGATAGCATTACGTACTAATGATTCATGAATGATAGCACAATTGCCTAAGTATTCACCCAAACTTCTCTTCCGACGCTAACCGCAGAAAATACCATTAGGGTTAAACCTTACCCCTTTGAGGGCTTCAGCAAGTGAAAGCTCCACGCTATACAGAAAACTTTCTCGCTCGCCTTTTTAGTTGTGGGCACCCATGCTTTTGCATCGCTAGCCGTATAACTGCCAACTTCCGCGAATGGACCAGCCAGCACAGAAGCAAACAGCGAATAGTCCTATTGGTAGCGCATCAGCGGGATATCAGGGGCAAAGCGGGGGAGGGGCTACTAATGCAGCTTCCAACGATAGCCGCTCCTCGGAAGCATACAATCTCGGAGGACGCTCCCGCTATAATCTGAGTAGTTATGGTTATCTGTTTGGCCAGGCAAGCTGGCTAAGTGACCGGTTTAATGGTTATGATGCCCGCGGCGTGGTGACAGCAGGTTATGGTCGTCAGCTTCTTAGCGGTCCTGAACATGCACTACGAGTAGAATTTGGTCCGGGCTATCGCTATGATACTTTCCACAATGGGGGACATAACAGCCAGTCTGTGGGGTACAGCGCCCTAAACTATCAATGGCAAATTTCTGCAGCGGCTAAGTTTATCGGTCTTAACCAGTTTTGGTAAAGACACAACGGCCAATTCAGAAACGGGCTTGCAGGCTGCAATCAACTCTCAATTAGCTCTCAAACTTACTTATAACGTCACCTGGAATAATCATCCGCCAGAGTCAGCTCCCCACCGAACCACTGCCGAGCTGACCGCCATCAATGTGGGATAATTAGACGGGGAAGCGATAAAAATCAACCATAGCAGATACCTGGATAATTCTGTTGAGTAGGATCACTACAACATCAGGCGGCTCCGGCCGATGCTGGTCAAATCCTTCCGCCGTGCGTAGACGGTACTGACAGGCATTGAGCAGTACGCAAAGGGCAGCTCCAACATCCGAACAGAGAAGGATTGTCTGCGGCAGAACAGTTTTATCTTTTGGCTGCTTAAAAAGCAGTAGCGCAGATTCTGACGCTCTGCTTGCGTTAATGCGAAAGAATCAAAGGAGATACTTCAAAGTCGCCTGATTCTTTATTATTCAACAAATATTCAACAAAGCCTCAAGAGCAATGAACCGACTCACCATGCAGAAGTCTGACACACTGAAATATACAACCAGAGGCTGTTATTATGAAAAAAATCGTCTTAGTAATTATTCTTTCTATGATTTCAGGAGCAGCACTGGCTCAGGGCGGAAAAAATATGTCTGAGTGCGCAAAATTATTGCCGAAGGATAATAAGCACTATAACCTGACTATAGATGCATTTATTAGTAAAACCAGAAACGTTCATGGAAATTTTTTTATTTCCGATGATTCTAATAAAAACCCACCTCCTGATAAGGTAAAGGAAAAGTTGAAAACAATGATGCCGTTTAATGACTGCGTTGGAAAATTAATGGAATAATTATCTCATTAGTATCAGGGGTAGTTATGAGTTCAATGAATTAATTGCCCCTTAAATACAACATCCGGATCATGTGTTCAACGAGTTGATCATGGTATAAAATCACCGTTTTTCTTTGCGGTGATATGATGGCTAAATTTGATGTGTTGTAGGGGGAGTGGTTAAGATATTAAATTAAGGCTATTCTGATCATAGCTGAAAAAACTCATTTATTCTTTAATTAATGCTGTAATATCCTATCCGAAGGCTAAGCCAACTTTAAATGTAACGCATTGAAAGGAGGTGAGTCATTTTGGGCTTTCTGACGCACCGGGAGACATCCGGCGTCGTAGAAAATTTGATATATTTTGGGATTTTAAACGATGTTCACCTGCCCTTTCAGACTGAATTATCCAGTCAAGGAACATCATTTAAAACTAATGCCACCATCTGTTTTTTTAGCACACTCAGATAGTCTTACGAGGAGTTGTGGTCCTTAGTGTCCATTATTTTCCGCGAACTACGTGAGCGCCGGTTTTCAAGAGAAGCCGCGATTAAAGCGCGAGTGACGGCCTCGCTCAGGGTTTTTTCTGCTTCTTCAGCCGCCAGCTTTAACAGCGTATCCAGCAGGAAGCGCTCATACACACTCAGCGCATCAATTTCTGTGACGGCACATTTATTGACAGCCACACGCGGGCGCCCCTTAAGCAGCCCGATGTCATGCGGTATGGCAGGGCCATTGTAAGCGAACCGGCCGCCGAACGTTATCTCCCTTCTTTTAAGCGTCTTTCCAGGTATACTGAGACTGCTGATGCGGCGAAATCACATCAGCGATTCATTCCTGCTTTGCACTTTTATGTAAAGGAGTTACATAACCTCTAAATAAAAGGTAATTGTGTAATTATACGCGCCGGATTCAAGACGCTGAGGATCAAAGCTAACCTTGATATTCGTTGTATGCGGCCTGCAATCCATGTTATTCCCATAATCACCCGGCGTCCCCCAATCCACGTGCAGCCGACCTAACGTTGTCCTTGACCGCTCGTCGCCAGGAACAGGAGTTGACCATTTAATCCCCCCCCCAGTACCGCCACTACCACCACCGGTATTACATCCCTGATAAGTTAATTCCACACTGTCTGTTAACATACCATCACCTGTTCCTGTGAGGGTCAGTTGGCTCTTGGATATTGTTAATGAAGCGGTTGCGGGAGTATATAAAGGTATTACATTTAGCTGGGTTGGCCAAGAGGTAGCATTTGTTACCCATAGGTCACCGTAGCTCTCTGCAGGTACACATACCAATGTGGCATTTTTCCATCCACTACCTACATCCACCGTCAGTGGAGGGAAAGTTTTGTCCGCCGATCCCTGGCTTATTGAGTAAACGTTGAAATTGGGGCTAGATTTAACAGAACCTATGTCGATGATAGCATAGGTAGTAAATACTCGAGATGAGGGTAACTGCCAGCCATATAAGCTATTGCTAAGGGGGACACTAGAAACTCCTCCAGGTTGCCATCCTTCCGGCGCCAATGTACACCCCCAATTATAACTACACTTACTTACTGCGGTACAGTAGGAGTCAATATAGTACTTGGCGTTAACAGTGACTTTTTTAGCATGAGCTAAATTCGGCGCCATGCCTGAAAAAAATGGAATAAGTAAAAATATGAAGACAATTTTTTTCATTGCGCATTCCTGTTCTTAGCCATTAATTGAAGTTAAATATTTTGAAGCAGGAGGTGTTTTATTTCACCGATTGCGCTTCGTCGCTTTAATACCTTTATATATTTTTATTGATATCTAAGGTATACGGTTATTGTCGTATTAAGTGTTCCTGGCGAAGTTACATCCTGTGTTTGAACCAGACGGGGTGTAAAATCCATATCGATTTCGCCAAAACCCTCAACGTCACTATAAACAACCTCATCTTCTGGCTTAATTGTTCCTGAGCCCCCACCCTCATCTTCTAACCCTATGGCAACTCCAGCAGCAGTACCGCCTATCTGGAAAAGAGTTGGGTCATCCTTATCCGGAACCCCACTCCACTTAGCATATACACCATATGTGAGCGTGCAATTTTTCAGCCGAAAGTATACCGGCCCCGGACGAGCAATCACGTTCCCTTTGCCGCGTTCCCGAATATGATCGCCCATCGGGATATTTATAACCCCCCCCCCTCCACTCCAGTCTGCTTCACAGGTGTTGGTTCCGATGGTACCAACGACCTCAACATATGTTGTCCTTGGCAGGCTTTCAGCGTGTAGATTACATGAAAAAAACCACATACTGATAATAACGGATATATTTTTCCTGTTCAGGATGATTGTACGCTGGCTCATCTCATTTGATGACATGAAATTAAATAAATAAGCGATCGTCTTTTCGTATATCAATATGTAATTACTCATACATTAGCTCCACCGTTATGTGACTTAAAAGAGATCCAGTGGTGGCAGTCGTTGCTGTTTGTATAAGCTCAGCATTCACGTCCAGACTGGCGGACCCATCAACCATATTATACATTATACCTTTATATGGTATGATCTGCTCCCCTGTCTGAATATCTGTCAGTTTTATTCCCACACCTGTTGCACTCCCCAGGTTACGAAAATAGGTAGGGTCCGTCTGTTCTCCGCCGGCATCAACAAAGTAAGCCTTGACCCTAGTCATTCCTGTGTCTTCACAATTATAAAAGTCAATGGTTCGTGTTTTTTTTGATGCCAGTACGCTTCCTTTCTTTTGCGGTTGTAGATTATCGCCCAAATATAAGCGCTCGCCAGTCCAGGGCGCGACGCAAGTACTTTTGGTAATATTTATCGTCACTTTCAGGTCCTGAGCCTCACAAGTTTCAGAACTGAGAGATGTTGGGCATGTATATGCGTAGGAATAATGCATCATGGGGAAAAGCATCAGAATGCCTGATAGCTGTAAACCGATATTTCTTTTTGAAAAAGCCATAACCATTCTCTCTGTACTGAATGTGACGATTTTGAGCGTTCAGGCTTTGCAAGTACACAACGTCGTCGGGATGCAGCTCGGGAATCCGTAGACTGCACCCCAACTGCGTTGAATATACTTCTTGTCTGACTTTAAAATGTCATTTCTGAACAGTTATTTATAAATAATATCGGCAGTTACGACCGAGGTAAAAGTACCAGCTACCTGGCTTTTGTCTGTAACGGTTTTATTCAGGACAAGTTGCGAATTTACACTGAAATCAGCTGTGTTACTGGTTGGCGTGATGTTGCGCTGGCCGCCGGGTACGATAGCTCCCCCACCCGGAGCGGTGAGCTTAAGCGCAACATCAGTTGCAGTACCTGCATTTTTAAATAAGCCGCTGCTCTCGTCCTCAGTACCGTTATAAGTAACGGTGAGGCCGGCAACGTTACAGCCGGTCAGCTTCAAAGTTACTGGTTTTACTTCGCCCAGTGGAGTACCAACATTACCGTCAATCAGACCCACCTTCCCAAAGTCTGTAGTAACGTCTGAGCCGCTCCAGGATGGTGTGCAGGTATTTGTTTCCAGTGCCCCGGTAAATTGAAGGTTCACTGTACTAGGTGCCGCAGCATGCGCGGCGCTGGCCAACAGAGAAGCTGTCGCGAACGCCAGTGCAGTTTTAGTAATGTTGAATTTCATATTGTCTCCTCAGACATTTTTCATAACCGGGATTTCCGGCGTTATTGTTAACAGTTTTCATACTCATTAAGCAGGTGGCGTATTCAGGCAGGAATATTGTCCACGTGCAATCATCGTATCAGCTGGAACGCTTGGTAATTGATAAGACACCGAGCACTCTTCATCAGCGCCATTACCCCACTTTGCCTTTAAAATTCCGCCCGGGGTTAAACCGGACAGGTAGACCTGACCGTCATCACCGACAATGCCGCCGCTTTCGCCCTGGCTCACCGTGGCGCCAAATGGCAATGGTTTGCCGTTATGCCGCAAGGTAAGTAAGGCGCGAGCGCCCAGATGGGTTTTGAAGTTCGCTTTGACTACAGCCCCGCGAGTCGGAACTACACGTGTTACGGCGTCATCGATATCCACATCATCACTGAGCTCTGTCACATCCACCGCAACCCGGTTCTCGCGATATTCACTGGCATAAGGCACGACGGCATAGCCACGCCAGTCAGTACGGATACCGGTGCCATTTTCTAACGGTAACCCAGCCGCTCCCGGGGCTGCTACCAGGACGCTTGTTTGGCCCAGCGGCTGCCCGAGGGTCAGTCCGGCACGATGCAGAATCATCCCGCCTGCGATACCATAATTCACCTGCCGACTGTCCGGACCATAGCTGTACCCGGCAGAAGTCGTTGCATAGCTTCCCAGCCAGTTGAGGCTGGCATCTCCGGTATTGCCTGACTGACCGTCAAAGCCCTGAGATACACTCCAGTTCAGGTTGTTTTCTGCCAGGGCCGTACCGCTAAGCCCCCCCTGTTGAGCGACACGCCCATCACTGTCTTGTGATGCACTATAGTTAGCCCACAAATCATGGTTACGCGCCGGACTACCTAACGGCATCGAAAGCGACAGAAAAAGACTACGATCTGCTTTGTCAAATCCCTTTGTTCGGGTATAGCTACCGGAAACGGTATAGCTGACGCGGCCCAACGTACTACTGAAACCAGCCTGCTGTGAGGTAGATGTACCAGTTTGCCCCCAGTAAGTCTGGCGGGTGCCATTCAGGTAAAGAGAACCCAAATCCCCTAAACGCTGCGAAATGCTTAGTTGCAATGTAGAGCGCCTGCGGTCAGACAGGTTATAATAACTGTCGTCTGGTATTGGCAAAGGGCGCCCATCCGGCCCTACCGTATAAGGTTGATACAACAAGCCCGACATTCTTTTCAGCGCTGTTTCCTGTAATGTGTGGAAACCTCTCGTTGAATAACGATAACCGGCGAGCTGAAAGGATGTTCCCGTGGCAATAAGGGAATGTGCATACAAAAACCGCATGGATTGACCTTCATTACGACTATCGTCTGCAAGCCGGCTGTATGCCTGCGTTGCGTCGCCAGAAATTGCCCCCCAGCCCCCCATATTCAGGCCAGCGCCCAGCGTTCCCGCCTGATAGTCTTCTGCAAGTTGTGTTCCACCATAGACGGTGATGTTCTGTGGCAGGCCCCATTGCAATGTGGCTTGCGTAAAGGCCGGATTATCATAACTGTCGCTGTTGCCACGGTAACGGCCTGCAATCAAGGAATAACGAACAAAACCGTTTCGCTGTAATACGGGTATAGATGAAAAAGGCACCGTAAACGTTTTAATACTGCCATCCGCTTCTGTTACCGTTACGTTAAGATCACCACCTCCGGAAAGTGGATAAAGGTCGTTGATGGCAAACGGGCCGGGAGACACAAAGGTCTGATAAACAAGATTCCCATTCTGGCGAATGCTGACTCTTGCATTGCTGGCAGCAACACCACGTATGTCCGGAGCAAATCCACGCCGGCTATCAGGATACATATTGTCGTCCGTTGCGAGTTGCACCCCGCGATAACTCACGCTATCAAATACGTCGCCAGCAGCGCTTCCATCACCCATTGTCAACTCACTTCGCCAGGGGATAATCGCCCGCTCTACCCAGGTATTTAAATGCTGCCAATGGTCACGGTTGTAATAATCACTCTGGTATCTTTCCCATGTGCGTTCATCACGAAATCGCCAAGCCCCCAGGTTCAGCCCGCTGTTTAGCTGCAGATAATCATTACTGCTATTACCGTAACGTCCCTGATTATTACTGCCATTAAAGCGGTAACTGAGCAACGCTGCGTTTATACCCTCATCCCATTGCTCTGGCGGTATCCAGCCGGCTGGCCGGTTTTCTAAGGCCGCCTGAGGGATACTGATGTCAAAGCGCATTTTCTGAAAATCGAATTGTGTCCAAGCTTGCGGAATAAATTCCCCGGGGGATAAACACGTATCATCATGTTGCTGGAGAAGTTTTGGAAAAGCGCCGACTTTTACGCCAAGTTGAGAAAGGTTCTCCTTGGTGAGGCAGGCTTTTAATCCCGTATGGTCATGAATGGTTTCGTCTTTTCCCCCGCCCTGCGCAATGAAACGCAACGTACGTGACGCAACAAAAACATCATTAAGGTAAATATCTGTCTGATAAGCACCGGGCAGCTGATTACCCTCATGCTCGAAAGCCGAAAGGTCGGCAACAGTTGTGTCCCCATCATGTTCAATCATAGAGGGATCGAAATAAAGCTCGGCACGAACTTCCGAGGCAGAAAATAATAATAAAAAGGGCAGCCATAGGTAATGCGCCACTGAAGCAGCCTTAATTTCTAAGGCTGGGTTTGCTTTCTGGTTGCCAACAGTCATTGCATTTCATTTCCTGTGTAGTTCGTACTAGATGAAATATTCTTAATGTTCCAGTGCTTTGTTCATAGCTTTGGTCACCCCACCATAGTCATTAATATTTTGAAATGTAATTTCATTACCTGTGAAGTTCTTAACCTTCGTTTCAGCATTTCCTTTGGGAGGAACCATAAGACTATCCAGCTTTCCCTTTCCAGCCTTAAGATTAACCAGAGTTATGTAATAAGGTGTAGGGTTTGTTACTTTGAAAACATCACCTTTGACGTCAAACTGCAGGCGTGCCGGGGCCTGTTCCGGAGAGATTTTCAGCCCCGAAGGCCTGACAAATAATTTAATTTTCGTAACAGTAGAAAACGTGATTACGGCTTGGTTATTTTGCTCTTTTTTATCCATTGAAGGAATTGCTTTGACAGAAAAGAAATAAAGCGACTCACGATCATTAGGAAGTGGTGGGCCCGTATAAATGAGACGCATGATGTTTTCATTCTCTGGCCCACTGAGGTAAAGCGGGGGGATGATCTGGAAATCACTTGTTTTTTTTCCATCAGCAGACTCCGCCCAGGACTGGACCAGAAATGAGTTCGTTTTAGAACTATTCTTCAAAGACACAGTTTGTTGCTTGGCACCCTGAGGGTAAATGATTCGTGTGCCTTGAATAATAATGCCTCCTTCAGCGAAGGCTGAGAGCGAAATAATAGATAACATGACAGAACCAGCCGCCAAACATAACAATCGATTTAATGCCATTTGAGTCTCCTGGCTACGCACAACTTGCGCAGGCAAAGCTGAATAAGCAAGCGCCGATAATCTTTAGCACCGTGACAGAAAGTATAATTTTGAATGACCGTCCCTTTTTGTTTCTGACAAGAGAGCAGACACATTTTTGTTTGATGTCATGACTTAGGCGCTACCTACACCATCGTGAGCAATATAAGCAGCTGTTTAAGTAGGTAGAGGTTACGCACGCCCTGGAATTAAAAGCCCTCCAGGGAAGACACTTTGGACCATTTTGACAACCTCATGAGATGCAGAGCGGTTTCACTGCTAAAAGTCAAAAAACCAGCATCTAATAAGGTAAGTGTGGTGATAGTAGTGACTTATACTGAGAGTATTTAAGAATAATCCTTATTTTTTTTAATAAAAATTAAACAAGATTGATTTTGGCTTTGTTCGCCAGGGAAATCCAACACGTTTTAATCTGCTTTTTAAAAGAAAACTTTTAAAAAAACAATAAGATAGCAAAATCTGACGCCCTCCCCATGCCTTCCTTGACTCAACGTAAGATCCCACTGTACAATTTGGTCCATTTTGACAAATTAAAGTTGTATGATGGCCCCGGATTTCGTCTCCCCAAACAGCCCTGAACCGGGCGGGATTGCTTGCTGTGTACCATACTGTGTGCCTTATATTTCGGTGGCCTAGGTAATCCTGTATCAGACGCGTATCCACTCCACGGTCAGCAAGAGCGAATCCACAGGCGTGGCGAAGCATATGGGGACACGTACTGACGGGCAGCTCTGCTTTTACTCCCAGATCACGTACAATTACATGGATGCGCTGGCGAGAAAGCGGATTCTTTCCTGTTGAAGGAAAAAGCCAGTCTGTGTCCTGCCACCTTTCTGTGGCTCTTACGGAAAGCCAGGCACTTATGATTTTTCTTTCATCCGTTGCAAAAGGATGAACAGTTGAAAATCCATTCTTCAGGCGACGTATAAATACTGTGCCGCTGTGCATATCGACATCGGATAGGCGGATAGTTCTCAGCTCACTTACCCTAAGCCCGTGAATAAAGCCCATGTAAATAAGGCAATAATCGCGCAGGGGGTTTGAACCACTACCTGTTGCAACCAGCATTTTTTCGACTTCATTGAAAGTCAGGTATTTTCTTCGTTCCTTGCAGCCATTTTTCATCATCTTCTCCTTTTTTTATGTAATAAAGCTCTCCTGTTCAAACCGGTTTTGAGAGAGCTAACTCATCCTACCAGACCTTTAGCCTGAATCATTATAAATCGCATGCATCCTGAAGCTGTGAATCAGCTCTACTGATAATAAGAAGGCTCTTTGCCTCTCGGCTCATAGATAGGTTGATTCCCGGGTGAGGCACCGTCGTCTGTGAGTAGTGTGGAGTTGCCCCCCGTTAAAACGGTCAAGGTTAAGCCTATGAGAAATAATATTTAATCCTGTGCGCTGTTTAACACATGCATCGCTGACGGATGACAACATGGGTGATAAGTCAACTTCCGGTAAGCGGATCAGATGGGAGATGGGTAACACATCAACTTCCCGCGAGAGATTATGTTTATGAACCGAATCAGGGCAGGTTTTACTAGCCGCAGGAAGAGTTGTTGAAACCAGGTTGGGCGAAAGGAATTTAAACAAACGAAGCTTAAAAAGATCCTTATTTTCAAAAAGTTAATTTTTTTCACTAATGAATGCTAATAACTAACTCACATGAGAAAGATTACCTAATTCATGCCAAGTCGATGCATTGTGGGATGTACCGGGATTAAAAAAGTAGTGAAGTTGACCTTTTTCCCATAGCTCTTACCTGAACGTAGAGGTTTGTCGGGCAGCCTTAGTCTAGGAGGCAAGCGATTGATCCAGAAAGTTAAATATAAACCTCCCATCCTCATGAACCTGATAACTGACCTTCAGGGGTGTCTTGTCATTAATCTTCTTAATAGCAGGATCTAGAAACGTGCGTTTCATCTCGGCTCTGTTCTGTTTCTGAGAACTTGCCAACATGAAGCGCTCACAAATCCAAGCATGGTCAGTTATCCAGATGCCTGTGCTTCTGTATTGACACAAGCTTTCATATAACCGAATGATCCTGATACTGTTGAGCTGGCCACATTCGTATAGAGAATAAGTGGTAAACTGAGAGGAAAGGCCGACCATGAAAGGGATAACTTTATAGTTAAACTCTATCTGCCAAGCACCTCGCCCGTGTTTCATACCCGCCTCAGCCAGCCACGGTCGAGTTACCTGCTCGAATTCACCGTCTCTCGGATAAAACGTAACGCAGGATTGACCAAGGGCCTTTATTCCGTTTTTCACGTCACGACTTGCCACGGCAGTTGCGACATTAAAATATTTTATGTAATCCGCTACGGTTACTGTAAAAGGCGGCACTTCATCAGGAGAAAGTTCGCCATCTCTTTGGCTAAAATACGCCTGCATCAGACAAAGCCACAGCACCCGTTTCGCCTGGAGTGGTAAGTAATATGCCGCTTCGGTTAGCTCGTTAGATTGTTTGATACTGACTCTTTTTTTATAGCCTTTAAAATTGGGCATTTTGATCCATCCCCTTATGTAATCGAAAAAATTTTTTTCATAATGCAGAGGAAAAAAAAAAGATCAATGGCGAATGTACCCTTTCAGATATTTGCGCTGATAATTGAGTGAACTTGATGCTTTTCCCATGAAAACTTTACCTATTTCCCATACCAGGTTTACCTATTCCCCATAAGTAGTTGATGTAAACCCCACGGCTGGTAGACTTAATTCCCACAATGAATATTGTTTTATCTCTTTTAATCATGTAGTTAGCAGGTATTAAAAAGCTTTAAAAAGCTTTAAAAAGGCATTGAAATCTATTAAAAGTAAATTGTGGATATCTCTTTTTTTTATTGGTTAGTCTTGGTAACAATGCAGCATACGTGATATGGTCTGCTCTGCCTTGCAACGTTATCCTGTGGATAAGTTCCCATACCTAAGGCCTAAGGAAAATCATCGAAGCGAGCATCGATGACCGCAGATGTTTAGCTGGTCTTTACACTTATTGTAGGAGCCCGTCATCATTATAAACAGTTGTTCTTTGATCGATTTATTTTCAGTAGTTGACAATCTCTACATTTAAGGAGGCATCTACAATAAGGGAATTTAAAGTTCAGTAGCTGCCTACCAGATAATAAAACATTGAAATAATTCCCGAAAAATATGTGAATTAGGTCACTAGAAGGGATTAAGGCAGCGTATACTTCCTCGCATGTCTTACATGCGTTTATACTTGGCCGATCCTTTCCCAATTTATCCAGATGTTATCCCGTAAAAATAGCCTACGAGATTATGTTACTATTTTGAGTACGCTCTTACATCCGTCTTCTGCTGGGGTAGTTTATATATAAAATAGGATTACTCCCCACGACCTAGCTTAAATGTCAACCCTCATTTTTCAGAAAAGAGGGTATAATTTCCGGCTCATTATGCTCCGCAAAAGGCGCACTATTCATAATGCTTTTATTGTTAACTAGGAAATAGTAACCTCGCTATATATTAGCGCGCTACTCAAATAAGCTGCGTTATCTTATTCCCCCCTTGTGTCAAATTGGATTAAGATCATTTGCGTAGTGACTGGCAATGGGGAATCATATGAAACTATATAATTATGTTAAGCTCAAGCGCTTAATATACACGATAATTAGCAAGCTAAACATAAGCGGATTATATAATGGCGTTTTTTGTGTTTCTAACAAGACAAGGGCTGTAAAATGGGTAGCTTGCGCGATATCCATCTCGTTGCTGTTTTTTTACCTAATTAATGAAGATTCAGACGATTACGGCTATTGCATAGTCTCCGAGGGAGAGGAAAGTACTATGCGTGTATTGAAGACAGTATTGCGAATCCTGCAACGTGCGATTTTTAACTTATGCCATCAATGATACATCCGGACAGCCCATTAATATATTATCTTTAAGTTTTGGGATGTTCTATCAAAAAACCATGTAAAAAAATAACTCATATATTAAAGAATTTTTAATTAGATATTTAGGTTACAAGATAGCGCGTCAGCTGAGCCATAATTAATATTTATACTATACACTATCAAAATAAAATTCATCTTAAAACAACATTTATATATTAATTACCTTACCTTTAACTGGAGGGGGATAATTAATAGGATATTTACCACTAATTAAAACACCCTTCTAAAGAAATAAAGGCTGGTTAAAACCGCCGAATACCTTCAGGGTAATGTCGCCATTTCGTGATATAAAATTCGGATAAAAAAATTAAAATCCTTTACTTTTATGATTCATATAGAATGATATTCATCCGCACATTAAAAATATTTTTATTATTTTACAAGTAAGTGGCTTTTCTTCATTCTAAATTTAACCCCTTAGACTTGACTTATGTAAAAACCTCTTGATTATTAAGCCATATAAAATTCTACAGTTATAAAAAAGAGGTTTTTTATGTGCTTCCAAAATTATATTTTTTTGAATCTTCCGTTCCATCGAGTAAACCCAGCTGAGAATAACCATCCTATAGGATGATGGCTCGAACATATCACCTCATGGTTCATTAGAGGTAAGAGTGTATGAAAAAGCATAACTTCGACATCGGCGATATCGTTGAAAATACATGGGCTGATGACGATAACCCTATAAAACGCATGATTTATATAGGCCATCAAAAGTATCTCTGCATTGATGGGGGTATTATCTTTATATCCGCATCAAATCTGGATGGAGAGGGGCCGCTTTGTAAGGTTGGTAGCGCCATGGTCTGTAACTGGCGCTATCTTCTGAGGGGCGGGAATGAGAGTTAGCCTTTAAAGATTTTTTAGGCTTAAGAGCATCATATATACAACAGCTATAACGCATCGTTTTTTTATTATCTGCGTAATGGTTTCTGAGTTTCTTTTCATAGATTAAGACATCGATACGTCAGTAACGCTGGCGTCATCAATCCAGGGGGGACTCTTATGGGTGTTCGCGCTACGCGGCTGGCAAATCTTTGAATCGCCTCGGGTAATCTGGACTCTTCCGAGCCGTTGATAATATAGGTTTTCATATTCAGCCGGTGGCATCTGATCACTCGAACCATGCCGACGCTTACTGTTATAAAACATTTCGATGTAATCAAAAATATCGCTGCGGGCTTCTTCCCGCGTTCCGTAGATCTTTTTCTTTATCCGCTCGCGTTTCAGTAACTGGAAAAGCTTTCTGCAACCACGTTACCGCGACGGCTCATACTCCCTTCCAGGCTATGTGATTTCGGGAACGACTGCCACTCATGGCTTGTATATTGGCTAGCCTGATCCGGGTGAATCAGCACCTTTTTTTTGAGGATTTCGCCTCCACACCGCCATCAGCAGTGCGTTAAGGGCAATGTCCTTTGTCATCAGGAATTGCATTGACCAGCCGAGAATTTTGCGTGAGAACAGCTCAACAACCACGGCAGGATACAGTCAGCCTTCGTGGGTCCTGATGTAGGTTATGTCCGTTACTCAACGCTCATCCGGAGCATCAGGATTGAACTGTCGCTGGAGCCTGTCAGGCGACAGGATAACGGCCTCGCCTTTACGTGCCCGCGGGCTCCGGTATCCGACCTGAGCCTTTCTCCCGGCTCGTTTCAACGGTCGCCAGACTCTGTTGGCTCCGCACTGTTGCCCGCTGTCCCGCAGATCCAGATGGAGCTTGCGATAACCAGAGACGCATCCCGATTCCAGCCAGAACTGTTTAATCTGTCCTGTCAGTCTCAGGTCTGCCTGATGGCGTTGTGAATGCGGCTGAGCCAGGCGTAAAAGCCACCGGGATGAACATCCAGAACCCGGCAGAGCAGGCGAACTGGCCAGCAACGGGTGTTGTCACGGATAAAGGCGTACCTCACTCGGACAGCTTTGCGAAGTACGCCGCGGCTTTTTTTTAATATGTCCCGTTCGCCGGTAACCCGCTTCAGCTCTTTCTGGAGTATGCGAATCCCGGCATGAGCATCTGACTGATCTTTATGAGTGGATGAGTCCGGACCGTACTTCATTATCCCGGCGTAAAGGCTGTGGGTGATGATATCGAGACGTGTTGCAACGCTGGAAACAGAATGACCACGATCAACAACCTGTTTGGCCGCTTCGATTTTAAACTCTTCGGGATAACGCTTACCGCTCATGGGCACCTCTCTTTGAATCATCTTAAATGACTCTGAGGTGTCTGTTAGACACATGGCGATTCAAATTATCTGAAAACTTAGATGCTCCGCTACAAAAAAAGCCCCGGTAGGGGCAGGTACCAGAGTACGATGACTTAAATTTCATATCTTATTAGTATCAATCAATTATGAACCTTAGTCAGTTCTCCGGCAACCGGGCTAACTCTTATACTATAAATCATAAAAATGCTGCGATTTTTGATAAAAAGGAGGTCGTGTATGGCATCCATAAGGCTATCGGCTTATTTTGGCTGTGAACGGGGGCTGCAGACAGACATAAAATCCATCCGTAACCCGGCAGAACCGACGAACAGGCCAGTAATGGCTTTTGTCGCGGATAAAGGCGTACTCCATCTAGATAGCTGTGCGAAGTCCGCAGCGGTTTTTGCTTCAGTCGCTAGATCCCATGCTGGGCATCAGGCTGCGTTTTAAAGACTGGTCAATTACCTCCCCTCGAGATAATTGAGTTATACTTCTCATAACGCTCATCAGATCGGCTTCCCACAGTGAATCGTAGTAATCCTCTGCTTTACCAGCATGGTTAATTATTGTTTCTCGCGACGACCTCCCAGCGAAAGTACTGGGTCGCACCCAGCCCTTGCTGAACGCGCATATCCACACACCGACCGACCAAGGGCAGCTCGGGGTAAAATCATCAACAGCATGTTCCGCATGCTTCCTGTCTTATCTCTTTTCTGAATGCTATAAGAATCTGTTTAGATTGCGCACGTTAGCTTCTAATCTGAAAACCGATTTGTGCAGCAAGTATGCCGGTTTCCCTGCGGCCATTCAAAAATGACCATTCCTTGAACAAAAAACGCCCCTTTAAACATGGTATTAAGATCTTAGCAAGCTCGAGAGATAACCGAACAAAGTACGCTCGCAGCTAATCAAAGAATTCTATGGCTGAAAATTTTGCTCTTAAAGACCCATTAGACGGTGAGTTATGATCATTAATCAGTTCAGTGTGATACGCGGGCACAGCCGTTTGTATGACTTATTGCTGCTGAGTCTGATCCATCATTTGCCGTTGCCAGCTAATGTTAGTAAATGCTTCTAGATGCGCTAGGAAATAATTTTCTGTTATTTTTTTTTCAGGCCTCCTAGGATTGAGCTAAAGTTCTAACCAAGCTATAAATGTGCTAAATAATTGACCGGTCTAGATGATTATTTTTAGGTAGAGCGGAGTATATACCGCATAATGTAGAACGTCTTTTACATAGCCTGTTTATTACTTAAATTCACTGGAAGATATAGTCTTTAAGGTAAAGTCGCCAGACTTCAACAAAGCTTCCATTAGGAAGCTTGCAATAAGTCGCATCTATAACACTCCTTTTCATCATGACTATCTCCCCGCCCCGTTGGATACAATGTTTCGTTGCATTATTTGATTTTGGCTGAAACTGAGAGCACCCTGTGAGAGTGTAAATTATTGTTGCAATTATTAAATTACGCATAATGCCCTCTTTTTCTAAACTTAGATAGTTAAAAAATTCATTTATTATAAGTTTTTTAATTAATTGTTCATATGTTAGATGAACAATGAAAGCAGGAAAGGCTAATAATCATTCTCTACACATTTGTTTAACTTGGGTTAAAGATCTCATATCTAACCTACTGGGGTTAGCTTTTCAATGTCTAACAAACGTTGGATTTCCTTTTTGTAACTTTCCGGCCTAACGGCCGGTTTTTTTTAATTACAACTCGCAATGTAATGATTGATAGATCGTGATGTTTTAGTTATTCCATACACTGCACTTGGTAGTTGCAACTGGTCTCGGGATTCCATATTGTAAAAGAAAATCACCATTTCCTGACGGTGGGATCGAAGGTTACAAATAACCTTATTCCGCGGGTAAAGTATCTCTTATCTCACAAATTATTGAAATGGTCTTAAGCATGTAATTCTACTCAGAGGTAACTTCCGTCATATTTTTATGGGATGCTTTAGTTTACTTCCTATCTTGGTGAGATGATAAAGAGTAAATTCAATTAGTCAATGCTTGATTTTTATCTGTGGATTTACTTTATTTTTTACCTCTATATCCAATTCTTAAAGGTTGGTGCTGAATAACATCTTAGATGTGTAAAATTGACCGTTTAAGTTTCATGCATATTTGTTTAAAGTGCTGTTTATTTAATCATTTGATTGTGCTTTTCCGGCGGCAGATTATACAAGATTCAATCCCTTTTGGAATTCACTGGCCACGAACTCCCGTGACTCGCCGTACAGCCAGAGTGGTTCGCCTAAGACCCAGAGGCCCTCGATGAATGGCTTATTTAAGTTGATTAGCTTTCCTTCAAGGGGAGCTGCTGCTTTTGGGGCTTATTCAGAAAGAAAAGGGGGTATTGTGATGCGTGAATCGCAGGCACAAAAAAGCCCGACTGATGAGATCGGGCTTTTTGCTTTGACCCGGACTGGAGCAGGAACACTTAAACTATTCGCGTTCAGATAGCCGCTGTGAAAGGCGATGTTAGGGTGTTCAGTAGAACTCCAATTCTGTAATGGAGCAAACTGTTAATCGTCAGTCAGCGGACGATAGTCGCGGTGTCAAACGCTGTGATTGCTGTCTTGGAACTGATCCGCCATTTCATCGATTGATAAACACGGAAACGTAGCTAAAGGGCGGGAACGACTCCCCGCCTTTTGACATCCCATGAGGATGGCGAAGCCATCCCGAAGGAGGGAGGCAGATTCCGCAGGGATTCGGGCAAGCCCAGCGCAGGAGCCTGTACATAAATTTGTGTAATATAGGCGGAGGGCGGCAGGATACAATGGTTACGTTGTCTATTCCCGGGATGGAGTATGCTTGGATGTGTCTTTTAACATAAATAGCATTATGCGAACTTTAGCTGTAGTGGCTAAATTCAGATGTCCGCCTCTGGCTATATTGAGATGTCCGCATTATCGTCCTTTTTCCAGGGTTTCCCGGCTGAGGACGCAACTGATGACGGCTTACGGTTCGGAGTGCTTTACGATGAATGAAGTTAACCGCCTCAAGATCCTGCAGGACGTCATTGATGGCCGGCTTACAACCTCGCTTGCATCACAACGACTTGGCATAACGGATCGGCACTGTCGGCGTCTGTTAGCGCGTTATCGCGAGTCCGGGCCGCTGGCTCTGGCGAACCGTCGCCGTGGATTCCGCGGTAATCGCCAAGTACCGATCTGAAACAAATCCTGACCGGATCGATTTATTCCCGTGGTTTTCGCTGGACAGACGGGGGGAAAATACGTTCCATCACGCCAGACATTTGCACTGGACGATCCGCTGACCGGCGCCCCGCTTTCCTCACCGTTCGTGGTGCTGCGCACGCTCAAGCAGCTAAAGCTAGAGGAGGCCGCGCAGCCGCCGCCAGCGCGGCCGGCCAACGAAGGAGGAACAGCTGGCCTTGTAAAGAAGCATGGCATCAGGCGGCGCTCAGGCTGGGCGCACTTTTCAGCGACAACTTCCGCCAGTATGAATACGTTGCCGAGGCTTAGTTTAAGCAGACAGGTCTGGCCATTTAACAGGTACTGAAACGGTTGACGTATTCGCCATGCGTTGATAAATTAATATCAACAACACCTGCCTCGCCTATGTTCTCTCAGGAGATTAAGCGCAAACTGGCGGGTTTTTTTTTGGCTTTTCCACGGAGCGGTGAGGTGAGCAGTGGCCAGGGGCATATCCCGCAGCAAAGTAGCTTATGAAAAACCAACCAGCTTGCCCGGCGATCTGATTACCAGACTGCGCGAGCGCGAACTAGTCATAGAGGACGAGCACATTGCCGAAAATGCGCTCCGCTTCGTAGGCTACTACCGGCTGCGTGGCTACTTTTATCCTTTTTACCGGATGACGGAAGAGCGCGTGCCCCGGGTGCACGAACCCAAACGTTTTCTTTCAGGCACCACGCTCGGGCAGATCATCGATCTGTATGAATTTGACCGGCGCCTCAGGCTTATCATTCTGGAGCAGATCCAGAAGGTTGAAGTGGCCCTGCGCACCTGCCTGTCAGAGCACATGTCCGCCCGCTACGGCGCCCACTGGTTTATGAATCTCGCCATCATGCGACCTGACTACGATCATCAGGAGTTTTTCCGCCAGATAGCCGGTGCCAAAGAGGTCTTCATTCAGCACTATCGCGAACGCTACAGCACGCCCGTGTGTCCGCCCTCGTGGATGATCACCGAGGTCATGACGTTCGGGACCTGGTCGGCGATGTATGCCAGTATTCCCGTCAGCGATCAGCGCGCGATTGCGCGCATGTTCAGCCTCAACAGCCATGACGTCCTTGGCTCCTGGTTCCACACTCTTTCGCACCTGCGCAACCTTTGCGCGCACCATAACCGAGTATGGAATCGCCACTTCATGGTGTTTGCGCCCATGCATAACAATGGTTATGAGCATCACTTTACACACCGCAAGCATACCCTGTACTGCAGGCTGGCCATCCTCAAGTATCTCTCAGATCAGGTTTCCTGGAGTGATGGGCTTAAAGAGCAGCTTGATACGCTTATGGCACAGCCGCCGGCCTGCGTCACGTGGGAAAAAATGGGCTTTCCCGAACTCTGGCGGGACGATCCTCTCTGGACCCGGCCCGTTAATCCGCCCGGATCGGGTGCTCAGCCGGATCAGACCGCAGGCGGGTAAGCCCGCGCTGTCACCCGTCATCCCGTGAAATGACAATGAAAACGCTACCTGAAAGCCTCAGATTTGACTGGTCGCAGCCGCAGTGAGTATTGCCCCGCACGCCCGCTTTCTGACTTCCCTGCTTATGGCAGCGGGTTTGACTCGCGGCTGTACCTGGAACGCTTTTTTAACCGGTCGGGAACGCTATCTTATAAGTCCCTTCTTTCGGCACGGTAAGCATCAGTGCGCCTCTATGTCACTTAACGCCAAATCACACCCATGCGCAGAGACTCTATCGGCACGGTAATAGCGCACAACTTCGCCCACAATCAGTAACGACGGCGACACCGGTTTTTTCTGTTCAACAGTTTCAGGCAACCCGGCCAGCGTGGTGATCAGCACCCGCTGGTTCTGACGCGTACCGTTTTCAATGATCGCCACCGGCGTCGCCTCGCTGCGGCCATATCCCCGTAACCGGGCGCTAATCACGCTGCTCCAGCTTAACCCCATGTAAAACACCAGCGTCTGATTGGTCGCGGTCAGCGCCGCCGCATCCAGCTGCGGCTCGCCGCTGCGCCCGTGTCCGGTAATAAAGCGCAATGACTGGGCACAGTCACGGTGCGTCAGCGGAATGCCGCTGGCAGCCGCACAGCCCACGGCGGCGGTAATGCCGGGCACCACTTCGCAGACAATATTCGCCTGCTGCAGGCTGACCATCTCTTCACCGCCACGGCCAAAGATAAAGGGATCGCCGCCTTTTAAACGCACGACATTGCGCCCGCTGGCAGCCAGG
>Ga0153917_1000500_pt1 | contig 24868 bp, 19 predicted proteins | sample TSFL001MetaG_FD_104695 | JGI IMG/M metagenome (GOLD analysis project Ga0153917, IMG submission 104695) | Attine ant fungus gardens microbial communities from Florida, USA - TSFL001 MetaG | ecosystem: Host-associated > Fungi > Mycelium > Unclassified | place: USA: Florida, Paynes Creek Historic... | reverse complement strand
CGGGTACGCGCGTGCGGGCGAACGCCCGCGCCGTCGCGCTGCCCGGGATGAGCCCCGCGACGTGTGCCAGATCGGCGATCCCGTCGATGTCGCGCAGCGTCGGCAGAAGGCCGACCCGCAGGCCCGCGGCGCGGAGCCGGGCGAGCTGCCGCTTGCCCGTGTCGTCGCGGGACATCTCGACGCCCCGCACCAGGTCTCCGTCGGCTCGGGCGAGCGCGAGCAGCCAGAATCCGCCGTCCTCGGCGGGCCCGAGCCACGCGTCCACCGGCCAGCTCCGTGCCCGGGCGAGCCCGTCGAGCAGCGCCGGGTCGAGCTGCGGGGTGTCCATGCCGACGAGCACGACGCGCTCCCCGCGGGAGCCGCACAGGTCGAGCACGGCGCCGATGCGGTCGTCGAGGCCGCCGGCCGCCTGGGGCACGAGCTCGAAGCCCGCAGCGGCCGCCGGCGCCTCGGCCGGAACGCCGTCGAAGCACAGGATGCGGCGGTCGAACCGCGCCCAGGAGAGCGCCGCGAGGGTGTCGTCGAGGCTCGCCGCAGCGACGAGCGCCGCGTCGTCCAGCGAGAGCGGCGGGTGCAGCCTGGTCTTGACGCGACCCGGCCGGCAGGCCTTGGCGAGCACGACGAGCGCGGTCGGCAGCGAGGGCGCCGCGGGCGGCGGCGCGGACGACGGCGACGAGCGCTCAGGCTGGGCCTCGCCCCGGACGTCGACCGAGCGGGCGGTCCGCGACGCGGCGCCTCGGCTCCCGGTGCCGACGCCTGCCCCGGCGGCGCGGTCGGCGCCCGCCTTCCCGCCGCTCATCGCGCGGCCTCCGCGAGCACGCGCGACATGTCGCGCACCGCCGTGATCGTCCCGCGCACCGTGCCGGTGACCTTCGACCGGCCCACGCGGGGCCGGTACGCGACGGGCGCCTCGCCGATGCGCCAGCCGGCCTCCGCCGCGCGCAGCACGAGCTCGAGCGGGTAGCCGCTGCGGCGATCGGCGATCCCGAGGGCGAGCACGGCCTCCCGGCGCATGGCGCGCATGGGGCCCAGGTCGGTCAGCCGGACGCCCGTGCGGCGGGCGATGCGCCGGGCGAGGAAGCGGTTCGCCAGCCGGGCGTGGAGCGGCCAGGCGCCGCGCGCCGCGGGGACCCGCGCCCCCAGCACGAGATCGAGCTCGTCGCCGACGACGGGAGCGAGCACGCGCGGGAGCTGCGCCAGATCGAACGATCCGTCGGCGTCGCACACGGCGACGACGGGCGCGCTCGCGGCGAGGATGCCGGCGTGGACGGCCGCCCCGAACCCGCGGCGGGGCTCGCGCACGACGAACGCGCCCAGCTCGGCGGCGACGCGCGCCGTGGCATCCGTCGAGCCGTTGTCGACGACGATCGCCCGCACCCCGGCGGGCAGCGAGGCGAGCACCCCCGGGAGCGCCGCCTCCTCGTCGAGGCACGGCAGCACGAGATCGCACGATGGAGCGGACATGCCACGACGATAGGAAGGAGGAGCCCGCGGGCTCGCGGCGCAAACCTTACGAACCGGGGACGACGACCGTCCGCGCCCGGGTTCCTCGGGCGCGGCCCGGATGCGGTTCCTAGGCTTGCGGCATGCCCACGACCAGCGACCGCATCGAGGACCGGCCTCCGGGAGACCGGCGCGTCCTCGTCGTCGAGGACGACCCGACCGTGCGCGAGGTCGTCGCGACGTACCTCGAGGCGGCGGGCCTGCTCGTCTCGCAGGCCGGTGACGGCTTCGAGGCGCTCGCGATCGCCGCCGCCACGCCGCCCGACCTCGTCGTGCTCGACCGCATGCTCCCGGGCGTCGACGGCGTCGAGGTGTGCCGGCGCCTGCGCGCCGCGTCGAGCGTCCCGGTGATCATGCTGACGGCGCTCGGCGAGACCGACGACCGCATCGAGGGGCTCGAGGCCGGGGCCGACGACTACCTGGCGAAGCCGTTCTCGCCGCGCGAGCTCGTGCTGCGCGTCTCGTCCATCCTGCGGCGCACGGTCGCGGCCGACTCGCCCGAGACGCCGTTCGACCTCGGCGACTTCCACCTCGACGCCTCCGCGCGCATCGTGCGCCGTCGCGGCGTCGAGCTCGCGCTCCCGGTGCGCGAGTTCGAGCTCCTCGCCTACCTGCTCAAGCACCCGCGGCAGGCCTTCACACGCGAGGAGCTGCTGCGCAGCGTGTGGGGCTGGGAGTTCGGCGATCTGTCGACCATCACGGTGGCGGTGCGGCGCCTGCGCGAGCGGATCGAGGACGATCCCGCGCATCCTCGCTTCCTGACGACCGTGTGGGGCGTGGGGTACCGGTTCGACCCCTGACGGCGCCCACGACCGCGTGTGCCCGCCCGCTCGCCGCATCCGCTCACCACCCCACCCCGCTCGTCTCCCGTCCGCCTCGCATCCACCGGAGTCCCCGTGCTCAGCACCTCGGATCTGCTCGTCATCGTCGCCGTCGCCGTCGGCTCCTCGCTCGTCGTCGGCGCGGCCGGCCTCGCCGTGCTCCTCGTCGCGAGGCGCGTCCCCCTGCTCGCCCGGGTCGCGACGGTCGCGCTCACGGCGCTCGCGTCGATCGTGCTCGGCTCGTACACGATCATGCGGGCCATGTACGTCTCCGAGCACGACTACACGGTCTTCCTCGCCGTCGCGGCCGCCTCGTCCGCGGCGTCGCTCGCGGTGGCCTTCGTCGTCGGCGGCGTGCTCGCGCGCGAGGGCGCGAGGCTGCGCCGACTGGCGCACGCCGTGGGCGACGGCCGGCCGCTCGACGAGATTGCCGTGCGGTCCCGTCGCGCCCGGCGCGGCCAGAGCGCCGAGCTCGCGGCCGTGGCCGACGAGCTCGTGTCCGCGAGCGAGCGGCTCGAGGCGGCGCGAGCCGAGGTCGCCGCGCTCGACGCGTCCCGGCGGGAGCTCGTCGCGTGGATCTCGCACGACCTGCGCACGCCCCTCGCCGGGCTGCGGGCCATGTCGGAGGCACTCGAGGACGGGCTGGTCGCTGAGCCCGAGCGCTTCCACCGGCAGATCCGCGCCCAGGTCGACCGCCTCTCCAGCATGGTCGACGACCTCTTCGAGCTCTCCAAGATCAACTCCGGCTCGTTCCGGCCCGCGCACGACGAGGTGCGGCTCTACGACCTCGTGAGCGACGCGGTCGCCGATCTGCGCCTCGTGGCCGCGGCGCGCGAGATCTCCCTGCGCGAGACGGGCGCGCCGGGGATCGCCGTGCTGGGCGACGCCCGCGAGCTGACCCGCGTCGTCGAGAACCTCCTCGCGAACGCGATCCAGCACTCGCCGCCCGGAAGCGAGATCGTCGTGTCGATCGACCGCGACGGAACGGGCGGCGCCACGCTCTCGGTCGTCGACGCGGGCGGCGGGATCGCCGACGAGGACCTCGCCGAGGTGTTCCGCGCCGGCTGGCGCGGCACGCCCGCGCGGACGCCGCACGCCGTGGCCGGCCGCTCGGGGAACGCGGGCCTCGGCCTCGCGATCGTGCAGGGCATCGTGCGCGCGCACGACGGCGAGGTCTCCGTGCGCAACGTCGAGGGCGGATGCCGGTTCGACGTGCGCCTGCCCGCGGCCGTCTGACCGGTCGCGGGTCGAGCCTGCCGGTGCGACCGATCAGGCTGACGAGCCCGGCCGGTTCGGCCGCCCAGCTCGAGGAAGTATGGGTTTCGCTGGTTCGTATGGCATGCGAACCAGCAGAACCCATACTCAGTTGCCGGCCCCGGTCCCGGCCCCGGCTCCGGCCCCGGTCCCTTCGTCGGCTCTGCGGCTGGCCCGTCGGCTGGGTCATCGTCCGGCTCGGTCGCCTCGACAACTGGTGCGTCTTTCGCCGATTCGGGGCGATTTCGGCCCGATTCGGCGGAATCTGCACCAGTTGTCAGACGCACGGGCCGGCGCATCGCCCGCGCACTGCCGGGACGGCCCGCTGCCGTATGGCGTTCGCTTCTTCGGATGCCGTACGAAGAAGCGAAACCCATACCTCCTGCACCTGCGTGGCCGGAGGCGACCGGGGCGCGCTACCCGGCGAAGGCGAGCGCGGGCAGGAGGGCGCCCGCCGAGGTCGACGTCGCGACGGCGTCGGGCTCGGCCGGGCGGCCCGGAGCCCGATACGCCCAGCCGGCGGCGCGCCAGGCGTCCCGGTCGAGGCAGTTGCGGGCATCCACGACGCGCGCGTGCGCGACGGCGGCGAGCAGCTCCGGCGAGGCCGGGTCGAGCTCGCGGAACTCGCTCCACTCGGTCGCCACGACCACGACCTCCGCCCCCTCGACCGCGTCGAGTACGGAGCCGCGGTAGTCGAGGTCGGGGGCGAGGCGCCGCGCGTTGGCGTTCGCCTGCGGGTCGTAGGCGCGCACGGTCGCGCCGACCGCGCGCAGCTGGCTCGCGACGCCGAGCGCGGGGGAGTCGCGCACGTCGTCGCTGTCGGGCTTGAACGCCAGGCCGAGCACGGCGACCCGGCGGCCCGCGATGGTGCCGCCCGCGAGCTCGCGCGTCATGCGCGCGATGCGCTTGCGGCGGCGCAGGTTGATCTTGTCGACCTCGTCGAGGAAGCGCAGCGACTTGCCCGAGCCGAGCTCCTCGACGCGCGCCTGGAACGCCCGGATGTCCTTCGGCAGGCATCCGCCGCCGAAGCCGAGGCCCGAGTTCAGGAAGCGACGGCCGATGCGCGCGTCGAAGCCGATGGCGTCCGCGAGCATCGTCACGTCACCGCCCGTCGCCTCGCACACCTCGGCCATCGCGTTGATGAACGAGATCTTCGTCGCCAGGAACGCGTTCGCCGAGGCCTTCACCAGTTCGCTCGTCTCGAGGTCCATGACCATGCGCGGCATGCCGCCGGCGAGCACGCCCGCGTAGAGCCCGTCGAGGATCGCCGCGTCGCGCTCGCCGCGTTCGCCCGCGACCACGCCGTAGACGACTCGGTCGGGCGCGAGCGTGTCGCGCACGGCGTGGCCCTCGCGCAGGAACTCCGGGTTCCAGGCGAGCGAGGCGGAGGGCTGGGCGAGACGGATGCGGTCGAGCAGACGCCGGGCCGTGCCGACGGGCACCGTCGACTTGCCGACGACGAGCGCGCCCGGGGCGATGTGCCGGGCGAGCGCCTCGATCGCGGCATCCACGAAGCGGAGGTCGGCGGCGTCGGCGTCGGGCAGCTGCGGCGTGCCGACCGCGATGAAGTGCACCTCGGCGTCGGCGGCCTCGCTCGGGTCGGTCGTGAAGCGCAGGCGCCCGGCGTCGACCTGCTCGCGCAGCAGCTCGGGCAGCCCCGGCTCGTGGAAGGGGGCCTCGCCCCGCGCGAGCAGCGCGACCTTCGCCGGATCGACGTCGACGCCCGTGACGTCGTGGCCCAGCGAGGCCATGCCCGCGGCGTGCACCGCGCCCAGATATCCGCAGCCGACGACCGAGATCCGCACGTGCGCTCCTCTCGCGGCGCGCTCGCGGACCGCCGGATTCGGGCGGTCGCCGGTCGCGGGCGGCCGGATTCGGGAGCAGTATGCGCGGCCGGTCGGGGCGCTTCGCCAACGGCCGCGCAATGCCCCGGCAACGCCGCGTGAACCTCTCGTGAACCCGGCCGCCGCGGCGCGTTCCGTCTCGGCCTCGTTGCGCCTCGGATTCCCGATCGTCTCCGGTCGCCGGACTCCGATCGCCCAACTCGGGTCGCACAGCCGATCTGCGCCGAATAGTGTGTCGGCTCGGCTCTGGAACCCGTTTTCGGCGATTCCGGGAGGAGGAGCGAGCAGCGTCGTCCTTCTGCCGGCGCGCTCCCGTCGCCACTCCCATTCGGCGCTCTTGCTCCGCGAGAATCTCGTGCCGAGAGATTGCGTGCTCGGTCGCCGGGCTGCGCTCGCACTCCTCCGATCGCCGAACTCGGGCCGCACAGCCGACCTGAGCCGAATAGTGCGTCGGCTCGGCTGTGGCACCCGCGTTCGGCGATTCCGACGCGGAGCGGGTCCGTCTCATGCTTCCGTGCTCGTGCCGCTTCCCGCTCGGTGTCGGGCGTTCGGCGCGACCTCGTGCCGAGGATGTCGGCGCTTCGGGAGCTGCAGTGCTGCGTGCTCACCGCCCGTCGATCGCCCAACTCGGGTCGATGGGCCGACCTGAGCCGAATAGTGCGTCAGCTCGGCTCCGGCACCCGCGTTCGGCGATTCCGGTCGAGCGAGCGGCGGTCGTGCGGCCCGGTTCGGCGCCGAGGTCGGGGCGGAGGCGGAGGCGGGTGGGGGCGCGTCGTCGTGCGGTGCTCTGAACTGTTCCGCTCCGGGCCCCGATCACCCAACTCGGGTCGCTGAGCCGAGCTGACGCGAATGGTGCGTCGGCTTCGCCGAGCGACCCGGGTTCGGCGATTCGGGCCTGTCGCGGTGCCCGCCGGGACGTGGGCCGCGCCGCCCCGCGCGGCCCCGATCCGGCTTCCGCGTCGGCCGGGCCGCGAGAGCGAAGCGGAGGCTGTCGGGCCTGCCCGGGTGGCGCGCTGTCGGTGGTTTGTTCGACAATGGAGGCATGACGCGCAAGGACATGGGGGAACGGCTCACGGGCGGCGATGACGCCCGCGACGCGAGCGCGCCCATCCTGCACGTCGACATGGATGCCTTCTTCGTCGCCGTCGAGCTGCTCGAGCGCCCCGATTTGGTCGGCAAGCCGGTCATCGTCGGCGGCAGCGCGGAGGGCCGCGGCGTCGTCTCGAGCGCGAGCTACGAGGCCCGCCGCTACGGCGTGCGCTCGGCCATAGCGGTCAGCGAGGCGTTGCGGCTGTGCCCGACGGCCGTCGTGCTCCCCGGCAGTCACGGCAAGTACCGCGAGGCGTCTCAGCGGGTCATGGCGATCTTCCGCGACATCACGCCGCTCGTCGAACCGCTGTCGATCGACGAGGCGTTCCTCGACGTCTCGGGCGCGCGGCGCCTGTTCGGTACGCCGGGCGAGATCGCGCGGCTCATCCGGGCGCGCGTCGAGGCCGAGACGGGCCTCACCTGCTCGGTCGGCGCCGCGTCGACGAAGTTCGTCGCCAAGCTCGCATCCGGCAAGTGCAAGCCAGACGGCATGCTCGTCGTGCCGCACGAGGAGACGATCCCCTTCCTGCACGCCCTCCCGGTCGGCGCCCTGTGGGGCGTCGGCAAGGCGACGGAGGAGGCGCTGAAGCGCCGCGGCATCGCATCCGTGTTCGAGCTGGCGCACACGCCGAAGCCCGTGCTCGAGCGCATCGTCGGCTGCTCGCACGGCGCGCACCTGCACGATCTCGCCTGGGGCCGCGACCCGCGCCCGGTCGAGACGCTGCGCCGCGAGAAGTCGATCGGGCACGAGCAGACGTTCGAGTACGACCTGCGCGAAGAGGGCGACGTCGAGCGCGAGGTGCGGGCGCAGGCGGATGCCGTGGCCGTGCGCCTGCGTCGCGCCGGCCTCGTCGCCCGCACGATCTCGATCAAGCTGCGCTGGGGCGACTTCACCACCATCACGCGCTCGCGCACGGTCGCTCCGGCCACCGACACGGGCCGCACGATCTTCCTCACGGCGCGCGAGCTGCTGCGCGAGGCCTACGATCCGTCGCGCGGCGTGCGGCTCATCGGCGTGCGGGCCGAGCAGCTCGTCGAGGCAGAGCTCGCGACGCAGGCGACGCTGTGGAGCGACGACTCCGCCGACGAATGGGACGCCGCCGAGCGCGCCGTCGACGAGGCGACCGCCAAGTTCGGCAGGTTCGCGGTGCGTCCCGCCTCGCTCCTCGGCCGCGGCGAGCGCCGCGACGGCACCCAGGGCCTCACCGAGCGCCCGGTGCGCGACTAGGGAGTGGCGGCCGAGAATCTCTGCGTAATTATCTACATTTGCTAGAATTCTTCTATGAAGACCATCAGCGTGGGAGAGCTTCGGCAGAACCCCACCCGGGCGCTCGATGAGGTCGAGCACGGAGAGACGTATGTCGTGACCCGCCATCGGCGGGAGATCGGGAGGCTCGTGCCGCCTCGTCGCCGGCGCAGTGTCACCCCTCTGGAGTTCGATGAAGCGCTGCGCTCCACTCCGCTCGAGGAGGGCTGGTCCGACGAACTGGTCGCGACTCGCGGCGACTTCGACGACGACCGCGACCCGTGGTCGGTATGAGAGCCCTCCTCGACACCAACATCCTCATCGCCTCATCGGCTGCGGGGGAGGCTCGACCGAGGCTCGATGACTTCGCCGATCTCCAGGTCAGTGCGCTGAGCTGGGCCGAACTCACCAAAGGACTGCACACCACGACGTCGCTCGCCGAGTTCAAGGCTCGGCGCGCGAGACTGGATGCCCTCCGAGGCCTCTTCGGCGAGGGGCTCCCATTCGACGACCGATGCGCCGACGCCTACGACCGCATCCTCGCCAGGGTGACCGCGAACGGCGGATCGGCGCGAGCGCACGTCATCGATCGGCTGCTCGCGGCGACTGCGCTCGCGCACGGTCTCGTGCTGGTCACACGCGACCGCGGCGCGTTCGGAGGACTGGACGAGTTCGTCCCGGTCGAGGAGCGCTGAGCGGGCCTTCGACCGGCTCTCGTCCCTGTCCCGCGCCGAACTCTGGCGATATGACCGGGGTGGGGCGCTATTCGGCGCACCCGGGGCGCATCGCCAGAGTTGGGCGGGGTGGCCGGGAGCACAGGGCCGGAGGAGAAGGCCGGACCAGGAGGCAGGGCGCAACCCCGGCCGGGGCGCCGCGCCTACCGGTCCAGCCCGCGCATGAAGCGCTCGTGCTCGGCTCGGCGCTCGGCGCGGCGGATGCGGAAGCGCCAGACGAGCCCTGCGGCGAAGCCGGCGAGCACGCCGACGCCGATGAAGAGCCCGATCCGGTGCGCGAGCACGCCCACGAGCAGGCCGAGCACGAGCCCGCCGAAGACCCCGATCGACAGCGCGTGCTTCTTCGCGAAGAGCTCCGCGGCGGGATCCGGGCGTCCAGCACCGGATGCGGGGGTGCGGGGCTCGCCGCTCACGAGGCCGACGCGATCCGCTCGAGCGCGACCGGCACCGCGTCCGCGACGACGACGGCCGAGACGGGGTCGAGGCGCACGAGCCCCGCATCCTGGTCGAGCGAGGCGGCCCCGTCGCGCGAGGCGAGCACGATGCGCGGCGCGCAGGACGACGTCTGCCGACGGTCGGCCGTCACGTCGGCGGGGGCGGGCAGCGCGAACTCGCGCGCCTCGTCGTGCCGGTTGACGATGACGAGGGTGCGCCCGCGTCGCACGACGAAGAGGCCCTGGCCGTCGTCGTCCAGCGACGCCGCGCCGCGCACCAGCGTGCCGGCGGCCTGCGTGTCGGTGAACGCGCCCGGCTCCCAGGAGCCGATCTCGGGCGTGCGGGCGAGATCCGGCTCCTCGCGGCGCGCGCGGATGAGCGCCCGGTAGAGGCCCGTGAACCGGCGTCCCCGCTCCGACGAGCGCGCCTCCCAGTCGAGCTTCGCCGCCTCGAACGTGGCCGGATCCTGCGGGTCGGGCACGGCCGACTCGTCCCAGCCCATGCGCGTGAACTCGCGCAGCCGCCCCTCCGAGGTCGCCCGCGCCAGCTCGGGCTCCGGATGTGAGGAGAAGAACGGGAACGGCGTGCGCGTGCCCCACTCCTCGCCCATGAAGAGCATGGGCGAGAAGGGGGAGGCGAGCGTCAGCACGGCCGCGATCGCGAGCTCGTCGTCGCTCAGCGTCTCGCTCGGCCGGTCGCCGCGCGCCCGGTTGCCGACCTGGTCGTGGTTCTGGGCGCAGACGACGAGCGCGGTCGAGGGCGTCTCCCGGCCGAGCGGGCGGCCGTGGTGCCGGCCCCGGAACGACGACCAGGTGCCGTCGTGGAAGTAGCCGCGCTCGATCACCTTGGCGAGCGCGCCCGGCGCCGCGAAGTCGGCGTAGTAGCCGCCGGTCTCGCCGGTCAGCGCGACGTGCACGGCGTGGTGGAAGTCGTCCGACCACTGCGCGTCGAGGCCGTGGCCGCCGCGCGCGATCGGCGAGGTCATGCGCGCGCCGTTCGTGTCGTCCTCGGCGATGAGCGCGATGGGCCGCAGCGGATGCGAGGTCCTGCGCAGCTCCCGCGCGAGGCGGGAGAGCTCTTCGAGGAGGTGCGTCGCCCGCGAGTCGACGAGCGCGTGCACGGCATCCAGCCGCAGCGCGTCGACGTGGAGGTCGTCGATCCACATGCGGGCGTTGTCGAGCACGAAGCGGCGCACCTCGTCGGAGCCGGGACCGTCGAGGTTGAGCGCGTCTCCCCAGCCGGTGCCGTGGCCCTCGCGCAGGTACGGCCCGAACATGGGGGCGTAGTTGCCGGAGGGGCCGAAGTGGTTGTAGACGACGTCCTGCACGACGGCGAGGCTGCGGGCGTGGCAGGCGTCGACGAAGCGGCGGTAGGCCTCGGGCCCGCCGTACGCCTCGTGCACCGCGTACCAGGCGACGCCGTCGTAGCCCCAGCCGCGGTCGCCGTTGAACGCGGCGACGGGCATGAGCTCGACGTGCGTGACGCCGAGGTCGGCGAGGTGGTCGAGGCGCGCGATCGCGGCATCCAGCGTGCCCTCGGGGGTGAACGCGCCGACGTGCAGCTCGTAGAGCACGGCGGATGCGTCGAGCGGCCGGCCGCGCCAGTCGGCGTCGTGCCATTCGAAGGCGGTGGCGGCGTCGTCCGTGCGGGCGAGGCCGTGCACGCCGTGGGGCAGTCGTCGGGCGGTCGGCGGCGGCACGGGCGTCGCGGCGTCGTCGATGAGGTAGCCGTAGTCGTGCTCGCGGCCCGATCCATCGGCGGCGGCCGCCCCCTCGGCGGAGGCCTGGTCGAGCGCCTCGGCGAGCCGCTCGGCGTCCGGCGTCCACCAGCCGTCGCGCGAGGCGTCCGGCCGCATGCCCACCTCGTGCCCGTCGACGAGCAGCCGCACGCGCTCGGGCCTCGGCGCCCAGACGTCGAAGCGCTCGTCGCGGTCGCGGCGATCGGATGCGTGCATGCGTTCGTCCTTCCTTCGATCCGCACGGGTGTTCAGCACCCTCGGATCGGACGGTTCCGGCTGTTCAGGACGGTTCCGAACAGCCGGAACCGTCCGATCCACGGCGAGCTGGCGCTCAGCCCGCGTTCGTCTCCGCCGCTCCGCCCGAGCGCGCCAGCAGCGCGACCGGGTAGTCCGCCAGCAGCGCGCCCACGCTCACGCCGGCGGGATCGCCGCCGTCGTACGCGCGCGAGGTGAGCTGGTCGACCCAGCGCCCCTCCGGCAGGTCGACGACGGTGCCGGCCCAGCCGCCGCCCTGCTCGAGCGCGACGGGCAGCCGCGTCGCGAGCGTGATCAGGCCGCCGCGCGAGAACGCGATCGCGTTGCCGGCGGCCGATCCGCGCACGGCGATCGGCTCGTAGGTCGTGAAGAGGTGCGGCCGCTCCCGGCGCAGCAGCAGGCAGGCGGCGGTCACGAGCAGCTTCGCGGCCCCCGACTCGTCGACCGGCGGGCGGGCGCCGCCGAGCACGGCGGCGAGCGCCGCCTCGCGCGACTGGTAGTCGACGGGCCGGCGGTTGTCGGGGTCGACGAGGAGGCTGCGCCACAGCTCCGAGCCCTGGTAGACGTCGGGGACGCCGGGCATCGTCAGCTGCACGGCCTTCGCCGAGAGCGCGTTCGACCAGCCCGGCTCGCGCAGCTCGTCGACGAGGTTCGTGATGATGCCCGAGACGACGGGCCGGTCGAACGCGGCATCCACCGCCTCGCGCACGGCGCGCTCGAAGGGCGGGTTGGGGAGGGTCCAGCTGGTGCGGGCGCCCGCCTCGCGCGCGGCCTTCTCGGCGAAGGCGTGCAGCCGTTCCCGCGAGATGGGCCAAGCGCCCACGACCGCCTGCCAGACGAGGCTCGCCAGGGGCGCGTCGGGGATGGGCGCGACGGCGTCGAGCGTCGCGAGGGTCTCCTCCCAGAGCTCCGGCAGCTCGCTCAGCACGTCGAGGCGGGCGCGGACGTCCTCGCCGCGCTTCGTGTCGTGCGTGGTGAGCGTCGTCAGCCCGTTCGGCTCGTTCGCGAACCGCGAGGCGGCGTGCGCGTGGAATTCGTCCAGCGAGATCGCGAACGCCGACGGGTCGCCGCCGACCTCGTTCAGCGAGGTGAGCCGTGCGTAGCGGTAGAAGGCGCGGTCCTCGACCGCCTTCGCCATGACCATGCCGCTCGTCTGCTGGAAGCGCAGCGCCGCCGGCGAGTCGGCACGACGCAGCACGGGCAGGATGCGGTCGATGGGCTCCACCAGATCGGGGCGCCACGACCTGGCGTCCTCGGCGGCCTCGTCGAGATGCTCGACGCCCTCCGGCAGGTAGGTGCGGTAGACGCGGAAGTTCGCGAGCAGCTCGGACACCGCCTCGACGATCTCCGGGTGGTCGACGCCCTCCCGCACGAGATCGCGCGTGATGCGGTGCACCTCGGCGCGCAGGGGCCCGTCGGTCACCTGCCGCTTCGTGTGGTGCACGAGCGCGGGCCACGGCTCGGGCGCGGGGCCGTCGGGATCGGGACTCGCGGATGAGGGCGAGCCCTGCACGAGCACGGTCTCGCCGGCCGGGTCGGTGAGCACGCGGTCGACCTCGCCGAGCGCGTCGTACCCGGTGGTGCCGTCGGTGCGCCAGGAGCGGGGGAGCGACTCGCCGGGCTCGAGGATCTTCTCGACGACCGTGTAGACGCCGCCGGTCGCCTCCGCGAGGCGGTCGAGGTAGCCGCGGGGATCGCGCAGCCCGTCCGGATGGTCGATGCGCAGCCCGTCGACGAGGCCCTCGCGCACCCAGCGCACGATCTCCGCGTGCGTGGCGTCGAAGACGCGGGCGTCCTCCACGCGCAGTCCGGCGAGCGAGGTGACGGTGAAGAAGCGCCGGTAGTTGAGCTTGAAATCGCCCTGCCGCCAGTGGATGAGCCGGTAGTGCTGCCGTTCGGCGACGGCGTTCGCGTCGGCGTCGTCATCGGTGGTGCCGGGGGCGAGCGGGTACTCGTTGTCGTGGTAGCGGAGCACGCCCGCCTCGCGGTCGACCACGAGCGAGCCGATGGGCGCGCCGGGCTCGCGAGGCATGTCCTCGTCGCCGATCACGGGGAGGAGCACGCGCCCCTCGCCCGCATCCCAGTCGATGTCGAAGAAGGGGGCGTGCTCGGCGTCGCGGCCGTTCTCGAGCACGTCCCACCACCACCGGTTCTCCCGCGGCACGCCGACGCCCATGTGGTTGGGCACGATGTCGACGAGCACGCCGAGGCCGAGTGCGTGGGCGTGCTCGCAGAACGCCCGGAAGCCGTCGGCGCCGCCGCGCGCCTCGTCGATGCGCGTGGGGTCGACGACGTCGTAGCCGTGCGGGCTGCCCGCGGATTCGAGGACGGGCGACAGGTAGACCCAGTCGACCCCGAGCCGCCTGAGGTAGTCGAGCTCGTCTCGGGCGTGCCACAGGGTGAACGTCGGGGTGAGCTGGAGCCGGTAGGTGCTCTTCGGAATCCGCATGGTCGTCCTAGCTTGCCGCCTTCGGATGGGCGGGCGCTGATCCGCCCGCATCCGGACCGTCGGATGCCGTGCCGTCGGCGGGCTCGGCACGGGAGCCGTCGACCGTCGGGGCGTCCGCCTCGGCGGTGCCGACGGTCTCGGGGGCGGACGCCTCCGGTGCCTGGCGGGCCGCGTCGGCGAGGTCGCCGGCAGCGGTCTCGGCGGGCGCCGCTCCGGCAGCCGTCGTCTCGGCGGCGGCGTCGGCGACCGCGGCCGCGTCGGCGTCCGTGTTCGCACCGGCGCCCGCGTGCAGTCGACCCGCGCGCGCCGCGGCCTCGGCCACCGCGCTGATGATCGGGATCGGCCTCGTGTACGTCGACGCGAGCGACGCCGCGACCGAGTGCTCCGGCTCGGGCTCCGGCTCGTCCGCCTTGCGCAGCACGACCATCGAGCGGGACGCCAGGTCGAACGACTCGCCCGACCGGATCAGGTCGTCGGGGTCGATCTCGCCGGAGGTGTCGAGCACGACCTCCCACAGGCCGCTGAGGTCGCTCGCCGGCAGCGTCGTCGCGACGACCGTCTCGCTCGCGTTGAAGTAGAGGATGAAGTTCGTGTCGCTGACGGGCTCGCCGTGGTCGTCCCGCTCGCCGATCGCGTCGCCGTTGAGGAAGACGCCCATCGACTTCACGAACGCGGTGTTCCAGTCGTCCGAGTTCATCTGCTGGCCGTCGGTGGAGAGCCACACGATGTCGGGCAGGGCCTGGCCCTCGCCGCGGGGCACGACGCGGCCGTTGAAGAAGCGGCGGCGGCGGAAGACCGGGTGCTTGGCGCGCAGCCGCGCGACGTGATGCGTGAAGTGCACGAGCGGGTCGTCGGCCTCGTCCCAGTGCACCCAGCTGATCGCGCTGTCCTGCGCGTAGGTGTTGTTGTTGCCCTGTTGGGTGCGGCCGAGCTCGTCGCCGTGCAGCAGCATGGGCACGCCCTGGCTGAGCAGCAGCGTCGCGATGAAGTTGCGCTGCTGCCGGGCGCGCATGACGTTGATCGTCGGGTCGTCGGTCGGGCCCTCGGCGCCGAGGTTGTAGGAGCGGTTGTGGCTCTCGCCGTCGCGGCCGTCCTCGCCGTTGGCGTCGTTGTGCTTCTCGTTGTACGAGACGAGGTCGCGCAGCGTGAAGCCGTCGTGCGCGGTCACGAAGTTGATCGAGGCGAAGGGGCGGCGCCCCGAGTGCGCGTAGAGGTCGCTGGAGCCGGTGATGCGGCTCGCGAACTCGCCGAGCGTCGCCGGCTCTCCGCGCCAGAAGTCGCGCACCGTGTCGCGGTACTTGCCGTTCCACTCCGTCCAGCCGGGCGGGAAGTTGCCCACCTGGTAGCCGCCCGGGCCGACGTCCCATGGCTCGGCGATGAGCTTGACCTGCGAGACGATCGGGTCCTGCTGCACGAGGTCGAAGAAGGCGGAGAGCTTGTCGACGTCGTGCAGTTCGCGGGCGAGCGTCGAGGCGAGGTCGAAGCGGAAGCCGTCGACGTGCATCTCGGTCACCCAGTAGCGCAGCGAGTCCATGATGAGCTGCAGCGAGTGCGGGTGGCGCATGTTGAACGAGTTGCCCGTGCCCGTGTAGTCGGTGTAGTAGCGCTTGTCGTTCTGCTCGAGCCGGTAGTACGCGGCGTTGTCGATGCCGCGGAAGCTCAGCGTGGGCCCGAGGTGGTTGCCCTCGGCCGTGTGGTTGTAGACCACGTCGAGGATGACCTCGATGTCGTTCTGGTGCAGCGTGCGCACCATCGACTTGAACTCCTGCACCTGCTGGCCGGGCACGCCCTCCGAGGAGTAGCCGGCGTGCGGCGCGAAGAAGCCGATCGTGTTGTAGCCCCAGTAGTTGCGCAGGCCCTTCTCGAGCAGCGTCGAGTCGTGCACGAACTGGTGCACGGGCATGAGCTCGATGGCGGTGACGCCGAGGCGCTTCAGGTGCTCGATGACCGCCGGATGCGCGATGCCGGCGTAGGTGCCGCGCAGCTCCTCGGGCACGTCGGGGTGGAGCTCGGTGAGTCCCTTGACGTGCGCCTCGTAGATGAAGCTGTCCTTGTACGAGCGCTTGGGGGAGCGGTCGCCGCGCCAGTCGAAGTAGGGGTTGATGACGACCGAGCGCATGTTGTGCGGGGCGGAGTCCTCGTCGTTGAACGAGTCGGGGTCGCCGAAGTTGTAGCTGTAGAGGGCCTGGTCCCAGTCGATGTCGCCCGAGAACGCCTTCGCGTAGGGATCGAGCAGGAGCTTCGACGGGTTGCAGCGCTGCCCGTTCGAGGGGTCGTAGGCGCCGTGGATGCGGTAGCCGTAGCGCTGCCCGGGCTGCACGGTGGGCAGGTAGCAGTGCCAGACGTAGGCGTCCTTCTCGAGCACCTCGACGCGCGTCTCGACGCCCTCGTCGTCGAACAGGCACAGCTCGACGCGCTCGGCGGCCTCGCTGAAGATCGCGAAGTTCGTTCCCGCGCCGTCGAACGTCGCTCCGAGGGGGTAGGGCGTGCCGGGCCAGGTCTTCATCGGTTCCTCCAGGGGTCGTGGGGGACGAGATCGTCGTGGGGACGCGGTCGCGCCGGATGCCGTGCCGGGCGCGCTCGCTCCCGCCGGATGGTCACAGGAGACAAACCTAGCGGTGGCGGGGACGCCGCGTGGGTGAGGGCGGTGCGGGGGCGGGGACGCCGCGTGGGTGAGCGCGGCGCGAACGCCGGGGACGTCGCGGAGGCCGGTCCGGTGGCGCCGACGATCCCGGCGGAGCGGCGGGGACGGCCCGCACGACCGCGCGCGTCCTCCGGCATCCTGCGGGCGCGGGCGCTCTCAGCCGCCTGCGGGTCGGCTCGGCTAGGGTGCGGCGCATGAGCAGCGTTACGCAGAACGTCGTCGACAGCGTCAAGAAGCTCGGTGTGAGCATCGCCTACGGGGAGAAGGTCGAACTGGGCGATTCCACGCTCATCCCCGTCGCGCTCGTCGGATACGGCTTCGGCGCGGGCAGCGGCAACGGGGCCGCCACGGAGAACGCCTCGGGCGAGGGCGAAGGCGCCGGTGGCGGCGGCCTCTCGATCCCGGTGGGCGCCTACGTCTCGGACGACTTCGGCACGCGCTTCCGCCCCAACGTCATCGCGCTGCTCACCGTGCTCACCCCGCTCGTCTGCTCGGTCGGCTTCGCCCTCCCCCGCATCATCAAGGCCCTCAAGAAGTAGCGCCTTCTCTCTGCCTCCGCCTGGTGCCCGAAAACGGCCCTTGAGCTCAGGGCCCAAGGGCCGTTCTCGGGCACCGGGCGTCAGGCGCGGGAGAGGCGGGAGGGCCACCAGAGGCGGGGGCCGAGGTCGTAGGCGAGGGCGGGGACGAGCAGCGAGCGCACGACGATGGTGTCGAGGAGCACGCCGAACGCGACGATGAAGGCGATCTGCGCGAGGAACAGGATGGGGATCACGCCCAGCGCCGCGAACGTCGCCGCGAGCACCACGCCCGCCGAGGTGATCACCCCTCCCGTGAGCGCGAGCCCCCGCAGCACGCCCTGATGTGAGCCGTGGACGAGCGTCTCCTCGCGCACGCGGGTCATCAGGAAGATGTTGTAGTCGATGCCGAGCGCGACGAGGAACACGAAGCCGTAGAGCGGCACCGCCGGGTCGGCGCCCGGGAAGCCGAGCAGCCCGTCGAAGACGAGCGCCGCGACGCCCATCGAGGCGCCGAACGAGAGCACCACCGTGAGCACGAGCATGACGGGGGTGACGATCGAGCGCAGCAGCAGCGCCAGGATCGCCAGGATGACGGCGAGCACCACGGGGATGATGAGGGTCCGGTCGTGGATGGACGCGTCGTCGGTGTCGATCGCGGTGGCCGTGACGCCGCCCACGCGGGCCGTCTCGGGCAGCTCGGCCCGCATGGCGCGCACCGTCTCCTTCGCCGCGTCGGAGTCGGCCGCGTCGGCGAGGGTCGCGCGGATGAGCACGTCGCCCCCGGCGATCGTGGGCTCGGCCGATGCGCTCGCGGGGGCGCCCGGAGCGCCGACTCCGCCCGCCCCGCCCGCCCCGAACGACGGCGGCGCCTGCACGCCGTCGACCGTGAGCGGCAGCGACCCCGTCGGCGAGTCCTTCGCGGCGACCGCCAGCGATTCCACGCCCGGCACCGCCAGCAGCGTCTCCGCCACGGCGTCCAGCTCGGCGGCCGGCGCGATGACGAGGGCGGGGCTGCCCGAGCCGCCCGGGAAGTGCTCCTCGAGGGCGATCTGGCCGTCGCGCGCATCCGACGCCGTGAGCACGAGCTCCCGCTGGGCGACGCCGTCGGCGCGGAGCCCGAGCACGCCGACCGCGGCGACGCCGAGCACGATCGCCGTGACGACCCACACGACGCGGGGCCGCGCCGCGACGAGCCGGCCGAGGGCCGCCCACGCGCCGCGGCTGGGCACGGCCTCGTCATCGGCCGTGCGGCTCGGGTCGAAGGCGGTGCGCCGGGGCCAGAAGGCGGCCCGCCCGGTCGCGAGCAGGAGGGAGGGCAGGAGCGTGAGCGAGGCGAGCACGGCGAAGCCGATGCCGATCGCGGCGACGGGGCCGAGCGAGCGGTTCGAGCCCAGGTCGCTCAGCAGCAGGCAGAGCAGCCCCGCCGCCACCGTGCCGCCGGAGGCGAGGATCGGCTCGAGCGACGAGCGCAGTGCGGCCGCGGTGGCGTCCCAGCGCGTCTCGTGCTCGCGCAGCGCCTCGCGGAAGCGCGCGACGTAGAGGAGGGAGTAGTCGGTCGCGGCGCCGATCACGAGGATGAAGAGGATGCCCTGCGTCTGCCCGGTGAGCACGAGCACCTCGGCCTTCGCGAGCCACCACACGGTCAGCAGCGCCGTGCACAGCGCGAACATGCTCGTCGAGAGCACGAGCACGGGGAGCAGCGGCGAGCGGTAGACGATCAGCAGGATGACGAGCACGGCGCCGAGCGCGACGAGCAGCAGCACGCCGTCGATGCCGGAGAACGCCTCCAGCAGGTCGGTCGTGAACCCCGCCGGGCCCGTGACGTGCGCGCTGACGCCGTCGGGCGCCCCGGACGAGGCGGCCTCGCGCACGGCGTCCACCGCGTCTCGGAGGTCGGCGTCGCGGTCGATGGGCGCGAACACCTGCGCGGCGCGACCGTCCGCCGACGGCACGGGCGGAGAGACGCCCGCCTCGACGCCCGGCACGGCGGAGATCCGCTCGATCGCGGCGGCGAGGGCCGTGAGGTCGGACGGTGTCAGCTCGCGCTCGGCGGAGAACACGACGACGGCCGGCAGGGCGTCCGAGTCGCTGAACTCGCCGAGCCGCGACTGCACGGCGGTCGCGTCGGCGGATGCGGGCAGATAGGTCGTCGCATCGTTCGACGAGACCTCGCTCACCCGGCCGAAGTAGGGGCCGCCGACGGACGCCGCGGCGAGCCAGGCGATCACGAGCACGGCGGGGAGGAGCGCGCGCAGCCAGCGGGGGACCCGCGACGCCCGGGACGGCCGTCCATCGCGGGCGGATCCGCCCGCTCGGCTCGCGTGCCGGCCGTGCTCGCCGCGGGGCTCGGCCGGGCGCTCGAGGCGTTCGTCGTCGCCGTCCGCCGCGGACCGTTCGCGGTCCGACCGTTCCTCGACGTGCGTTCCCATCTCGAGCTCCCGTCCGTGTCGTTCGCGTGGTCGGGTGATCGGATCGGCCGGATCGGCGACGCCGCTCACGTCGTCCTGAGACGTCCGCCGCGGAATCATCCGTCCGGTCGTCCATGTCGCACCCGGATAGCTAACCTAGTGAGTTAACATACAGGTATGCATTCTGATCGCGTGTCGAGGATCGTCGAGACCATGCACGACCCCGCGCTCATGGACCCCGACGGCTCGCGCCTGCGCACGCGCGCGCTCGCGGCCGACGAGCTCGTCGAGGTCGTCGAGGTCATGCGCGCCATGCGCGCCTGGAAGATCGAGGAGGCGCGGCAGAGCCGCGTGTCCAGCGAGTTCATGCGCCTGGGCGAGCGCGACATGCAGGCGCTGCGCTTCATCCTCGCCGGGGAGCGGGCCCACGAACCCGTCACCGCGGTCATGGTCGCCGAGTACCTCGGCATCACGAGCGCCGCGACCACCAAGCTGCTCGATCGGCTCGAGCAGGCGGGGCACGTCGAGCGGGCGCGGCACCCCGACGATCGCCGGGCCATCGTCCTCCGGGTCACCGAGACGACCCGCGACGACGCGTGGCGCACCGTGGGCGTCGCGCACGCTCGGCGCTTCGCGGCTGCCGCGCGCCTGAGCTCCGCCGAGCGCCGCGCCGTCATCCGCTTCCTCGAGGACCTCGCGGCGACGACCGCGGGGGCCGAGCTGGGCGTCGGAGGGCACGAGCCCGGGCACGCGCACGACAACGGAGGCGGAGTCGGCGGCCGAGGCGCCACCCCCACCGAGGGCGACGACCGCGACCCCCGCGACGCCGGCGAACGGCATCCGGCGTGAGGCTGTGGTCCCTGCACGCGCGCCATCTCGACCGGCAGGCGCTCGTGGCCTGCTGGCGGGAGACGCTGCTCGCCCAGTCCGTTCTGGCGCGGCCGGCGGGCGAACCGGGCGGCTACGCCAGGCATCCGCAGCTCGAGCGCTTCCGCGCCCTGGCCGACCCCGTCGCCGGCGTCGGCGCCTATCTCGCGACGATCGCCGACGAGGCGGACGCGCGCGGCTACCGCTTCGACCGATCGCGCATCCTGATCCCGCCGCCGCCCCGCGGCGTCGACAGGAGCCCGGGAACGAGCGCGAGCGAGGCAGGCGCCGACGCCGTCATCGACGTCACCACCGGGCAGCTCCACTTCGAGTGGGCGCACCTGCTGGCCAAGCTCGAGCGGCGCAGCCCCGACGCCCTCGAACGGGCGCTCGCCGCGAAGGGGCCGGATGCCGCGTCCGTGTTCCGCGTCGTGCCGGGCGCCGTCGAGGCGTGGGAGCGCGGGGCCGCGGCGGGCTGAGCCGCGTCGCCCTCACCGCCGGGCGCCGACCCATCGACGGGTCGCTCTCGCGGGAGCCGTCCCTGCGGGGCTCGTCGCCGCCCGCGCCGCGGCCTATACTGAGCGACGTACACGGGAGCCCGGTCGAGCCGGGCTGAGAGGAAGACGAACGCAGTCTTCGACCGTCACACCTGATGCGGGTAATGCCGTCGCAGGAAGGACATCTCGAGGTACGCGCCGCCGGGCGACGTGCCGCCCGTGCACTTTCCATACGAGAAAGGGCACGCTCATGCAGCGCAACATCTCCTCCGCGGATGCCGCCGGCACCGCATCCACCGGCGCGTCGTCGTCGACCCCGGCGGCCGCGGCCGGTTCGGCCGCCGCTCCCGCGCAGCGCCGCCTCGGCTGGCGCGTCATCGACATCGTCACCGCCGCCGTGCTCGGCGTCGCCACGGGCCTCATCTTCGTCGCCTGGAACTTCATCGGCGGCGCCTGGTACACCGGCCTCGACGCCCTCACGCCCGGCTTCGGCGGTCTCGCCGCCGGCGTGTGGCTCCTCGGCGGCGTGCTCGGCGGCCTCATCATCCGCAAGCCCGGGGCGGCGTTCTTCGTCGAGACCCTCGCGGCGATCGTGTCGATGCTCCTGGGCAGCCAGTGGGCCATCGAGACCGTCTACTCGGGCCTCGCGCAGGGCATCGGCGCCGAGCTCGTCTTCGCGATCTTCGCCTACCGCCGCTTCGGCATCCTCGTCGCCGCGCTGGCGGGTCTGGGCGCCGCCGCCGGCGCGTACACGCTCGAGCTCTTCCTGAGCGGCAACCTCGAGAAGTCGGGCGAGTTCCTCGCCATCTACGCCGTGGCGCTCGGCGTCTCCGGCATCCTGCTCGCGGGCGTGCTCGGCTGGCTGCTCACGCGCGCCCTCGCCGCGACCGGCGCCCTCAGCCGCTTCGCGGCCGGGCGCGAGTCGAAGCGCGTCGGCTAGGGGCGGAGCCATGCGAACGAACATCGAATCGGGCGCCGAGCCGAACGCGGGCGCCGCATCCGGCGTCGCGCCCGCCGCGGCATCCGGCCGTGCGTCCACCCCCTCCACTCGGGACGCCCGCCCCGTCGGCCGCCTCCGCTGGCGGGTCGTCGACATCGTCACGGCGGCCGTCGTCGCGGTCGCCTCCGGCCTCGTCTTCATGCTGTGGGACGTCGTCGGCGTGCCCTGGCTCGTGTCCATGGACGCGCTCACGCCCGGGCTCGGCGGCCTCGCCTCGGGGCCTTGGTTCATCGGCGGCCTCCTCGGGGCGATCATCGTGCGCAAACCCGGCGCCGCGCTCTTCGTCGAGGTCGTCGGCGCGATCGTCGAGATGCTCCTCGGCAGCCAGTTCTCCATCACCGCCGTCTACGCGGGCCTCCTGCAGGGCCTCGCCGCTGAGCTCGTGTTCGCCGTCTTCGCCTACCGCAGGTTCGGCCTCGGCGTCTCCGTGCTCGCGGGCATCGCCTCGGCGGCCGGCTTCTTCGTCTTCGGTCTCCTGAACGACGGCAACGCCGAGAAGGGCCTCGAGTACCTCGCGATCTACGGGGGCGCCCTCGTCGTGTCGGGAGCCGTGCTCGCGGGCGCGCTCTCGTGGCTCGCCGTGCGCGCGCTCGCGAGGACGGGCGCGCTCTCGCGCTTCGCCGCGGGCCGCGACGCCGAGAGGATCGGATGAGCTCCGGCGTCGCATCCGGCGCGGGCGAGCGCGACGAGCGCCGCGACCGACGCGAGCGGACCTCGAGGCCCGCTCGCGTCGAGGCGCGCGGCTGGGGGTGGCGGCACGCCGGCCGCCTCCACCCGGCCGTGCACGGCCTGGACCTCGTGATCGAACCGGGCGAGCGCGTGCTCCTCCTCGGCGCATCCGGCGCCGGCAAGTCGACCTTCCTGTCGGCGCTCGCGGGCGTGCTCGGCGGCGCCGACGAGGGCGAGGAGACCGGCTCGCTCACGGTCGACGGCGCGCACCCCGCCTCCGTGCGCGGCGCCTCCGGCCTCGTGCTGCAGGACCCGGAGGCGAACACCATCCTCACCCGGGTGGGCGACGACGTCGCCTTCGCCTGCGAGAACCTCGCCGTCCCCCGCGAGGAGATCTGGCCCCGCGTGCACGAGGCGCTCGACGCCGTCGGCCTGCGCGCGCCGCTCGACCGCTCGACCAAACGGCTGAGCGGCGGCGAGCGGCAGCGGCTCGCCCTCGCGGGCGTGCTCGCCATGCGGCCGGGGCTGCTGCTGCTCGACGAGCCCACCGCGAACCTCGACCCCGAAGGCGTCGTCGACGTGCGCGACGCCGTCGTGCGCGCCCTCGATCGCACGGGCGCCACGCTCGTGGTCATCGAGCATCGCGTGGATGCGTGGCTGGAGGTCGTCGACCGCGTCGTCGTGCTGGGCGCGGGCGGGGGCGTCGTCGCCGACGGCTCGCCCGAGCGGGTGCTCGCGGCGCACGGCGCGGAGCTCGCGGCGTCCGGCGTGTGGGTGCCGGGGCATCCGGTGGAGATCGAGCGGGCGCCCGTCCGCGCGGGGGAGACGCTGCTCTCGGCCCGCGGGCTCGGGTTCGGCCGGAACGGCAGCGCGCTCCACGACGCCTTCGACCTCGACGTCGCCGCGGGCACGTCGACCGTGGTCGTCGGGCCGAACGGCGCGGGCAAGTCGACGCTCGCGCTGACCATCGCGGGACTGCTGCCGCCGGTCGCCGGCGCGGTCGAGGCGAGCGGAGCGCTGCGCGCGGGCGGTGCGGACGGCGCGTCGGCCGCCGGTCGTGCCCGCGGCGCCGTGGGGCCGCATCCGCATGCGTGGCGCTCGCGCGACCTGCTCACGCGCATCGGCACCGTGTTCCAGCAGCCCGAGCACCAGTTCGTGGCGGCGACCGTGCGCCGGGAGCTCGAGATGGGCCCCCGCGTCGCGAAGCGTCCCGCAGCGGAGATCGCCGAGACGACCGAGCGGCTGCTCGAATCGCTGCGGCTCGCGCGGCTGGCCGAGGCGAACCCGTTCACTCTCTCCGGCGGGGAGAAGCGGCGCCTCTCGGTCGCCACGGTGCTCGCCACCGCCCCGCGGGTCATCGTGCTCGACGAGCCCACCTTCGGGCAGGACCGCACGACGTGGCGCGAACTGGCGGCGATCATGGCCGACCTCGTCGAGCGCGGCTCGGCGCTGGTGTCGGTCACCCACGACGACGGCATCGTGCGGCTGCTGGGCGACCGGGTCGTGCGCTTGGACGCGCACGGTCGGGCGGATGCCCGGAAGGCGGTGGCGGCATGAGCGCGCTGCGGGATCAGCGCGACGCGGCCGGGACGCCGCCGAACTCTGGAGATTCGCCGGAGGCGGGCCGAATAATGGCGCACCGTAGCGATATCTCCAGAGTTCGGCGAGACGAGTCCGAGCCCCGATCCGACGAGGCGCCCGTCACGAGCGGCTCCCGCTTCATCGACGCCGTCAACCCCGTGACGCTCTTCGCGGCGGCCGTGCTCTACAGCATCCCCATGCTCACGACGATCGACGTCGTCAGCGCGGTGACCGGTCTCGCCCTGTCGCTCGCGCTGCTGTTCGCGGCCGGGGTGCCGCCGCGCGACGTCGTGCGGCGAGCATGGCCCCTGTTCATCGCCGCGCCCGTCTCGGCGACGAGCATGCTGCTCTACGGCAAGCCCGGCGGTGCCGTGCACTTCGAGTTCCTCGCCGCGCGGGTGACCGACAACTCGATCGGCCTGGCGGTGGCGATCGGGCTGCGCGTGCTCGCGATCGGCGTGCCCACTCTGGTGGTGCTCGGCGGCATCGACCCGACGCGGCTCGCCGACGGGCTCGCGCAGGTGGCGAAGCTGCCCGCGCGGTTCGTGCTGGGCGCGCTCGCCGGCATCCGGCTGTTCGCCGTCTTCAGGGACGACTGGACGGCCATGGCGCAGGCGCGACGCGCGCGAGGCCTCGGCGACCACGGCGCCCTGCACCGGGCGCTCACGATGGCGTTCGCGCTGCTCGTGCTGGCGATCCGCCGCGCCGGCACGCTGGCGCTCGCCATGGAGGCGCGCGGCTTCGGCGCCGGGCCCCGTACGTGGGCGAGGCCGTCGACGCTCGGCGCGCGCGACGCGATCGTCGTGGCCGCGGCGGTGCTCGTCGCGGCCGTCGCGATCGTCGTGGCCGTCGTCACCGGCTCGTACGCGCCCCTCGGAAGCGGCACGTCGTGAGCGGCGTCGAACCGGTGGGCGGCGAAGCGGGGGAGGCGTTCGTCGACGGAGGATGTGCGGGTGCGGGCTCGGTGCTCGGCTGGGTCGGCTCGGCGGGCGGTGCGCTCTCGGCGCGGGCGGCGCATCCGACGAGCCCGAGGCCGTCGTCGTCCGTGCCGTCGGTGTCCGTCTCCTCGTCTTCATCGCCCATCGCCGCGCCCGACGCGCGTTCCGCGGGCGTCGCCAGGCCGCACGAGACGGATGCCGAGCGCGAGGCCGCGGCGCGCGACGCCGACCGCTACGGCGCCGATCTCGGCTCCGACGAGGTCGCCGCCGGCCGCGGCCGCGCGCTCGTGCTCGCCTACGCCCCGGTTCGGGAGGCGCTCGCGGCCCGTGCGAACGACCCGCTCCGCGTCGTGCTCATTGACGGCCGCTCCGGTTCCG
>Ga0153917_1000498_pt1 | contig 25024 bp, 28 predicted proteins | sample TSFL001MetaG_FD_104695 | JGI IMG/M metagenome (GOLD analysis project Ga0153917, IMG submission 104695) | Attine ant fungus gardens microbial communities from Florida, USA - TSFL001 MetaG | ecosystem: Host-associated > Fungi > Mycelium > Unclassified | place: USA: Florida, Paynes Creek Historic... | reverse complement strand
CGCCTCCATGTAGCAATGCAGGCGCGGAAGATCGTCATCTCCGGTGAGGTGGCTGGACTTCAAATCCAGTTGGGGACGCCAGCGTTCCCGGGCAGGTTCGACTCCTGTGATCTTCCGCCAAAAATTCTAATGTTCAAATCACTTACTGTCATTTTCATTTTCTTCACATTATGGTGATATAAATATGTCTACCGAGAAAAAAATTGAAGATATAACTTGTGGTTATGTCATGCCAATTGCCAGAACTGACGGCTATCCTGAAAGTCACTGGAAGGATGTTTTAACTATTTTAGATTCTGTAACGTCTGATTTAGGAATCAGTAAAAAAAGAATTGTTAGCGATGGTGATACAATAACAACAATACACTCAAGGATAGTAAACAATCTTAATGAGGATGATATTATCATTTGTGATGTAAGCTCAAGAAATCCAAATGTTATGTTTGAACTTGGAATGAGAATAGCATTCGATAAACCAGTGATAATAATTAAAGATAGCCTTACAGACTATTGTTTTGACTCAGGAACCATCGAACATTTGCCTTACCCAAAAGACCTACGCTATGGAGAAATACAGATTTTCAAAGAGAAGCTTAAGAAAAAAATAATTAAAACCCATGAGGAGTTCATTCAAAACGGAGACAAAGGTGTAAGCCCTATTTTGAAAAACTTTGGTTCATTTGAAAGAAAGAAAATAAAGCTCGATAAAATCAGTGCTGAAGAAGCTTTAATTAGAGATATTGACTCCATAAAGAGCTCATTATTGCACATACAAATGTCTGCGCCTTTCATGATGAATACTATGAAAGAAACAAGTTCGGAAATAAAAGTGAACCCCACTTTGTTTTCAAAATTTATAAAAGTCGAAATTAAAGATTACCCTTCTGAGAAACTCAACACTTTTATTTCACTTCTTGAAACAGAAAGATTATCTTTTGAATCAAATGATGATGGTTATTTAAAAATTAAAACAAGCAATTCTTCTGAAAGACATCGTGCACTTCAAGTAATTAATTTTATCAATAATACGGCATTTTGACTATCCAATATCAAGGCCTAATCGTTGAAGTTCTTTTCTTCCTAAGGTCTTGAGCCAATTCCCCAAACTCATCCCCTCAGCCTTGGCAGCCTCTTCAAACTGCGCCTTCAACTCCGGCGTAATGCGAATCTGAAAAGTCGGTGCTTTTCCGGATTTTGACTGATTAGGGTCGCGTTTAACTGTTGACATGTACGTACCTACGAGAGCAAGATATCATCATTCAGGTACGTACCTTAACATACTATAACCTGAGATTTAAACGCCCTCGCCAGGTACTCGCAATACCGGACGAGAGCTAACCTCACCAACTATCAAGGAGTTGATTATGGCTGATTTGCATTCTACCTCAGACACCGACGAAACCGGAACCGAGCGTTCGTTAATTGTGGGATATCGCCCGAAGGTTCACGACAAATCCACCCCCAATATTATTCTTTCTGGTAAATGGCTGCGCGCTGCGGGGTTTGAAACCGGGAATCAGGTCACGGTGAAAGTCATGAAAGGCTGCATCGTGTTGATGGCGTATAGCGAAAACGAACAGAAGTTGCTGGACGATTACAAACAAGCGCAAGCGAAGTTGACCGAAATCCAGGGTGCATTGGCTCATTAGTTTTTCCGGAAACCTGGATAACAAAACAGGCGGATAAGCCTGGAGGCAACAAAATGAAAACGTTAAATGAAGCGATTGCATCCCGTCCACCGGAAAGCCAGCTGCGAGTAAAAGAGATGGCAGAGGAAATGAGCCATGTAATAGATCTGCAACTGGCTCTGGAAGAGGAAAAGCTGTCGCAAGCAACATGTAAGCCGGACTTACAAGTTCCACCAGGGGTTAAGAACTCATAATAAGCATCGTTATTCATGTTTGGTGACGTCCCCTATCTCCAAAGGGAGAAGGGACGTCCGTGCAGACATTTTTTGAGGGGAATTCCTGAGTTCCAGCGGAGTAAATATTATTCCCCCAACCGCATATGCAGCAACGGAAACGGATTCCCCTGCCCGTCCAGCTCTGAGCGGCCAACCAGCTCAAACCCCATATGGCGATAAAACGCGACACCCTGCGGGTTTTGCTCGTTAACATCCACTTCGTTCGCCCCAAAATGCTCAATGGCGTATTTCAGCAGTAATTTGCCAACACCTTTCCCGCGGCTTACGTCATCGACAAATAACATCTCAATACGGTTTTCATCGACGCCTAAAAAGCCGTGAATCGCTCCCGTTTCATCACGGGCAATCACGACCCGGAGGTTGGGTAAATACGCGTTAAGCAATAACGGGCGCAGCGCCGCAATATCGCTTTCCTGCAAAAAGTGGTGAGTGGCACGAACAGAAGATTCCCAGATCGCGACAAGACGTTCGAATTGTGAGGGGACGGCGGTTTCTATTTTCATCGGGGGATCATGTTCGGACAAGCACCGTATTTCAAGTCAATCTGTGCGGCCTGTTTCCCTCACCCTAACCCTCTCCCAAAAGGAGAGGGAACCGATCGCGCTACGTTCTAATTTCCATCACCGCATACACCCCATCCTTCGGCACGATCACGGTGACATTTTCCACCGGCACACCCGCCGCGAGGTGAATATCCTGCAACTGCTGCAACGAGCGCGGGAAGATGTGTTCCCAGCCAATGCAGCGCAGGGTAAAGTCGATTTGCGGGCTGCTGGTCAGCATGTTCGACACAATCACCGCGCCGCCAGGCCTCACCAGCCGCAGCGCACGTTGCAAAAAAATCGCCGCATCGGCGTCATTGAAATACTCAAAAATCCCCAGCGCGTCGACCAGCTCGGCCTGATGGTCACCCAGCTCAAGCAGGAGATCCTCATTGCGCACCAGGGTATGCACCAGATCGCGTCTGAGCAAAGTCAGCTGTTCACCCACAGTCAGCCCTTCCTGCGCGGCCATGGTTTCCGCCCAGCGCAGGGCAACCGGGTCTTTATCCACCAGCGTCAGATACACCTTCTGACCGTCGAGCTTCGCATTACGCAGCGCCTCCAGTACCGGGATGGCGGCACCGCTCGCCAGGCTCACCCAGTTGTTCTCACTCTCGTTGAGGATGTACTTCTCTACCAGTGCGGCCAGCACCTTTGCGCGGGAACGCACGCCGATGGCATCGTTGGCATGGATAAACCACTGGCGGCTGTCGCTGTCCATTTTTGTGCCTTCGGGGAGGCGGTCTTCCAGCGGATTTTGCACCACAAACAGCGCCAGCGCAGTGGGGACAAGCCGGGTGCGCCAGGCTTCCAGCGCCGGGCGATTGCGGTAAGCCTGCTCAGAATAACGATTTTGAGGGACAAGCGCCGCCCGCCCGCCTTCTTCGAATTCAATCAGCGGCGGTCGCAGTGTCGGATCGGCTTTTAGCGCCCGATCAAGCGCAGCGATCTCCCGCGCAGTGTCGTCTTTCATCGGCCACTGGTCGCTAACGTCGGGAAAAGAGGCGTTAAAAATAGTCATATTCGCCGGCGCATTGCCGCGAAAAGGCTGCCAGTTCATCTCGTCGTCTCCCGTTGCGCTTTTAACGGAAGTCTATCCAGGCAGGCCAGTAATACCCTACGAAGAAAGCACGATCTTCACTGCTTAACCCACACGAGTTGATCCACCTGGAACCCCAAACTACGTGCAGTCTTCAGGTAATCCTGCTTAACCGCATCCGGGATGGTTGGCGTGCGCGACAGGATCCACAGGTAGTCGCGGTTCGGGCCGCTCACCAGCGCGTACTGGTACTTATCATCCAGCCTGATCACGTTATACCCGCCGTAGAACGGGCCGAAGAACGACACCTTCAGCGCGGCCGTAGTCGGCGCACCGGTGAAGTACGCTTTACCCTGGCTCTCGTTCCACTCGTTCTTCTCCGGATCGTAACCCCGGTTAAGGACGCTAATGCCACCGTCGCTGCGCTCGCCATAGGTTGCCGTCACCTGCTCCAGCCCGCGCTCAAAGCGGTTTTCCAGGCGGGCGATTTCATACCATTTGCCGAGATAGCGGCTGGCATCAAAACCGGTAATAGGCTGCACGCCTTTCGGCGGCGTGGGAGATTTACAGGCCACCAGAGTCAGGGCAATGGCGACACCTGTCACAACAGGCCATAGCTTCATGAGAATTCCTTTCATTTACGCGGTTGGATGTTAAGTGTAGTGCAGCGTTCTGCCGCTTCATCCCGTCGGGGAAAATTCGTAGTATATTGAGATTATTCCACCTCTTCGGATGCAGACATGGCCTACTCCATCGGCGAATTCGCCAGACTCAGCGGCATCACCGCCACTACGCTGCGCGCGTGGCAGCGCCGCTATGGTTTGCTCAAGCCACAGCGCACCGAGGGGGGCCACCGTCTTTACAGCGAAGAAGACGTGCAGCAGGCGCTGAAAATCCTCGACTGGGTGAAAAAAGGCGTGCCGATTGGCCAGGTCAAACCACTGCTGGAACGCCCGGTGCCACGTCGCACCAACAACTGGCAGACGCTGCAACAGACCATGCTTGAGCGCCTCAAAGAGGGCAAAATCGAGTCCCTGCGCCAGATGATCTACGACGCTGGCCGGGAATATCCGAGGGCAGAACTGGTGGCAAACGTCCTGCGTCCGCTGCGCAGCCAGGTTTCAGCCAACGTTCCCGCCGCCATGACGCTACGTGAAATCCTCGACGGCATACTTATCGCTTACACCTCGTTTTGCCTGGAGGGCGATAAAAAAGCCCCGGGCGACAACCTCCTGCTCACCGGCTGGTACCTGAACGACCCTTGCGAAGTCTGGCTCGAAGCCTTAACGCGTACCGGCCAGGGTCACCGTATCGACATTTTGCCCACGCCTCCTGCCATGCTGGCACCGGAGATTTTTCCGGACAGGAAATGGCTGTTGGTGACTCGTGGCAAACTCACCGCGGTGCGGAAAAAACAGGTGGAGCAGTGGCAGCAGCAGGTATCGCTGGACGTCATTATCCTCTGATTATTCTCTTCTGCTGTTCATCCAGCACGGTTTTCCGATCTAAAAGAGAAGATGAATCACATTGATTTTTAATCATAAAATAAAATAACCCCGCTAATACTTGGACAAATTACACATGTTGTGTAAGTTTTAAATATGACTCTGGAGGTACACACCATGACAACGAAACCTGTGCTCGGTATTAGCGGATGTTTGACCGGTTCCGCCGTTCGCTTTGACGGCGGGCACAAGCGTATGGGCTTTGTCATGGATGAACTGGCCCAGTGGGTCAGCTTCAGGCCGGTTTGCCCTGAAATGGCGATTGGCCTGCCTACGCCACGCCCTGCCATTCGTTTAACGCTGACAGACAGCGGCGACACGCAGCTGCGTTTCAGCAAGCCTCCTCACGAAAACCTCACGCAGAAAATGGCGGACTTTACGGCGGATTACCTGCATAAAATCGACGATCTGGCGGGATTTATCGTCTGTGCGAAATCGCCAAGCTGCGGCATGGAGCGCGTGCGTCTGTATGATGAAAACGGCAACCGGGGCCGCAAGGAGGGGGTCGGGCTGTTCACCGCCGCCCTCCTTGAAACCAGGCCGTGGCTGCCCGTGGAGGAAGATGGTCGTTTGCACGACCCGGTGCTGCGCGAAAACTTCATCGAGCGCGTATTTGCCCTGCATGAGCTGAATACCCTGCGAGCCAACGGCCTGACGCGCCGCGCGCTGCTGGATTTCCACAGCCGCTACAAACTACAGCTGCTGGCGCACCATCAGGCGGGCTACCGCGAAATCGGCCCGTTCGTCGCTTCGTTGCACGAGTGGGAAGATCTGGACGCCTTCTTTGTGGCGTACCGGGATAAGCTGATGGCGATCCTGAAGCAACCTGCCTCGCGGAAAAATCACACCAACGTGCTGATGCATATTCAGGGCTACTTCCGAAATCAGCTCAACAGCCGCCAGCGTGGCGAACTTCGCGATGTGATCCTGCACTACCGCGACGGGCTGCTGCCGATCCTCGCGCCGCTGACTCTGCTCAAACACTACATGGCCGAATATCCTGACCGGTATCTGATGACGCAAAACTACTTTGATCCCTATCCGGACGATTTAGGTCTGCGCCTGGCTATCACCTGAAAGAAAGTATGCGAAGGGTCCATGGAACGAAAGAGGCCCCAGGCAGTACCCCGTTTAGACGACACCCTCACTGTCGTCTTTTTTTTACGCTGCGCTCAGCGCCTGAGCCAACGCCTGGGTGAACTGCGGTAACTTATCGCGATTCGCCGCCGCCACTTCATAAAACGCCAGCGGTGGCAGCCAGTTCATGCCCACGTACAGCGCGCTGGCTTTCATTGGGCTGAGTACCTCATCCATCGAACTCTGGATCAGCCCTTCGTGGGAGTACGTAAACGGACTGGCGCCTGCGGAAGTGACCACCATCAGGCTTTTCCCTTTCAGGGCATCACCACCCGCACCAAACGCCCAGCCGTACTGCCACACTTCATTCAGATAGCCTTTCAGCATCGGCGTCAGGTTGAACCAGTGAGTCGGGTAGATAAACACCACGCGGTCAACGCCGTCATAAGCCGCCTGCTCTGCCGCCACATCGATGGCATTCACGTCGTTGCCGTACATCGCTTCCAGGTTGCGGACGATGACATTATCCACGCCCTCCGCTGTCTGCTGTAACGCCTTGATAATACGAGACTGAGATGCATAAGGGTGGGATACAATCGCTAAGGTTTTCATGGGTGTCTCCTTTATTGTTGTTCCGGCATTACGCCTTTTACCAGCCAGGCGTTCGTACTGGCGGCGGCCTGACGGTAGTGAATGATCTCCTGATAAGCAGGGGAATCATGCCAGGCGTGCGCCTGTTCCACGCTGTCGAACTGCAACATCACCAGCATCCCCCGCGGGCCGTTGCCTTCCACGGTGTCGCACTGGCCGCCCATCACCAGGCGTTTACCACCAAAGGCTTTATAGCTGGCCTCGACTTTTTCCCGGTACGGCTGCATCGCCGCAGGGTCATGAATAACCACATCAAAAATGAAATAAGCAGGCTCGGACACGTTCATACAAGTTCCTCACTGTGGGTTGATGGCGAGAGTATGTGCCCGTTTACTCGTAACGAGAATTAGGGTTATGGTTGATAGATAATCAACTTCAGGTTGTGAATACGGGAGTGAAACATGGAGTTATCACAGCGCGTTCGCGCAATTGTCTCGTTCGTCGAAGCCGCCAGCGCGGGCAGCTTTGCCGCCGCCGCACGCAGCCAGGGGATCAGCCCTGCCGCAGTCAGTAAAAACATTGCCGGGCTTGAGCAGGCGCTGGGCGTCAGGCTGATGAACCGCACCACGCGTACACTGAGTCTGACCGAAGAAGGAACCGTCTTTTTACAGCAGGCGCGGATTGCTATCGGCGCGCTGGATACGGCGATGGACGCCGTGGTGGCACGCAAAATGGAAACCCGCGGCCATGTGCGCATCTCCACCAGCGCCGCCTTCGGGCGCGAACAGTTACTCCCGGTGCTGCCGGGGCTGCGGGCACGTTATCCGGGTATCTCTGTGGAAGTGGATTTTGACGACCGGGTGACAGACCTGATTGCCGATGGCTACGACCTGACCATTCGCGGCGGACGCATTGTCGATTCGTCGCTGATTTCGCGGCCCGTCTGCCAGCTCAAAACCGCGCTGGTTGCCTCGCCGGAGTATCTGGCGCGTTGCGGAGTCCCCAAAACACCTGCCGACCTGGCAAATCATCATCTTATCGCCCGGCGTTTTTTAGGGGGGCGTGTCTCGCCGTGGGGGTTCAGGGGAAACGATGGTAGCCTGACCACGCTTGAGCCAGACGCTGCGGCGGTGACCCTCTCCGCGCCGGAAGCCCAGACACAGGCGGCACTGCTGGGGCTGGGTATTGCTCAGGTGGGCGTGCATCACGCGCTGTCGCATTTGCAGGCCGGGGCGCTTAAAGCCGTGCTGGTCGGTCAGCACGACCCCGGTAATTACGAGATGGTGATTCAGTATCCCCACCGTGCGCTGGTCGCGCCACGCGTGAAAGCCACGGTGGAGTATCTGCTGGATGCTTTTCGCCAGGATGCATCGCTGCATTTCCCGCTCGAAAGGCTGGCGGATTACGCTGCTGGTTAACCAATGTCCCTCAGGCTGGGGAAGCCAAAAAGACGACTATTTATCAAAGGCATAAAATGATGATAAACACCCTGCACATTCAGAATTACCGCTCAATCCGTGATATGTCGCTGGAGCTGGAACAGCTCAACATTGTCTTCGGTCCAAACGGCACCGGGAAATCGAATATCTATAAGGCGATTTACCTGATGCACAGCGCGGCGCAGGGGCAGTTTTCTCAGGCGCTGGCGAATGAAGGCGGGATTTTGAAAGTGTTCTGGGCAGGTAAAACGCGCAGCGACCAGCTGCGGCGCATGAACCTGGCAGTGGAAACCGAAACCTACGAATACGAATTACAGGTAGGCTTTGTCGAAAAGCTGCCCTATCCGTCGCAGTTTCAGCTCGACCCGGTGATCAAAGAGGAGTCGATCTGGCTGAGCGGCCAGCATCGCCGCCCGTCGTCACAGCTGATGAAGCGCAAGAACCAGGCCGTGTTTCTGAATAACGTGCATCACGAAAAAGTGACCCACAGCGGCACGCTGTACGAAAACGAATCGGTGTTCGGGCAGCTCGGCGAACCGCATCTCTACCCGGAAGTGTCGCAGATGCGCGAATCTCTGCGTAACTGGCGCTTTTATCACGAGTTTTCAGTCTCATCCGGCTCGGCGATCCGCGCCCCACAGGTTGGCTTCCGCTCGCCAGTGCTGGCCAGCGACGGTTCCAACCTGGCCGCGGCGTTTCAGACGATTGTCGAGATTGGCGACGAGTTGCTGCTGATGCGCATCCTAGATCAGGCATTCCCCGGCTGCGTGTTTTACAGCGACAATTCGGGCGGACGTTTTCGCATGATGATGCAGCGCGAAGGATTAAGCAGACCGCTGGAGCCGGCTGAGTTCTCCGATGGCACGCTGCGTTTCCTGTGCCTGGCGGTGGCGTTGCTAAGCCCGCGCCCACCGGCCTTTATCGCCCTCAACGAGCCGGAAAACAGCCTGCATCCGCAGATGCTGCCCGCACTGGCGAGCCTGATTGCCGAGGCCAGCCGCTACTCGCAGATCTGGCTGACCAGCCACTCGCCGGAGCTGGCGAAGCTGATTGAAAAACACCGTTCGTTTTCCCTGTATCAGCTGTCGATGGCGGAAGGGGAAACGAAGATGGAGCGGCTGGGATAAACACCGGGTGGCGCTGCGCTTACCCGGCCTACAAATGAGTCCGGAACGTCTTGCGCCATTCTACCGGGCTGACCCCAAAACGCGCCTTAAACTGCTGGCGATAGGTCACCGCCGACACAAACCCCACCTGCTCAGCCACGCTTTCTATCGGCAGATTGCCGGCTTCGAGGAGGATCTGGCTGCGCCGCAGGCGCTCGGCGGTTAGCCAGTCGGCGACGCTCATGCCTGTAGCTTTCATAAAATGGCGGGTCAGGGTGCGGCGGCTCATGGACACAACCTCCGCCAGAGAGTCCAGATTATGCGGCTCGGTAATATGCTGCTGGAGATAATCGATCAGGCAGTTAATCTGCGCATCGCGGGTATCTTTGGGCACCGGCTGGGCAATAAACTGCGCCTGCCCGCCTTCACGGTGCGGCGGCACAATCATCCGCCGGGCAATCTGGTTAGCCACCACGCTGCCAAAACGCTGGCGGATTATATACAAACAGCAATCCAGCGCAGCAGCGGTGCCCGCGGACGTGATGATGTTGTCGTCATCAACATAGAGCGCGTTGATATCCAGCTGTACATCGGGGAACTGTGACGCAAACTGGCGCTCGAACTCCCAGTGGGTTGCCGCACGCTTACCATCGAGAATGCCCGCGTAGCCCAGCACAAACGAGCCCAGACACAACCCAACGATCTCCGCGCCCTTGTCCCTTGCCTGATTCAGACCATCAAGCAGTCTCTGCGGCGGGCGTTCCAGAACGTGCTGCCAGTAAGGCACCACCACGATATCAGCCTGCACAATCGCGGAATAATCCTGCGTGGCATTGAGCGCAAAACCGTCTCTGGAGGTCAGTAATCCCGGCTTTTCGGCGCAGATCGTCACGTTAAAGCGCTTTTCACCCGATACCGTATCGCCAAACAGAATGCAGGGAACGGAGTAGTGGAACGGGCTAAACCCATCCACCGCGACAATCGCAACGTTTACTAGCGGCATCGGTCTCTCCTTTCCCCTGGTGGTGTTCAGAATATAACGCTTTCGCCATCCTTTGGAATGCTCAGTACCTCACTGAACTGATTGGCCTCGGCGTACTCGCGCAGCGCGCGACGGGTTAACAGGCAGTGGTTGATCGCCTCCATATGGGTCGCCACAATCTGCGCCTGCGGCAGCAGGAAATGGACGTTCAGCACATCCTGATCGCCCATGATAATCGGCCCGAAACCAAGCACATGCGCGTAACCGGCATTCAGTACCACCACATCCGGCTGATGTTTTTGCAGATCGGCCGCCACCTCTTCGCGCCAGATGGTATCGCCTGCGATATACAGCGTCTTCTCATCCGGATGGCGGAAAACCACGCCACAGGCTTCGCCCAGACGTTCTGCCAACTCCGGCACAGCGTAAGCACGATCGGTACCGTGCTGGCCGCCGTGGGTTTTCGCGATGCGGATATCGCCAAAGGTCGTCTCTTCGGTCATCACCGTCAGGTGAGTGAACCCCTGGCTGCGCAGCAGCGCGGCGTCTCTGTCGTTTTGCACGTAGACAGGTTTGTCTTTGGCGATCAGCTCAATGGCCGTTTGATCCCAGTGATCGTCATGAGTGTGGGTGACAATCACCGCATCGGCATCCAGCAGCGTTTTTACGTCAACGGGCAGTTCGACCATCGGGTTGCGAATGTCTGCGCGCGCCGTGCCTGGAAAGCCGAGATACGCGCCTTTTGGCGCCAGCATCGGGTCAATTAAAAAACGTTTTCCGGCGTAGGTAATCAGCTGGGTGGCATTGCGAATCTGGGTGATGTTCATGGGTTATCCTCCGGTTGGTGTGATAAGGAGAATAGCCAGAGGAGCTGTTTTGCGATGTGGGCTAAAGGGCGATGATCGATGGAATCGGGTCAATGTGAAAAGGCGGGTTTCCCCGCCAGACAGCTTACCAGCCAGGCACCGCGCCGCCGTTAAAGATAGTCTCTGCCGCTTTCGCCACCTCAGGTGACTGATACGACTGAATAAACTCCTTCACGTTCTCGGCGTCTTTGTTGTCTTCACGCGTCACCACAATGTTCACGTACGGTGAATTTTTGTCTTCGATAAATACCCCGTCATGCACCGGTGACAGTCCGGTTTGCTGGAGATAGGTGGTGCTGATAATGGCGACATCGACTTTCGGGTCATCCAGCACGCGCGGCAGTTGCGCCCCTTCCAGCTCCATGATTTTCAGGTTTTTGGGATTCGCGGTGATATCCAGCGCCGTCGGCAACAGGCCCACGTCTGGTTTGAGGGTAATCAGCTTCTCTTTTTGCAGCAGCAACAGCGCGCGGCCGAGGTTGGTCGGATCATTCGGAATGGCAATGGTCGCACCATCCTTCAGGTCAGACACGGATTTTATCTTGCGGGAATAACCGGCCATCGGGAAGACGAAGGTATTGGCTACCGCCACCAGCTTGTAGCCGTGCGCCTTGTTATCTTCTGCCAGGAACGGGCGGTGCTGGAAGACGTTGGCATCCAGTTCACCGTGGTTGGTGGCATCGTTTGGCAGCAGCGAGCCGCTAAAGCCCACCAGCTCGACATCCAGGCCATATTTCTCTTTTGCGACCTTTTTGGCGACTTCCGCCACATCCTGCTCCGCGCCGTTAATCACGCCGACTTTAATGTGTTTGGCATCGCTGCCACCTTGATCGCAACCCGCCAGCAGCAGGCCCGCGAGAACCAGAGCACCCAATCGAAATTTCACCAGACAGTTCCTTTTGATAAACGTTTTGATGACTATATCGACAACGAAGCGGCGGGCTAAAAACCGAAAAGGAATCAATAAGAAGGATAAGTTATATACGGTTTTTTGCCGGGTGGCGCTGCGCTTACCCGGCCTACCTGAGTGGTCGTTGTAGGCCCGGTAAGCGTAGCGCCACCAGGCGTGGGCGTCAGGCCGCGGTAGTCCAGTCTTCTACCGTAAGATCCTGCACCATCGCGAAAGCGTGATCGTTAGTGACCACCGTGGTTCCCCTGCTGATCGCGTGTGCGGCAATCAGTTGGTCGAGATCGCCCATCACTTTTCCGCGCTTTTCCATGTCTGCACGCAGTTTGCCGTAAATGGCTGCGGCGTCACTGTCCCAGTGACAAATGGTGATGGTTTTAAGAAATTCCAGGATGGTTTCTTTCAGCCCACAGTTCTGTTTCTTATCAGCACCATAGAGTAATTCCGCCTCCGTGATACTCGAAATACAAACATCTCCCGGCATCAGGCAAGCCATACGGGTGACCACCTCTGGATGTTTTTTAAATAAATGACTCACAATATTTGTATCAAGCATATGCTTCATTAACAAACCCCATCCAGAGGGTCTCTTTTTGTAATGCCCTGGTTTCTCTCCTCCCGACTTAAAAATGAATCAGGCACTGTCGTGTTTTCCAGTAACCGGAAAAAATTATCCCAGCTTTTTTCCTGAGCAATCTTTGCCGTCAATACAACATTCCCCTGCTCATCCCGACGGATATAAACGTTCTCTGTATCAAATGCGAATTCCGCAGGCAGAACAACGGCCTGATTTCGCCCCTTTTTAAACAGTTTTGCTTTGCGCTCCATTGCAACCTCTGTCGATTTATTGACCAGGCCAAATCATGCGCCAGCGCCAGAGGGGAAGACAAGCGTGACCTTTCAAATTAGGAAAGCGACTCGCAACAAATAGACGAACCGCTAGCCTCACGCCTCACGGCGTCGCAGCGGCGCTTCACGTAAAAACCACGACAGCACAAATGCCAGCACCATAATGCTCGCGGCCAGCAGGAACACGGCGTGGATAGCCGAGCCGAAGGCATCAAGATAATCCAGCCTCAGTGTCTCCGGCAGGTGATGAATGGCGGTCGGATCCAGTGAGCGCGGCAGGTTAGCCCCTTCCGGTAAACGGTCCATCAGCCCGGATTGCAGCATGTGCGTGAACACCGCGCCAAACAGCGCGACGCCAATCGCCCCGCCGATGGAACGAAACAGCGTTACACCCGAGGTCGCCACACCGTACTGATCTGCCGATACGCTGTTTTGCACCGCCAGCACCAGCACCTGCATCACCAGCCCAAGCCCCATCCCCAGTACGCCGGTGAACAAGTACAGCTGCCAGGTCGGAGAGTGAATCGAAATTCGCGTCAGCAACACCATCCCAACCACTCCCAGCAGCGTGCCGAGGATCGGAAACAGGCGATACTTCCCGGTATGGCTGATGATCCGCCCGCTGATAATCGAGGTCAGCAGCAGGCCACCCATCAACGGGATCAGCTGCAAACCGGCCTGCGTTGGGGTGGCGTCTTTCACCACCTGCAAATAGAGCGGCAGGAAAGTCACCGAGCCAAACAGCGACATCCCGATGATAAAACCAATCAGACTACAGAGCAGGAAGCTGCGGTCGCGGAACAACGACAGCGGGATAATCGGCTCCCAGGCCAGGCGCTCCTCGTAGATAAACCCGATGATCCCCGTCAGGCCAAAAGCGAGAATGCACCACAGCTGCGGGTCGTTCCACGGGCGAATAGTCCCGCCTTCAGTGGTGAACAGAATGATGCACAGCAGCGCCATACTGAGGTAAATCGCCCCCAGGTAGTCAATCTCGTGCTTGCTGCGCCGGGCACTGCCATGAAAGACCGCACCAATCACCAGCAGAGCAAACAGTCCCAGTGGCAGGTTGATGTAGAAGATCCAGCGCCAGGAGGCGTGCTGCACGATGAAACCGCCAATCAGCGGCCCGATGACGGTCGCCAGGCCGAACACGCCGCCAAACAGCCCCTGATAACGTCCACGCTCGGCAGGCGGAATAACGTCCGCCACGGCAGCCATACTGATGACCATCAGCCCGCCGCCCCCCAGCCCTTGCAGGGCGCGCATCAGCACCAACTGGGTCATGTTTTGCGCCAGCCCGCACAGTACGGAGCCTGCCAGGAACAGCACAATCGCAATTTGCAGGACGATTTTCCGGCCAAACAGATCGCCAAATTTGCCGTACAGCGGCACCACGATGGTAGAGCTGAGAATGTAGGCCGTGACCACCCAGGAAAGCTTATCCAGCCCGCCCAGTTCACCCACAATGGTCGGCAGCGCCGTGGAGACAATCGTCTGATCCAGCGCGGAAAGCAGCATCACCAGCAGCAGCGCGCTGAACAGCAGCTTTATCGACGGCGCTTTTTGCGCAGTTTGAGCCATTACGTCGGACTCCATAAGACATCACTTGAAATTAATTAATTGGATAATTAATATTTGTGTAAGTGATGAATAAGATCAAGAGATACTGTGACCATGTCAGCACAAAAGGACAATTCTGAACCCCGCCGCCCTGGCCGTCCGCGCGGTGGCAAACGTGTTACCGCCAGCCGCGAGCAGCTGCTGGATATCGCGCTGCATCTCTTTTCCCGGCAGGGGATTGCCAATACGTCGCTGAACGCGATTGCGAAAGAAGCGGGCGTGACGCCTGCGATGCTGCACTACTACTTTAACTCCCGGGAACAGTTGCTTGATGCGATGATTGAGGAACGTTTCCTGCCATTACGCAGCAAAATCAGTGCTATTTTCGCCGAAAACCCGGACACCCCGGTAAATGCCCTGACACAGATGGTACAGGCTCTGGCCGATTTGGCCGGGCAACACCACTGGTTTGCGCCACTGTGGATGCAGGAAGTGATCGGCGAGATGCCGGTTCTGCGCACACACCTGCACGCGCGGTTTGGCGATGAAAAATATCAGACGACGCTGACCGCCATCACACGCTGGCAGCAGGAAGGAAAACTGAATCGTGAGCTTGCACCGGAGCTGCTATTCACCACGCTGCTGAGCCTGGTGCTGGTGCCCTTCTCACGGATGCGCAACGACGAGAGGCTGAAAACCCTCTCGCCGGACATCATTGTGCGTCATGCCTTAGCAGTGATCGGCCACGGGATAGGTGGTTAGAGGGATTTGGTCAGGTAGTGCCGCTGCATACCCGGATACGGGTAGTCTGGCAGGGACATCTGTAGCTGGTATCCCTGCTTTTCATAGAACGGGCGCGCCTGGAAACTGGCTGTATCCACCAGTGCGTGCTTGCAGCCTTTGCGTCGGGCTTCATCTTCTGCCGTTTTGATAATCTGGCTACCCACGCCGGAACCCCGCACGCTATCGCTGACCCACAGAAAATCGATGTTTAACCAGTCACCTTTACGTACACCGATTAACCCGCCCAACATTGCGCCTTTATCGTCTCGCACGAAAACACCAATATCGCCGCTGAAGGTCGTCAGATCCAAAAATTGCCCGTTGTAGGCTCTTAATCCCGTTAATAACTCGTCTTTCTCTTGCTGCGTGACATTATCGGTCGTGCTCAGGTGCATATTGTTCTCCTTATTTTCTGTGCAATCTTAATATCGCACAGCCTTTCCTTCACAGAAACTCCTTAATTCCTTCATTCTTTTTATCTGGAAATATTCATTCAATATGTAAATAAAAAAACTCTTTCCAATACGCTCTTAAAACGTATAATGAGAACGATCATTCTCACTTTTTCACGGTAACCGACGATGAGCCCAACGCTTGCAGAACGCCAAAAAATACGCCAGGACGAGATCATCACTGCGGCGCGACGCTGCTTTCGCGCCAGCGGATTTCACGCGGCCAGCATGTCGCAAATCGCCAGCGAGGCGCAGCTCAGCGTCGGGCAAATCTATCGTTATTTCAGTAACAAAGACGCGATTATCGAAGAGATGATCCGCCGTATCATCGACTCGCGCATTGAAGAGATGCAGGGCAAAACGCTGGTTGAAGGGATGCCGGAAGCCCTCGCCTCACGCATGACGCTTAACGAAGATGACGATGCGCTGATGCTCGAAATGTCCGCCGAAGCAACACGCAACCCTCAGGTGGCGACCATGCTTATCGAGGCCGAAGCCCGCATGTTTGCCAACGCCTGCACACACCTGAAAAAGCAATTCCCCCACCTCAGTGACGAGCATATCCGCTGCTGTGTGGAGATCACCGCCGTGATGATCGAGGGCACCATATACCGTCGGTTAACACCTTTAAAAGTACCATCAGAACAGTTACAGCCCATTTATCAGGATATTTTAAATATGCTTTTCACTGCGAAATAGTCGTATGTGAATAATTAAAAGAGATAAGTAATTTCTCGTTTTTACATTTCCGGCGCTGCCGGAGATGCGGTATCGCTGTGCCTTTAAATAGCCCTCCTCCTTGTTAAGCGATTAACAGGGCAGGCATCGTTCACCCTGGAAAAACATTATGAAAGCCATAACAACCTCCATCGCGGCATTATTCCTCCTGACGGGGTGCGATAATGCGCAAACATCTGCTCCCCTGCGCCCCCTCCCGGAAGTGGGCATTGTCACCCTGATGAGCCAGCCAGTGTCGGTGGTCAGCGAGTTGACCGGCCGCACCACCGCCGCCATGAGCGCCGAAGTGCGCCCACAGGTCGGCGGCATTATCCAGAAGCGGCTATTTACCGAAGGCGATACCGTTAAAGCCGGGCAAGCCCTGTATCAGATTGATCCTTCAAGCTATCGCGCGGCTTACGATGAAGCCGCAGCGGCGCTGAAACAGGCGCAGGCGCTGGTAACGGCCGACTGCCAGAAAGCCCAGCGCTATGCGCAGCTGGTGAAAGACGACGGCGTATCGCGCCAGGATGCGGAAGACGCAAAATCCACCTGTGCGCAGGACAAAGCCAGCGTGGAGTCGAAAAAAGCCGCCCAGGAGAGTGCACGCATTAACCTCAACTGGACGACCGTCACCGCGCCGATTGCCGGGCGTATCGGCATCTCTTCCGTCACGCCAGGTGCGCTGGTCACCGCCCAGCAGGATACCGCACTGGTCACCGTTCGGGGTCTGGACAGCATGTACGTTGATTTAACGCGCTCCAGCGCCGACCTGCTGCGCTTACGCAAACAGACTCTCGCCACCAACAGCGACACCCTGAGCGTATCCCTGTTGCTGGAAGACGGTAGCACCTACAGCGAAAAAGGCCGCCTGGCGCTGACCGAGGTCGCGGTGGATGAATCGACCGGCTCGGTGACGCTGCGCGCCGTCTTCCCGAACCCGCAGCATCAGCTGCTGCCAGGGATGTTTGTACGCGCCAGAGTGGATGAAGGCATCATGAACGATGCGATCCTCGCGCCGCAGCAGGGCATTACCCGCGATGCCAAAGGCAACGCCACCGCACTGGTTGTTGATGCCAGCAACAAAGTGGAACAGCGTCAGCTGGAAACGGGCGACACCTACGGTGACAAATGGCTGGTACTGAGCGGCCTGAAAGCCGGCGATAAGCTGATTGTCGAAGGTACTGATAAAGTCACCGCCGGTCAGGAAGTGAAAGCCGAAGAGATGAAAGACAACGGAGGAAACGCCTGATGTTTTCCCGTTTCTTTGTGCGTCGCCCGGTGTTTGCCTGGGTGATCGCCATTCTGATTATGCTCGCGGGGATGCTGGCGATCCGCACGCTGCCCGTCGCGCAGTACCCGGACGTTGCGCCGCCGTCGGTCAAAATCTCTGCCACCTATACCGGTGCATCGGCGCAGACCCTGGAAAACAGCGTTACCCAGGTCATAGAGCAACAGTTGACCGGGCTGGATAACCTGCTCTATTTCACCTCCACCAGCAGCTCGGACGGTTCGGTCAGCATTAACGTGACTTTCGAACAGGGAACCGACCCGGACACCGCGCAGGTTCAGGTGCAAAACAAAGTCCAGCAGGCGGAATCGCGTCTGCCAACCGAGGTGCAGCAGTCCGGTATCACGGTCGAAAAATCGCAGAGTAACTTCCTGCTGATCATGGGCGTCTACGATAAGACCGATAAATCCAGTAGCTCCGATATCGCCGACTGGATGGTCAGTAACGTGCAAGACCCGCTGGCGCGCGTTGAAGGTGTGGGTAGCTTGCAGGTATTTGGTGCTGAATACGCCATGCGCATCTGGCTCGACCCGGCGAAACTGGCCTCTTACTCGCTGATGCCGTCCGACGTGCAAAGCGCGATTGAAGCGCAGAACGTGCAGGTCTCTGCCGGTAAAATCGGTGCGCTGCCGTCTTCTAACGCCCAACAGCTGACCGCCACCGTACGCGCCCAGTCGCGTCTGCAAACGGTCGATCAGTTTAAAAACATCATCGTGAAGAGCCAGTCCAACGGCGCGGTCGTGCACATGAGCGACGTTGCCCGCGTGGAGATGGGCAGTGAAGATTACACCGCGACCGCGAAACTGAACGGCCACCCGGCAGCGGGTATGGCAGTGATGCTCTCTCCGGGTGCCAACGCGCTGGATACGGCCACGGCGGTGAAGAACAAAATCGCTGAATTTAAACGCGCGATGCCGGAAGGCTACGACGTTGCCTACCCGAAAGACAGCACCGAGTTCATCAAGATCTCGGTTGAGGATGTGATCCAGACGCTGTTCGAAGCCATTATCCTCGTGGTGGTGGTGATGTATCTGTTCCTGCAAAACATCCGCGCCACGCTTATCCCGGCGCTGGCCGTGCCGGTAGTGCTGTTAGGTACGTTTGGCGTCCTGGCGCTATTCGGTTATTCCATCAATACCCTGACGCTGTTTGCGATGGTGCTGGCGATAGGGCTTCTGGTGGATGACGCCATCGTGGTGGTGGAAAACGTCGAGCGTATTATGCGCGACGAAGGGCTGCCCGCCCGCGAAGCGACCGAAAAATCGATGGGTGAAATCTCCGGTGCACTGGTCGCCATTGCTCTGGTGCTGTCCGCTGTGTTCCTGCCGATGGCGTTTTTCGGCGGTTCTACCGGGGTTATCTATCGTCAGTTCTCGGTCACCATTATTTCGGCGATGATCCTTTCCGTCGTGGTGGCGCTGACCCTGACGCCAGCACTCTGCGGCTCGGTACTGAGCCACACCCCACCGCACAAAAAAGGGTTCTTCGGCGCGTTTAACCGCTTCTACAGCAAAACCGAACACGGCTATCAGAACAAGGTGCTGCGCGCACTGCGCCGCTCCGGCGGGATGCTGGCCATCTACGCCCTGCTTTGCGGCGCGATGGGGCTGGCGATGCTGAAACTGCCGGGCAGCTTCCTGCCCACGGAAGACCAGGGTGAAATCATGGTGCAGTACACCCTGCCAGCAGGCGCCACGGCAGTGCGCACCGCAGAGGTGAGCCGCCAGGTCCGCGAATGGTTCCTCAACAAAGAGAAAGCCAATACCGACGTTATCTTTACCGTTGAGGGCTTTAGCTTCAGCGGCAGCGGCCAGAATGCCGGGATGGCGTTTGTCTCGCTGAAAAACTGGTCTGAGCGTAAAGGCACAGAGAACACCGCTCAGGCGATTGCCCTGCGTGCCACGCAGGAGCTGAGCACCATTCGTGACGCCACCATTTTTGCCATGACGCCACCTTCGGTAGACGGGCTGGGGCAGAGTAACGGCTTTACCTTCGAGTTGATGGCGGCCGGTAATACTGACCGTGAAACCCTGCTCAAAATGCGTAACCAGCTGATTGGTGAGGCCAATCAGGATAGCGACCTGCACGCCGTGCGTGCCAACGATCTGCCACAGATGCCACAGTTGCAGGTGGATATTGATAACAACAAAGCCGTGTCTCTGGGGCTTTCCCTCAGTGATGTGACCGACACACTCTCAAGCGCCTGGGGCGGGACCTACGTGAATGACTTTATCGACCGGGGTCGCGTGAAAAAGGTCTATATCCAGGGGGACAGCGATTACCGCGCCGTGCCGTCCGATCTTAACAAATGGTATGTCCGCGGCAGCGACAGCACCATGACGCCGTTCTCTGCGTTCGCCTCCACCCGCTGGGAATACGGCCCGGAAAGCCTGGTGCGCTACAACGGCTCGGCCGCCTATGAGATCCAGGGCGAAAACGCCAGCGGCTCCAGTTCCGGTACGGCAATGAGCAAAATGGAACAGCTGGCCAACAACCTGCCATCCGGCACGACATGGGCGTGGAGCGGGCTGTCGCTGCAAGAGAAACTGGCGAGTGGACAGGCGATGAGCCTGTATGCCCTCTCCATTCTGGTGGTGTTCCTGTGTCTGGCTGCGCTGTATGAAAGCTGGTCGGTGCCGATTTCGGTGATCCTGGTGATCCCGCTTGGCGTACTGGGGGCAGCCGTGGCCGCTACCCTGCGCGGCCTGAACAACGACGTTTACTTCCAGGTGGCGCTGTTAACCACCATCGGCCTGTCGTCGAAAAACGCCATTCTGATTGTTGAATTCGCCGAGGCGAAAGTGGCTGAAGGGTATTCCCTGACCCGCGCCGCCATACGCGCCGCCCAGACGCGTCTGCGCCCTATCATCATGACCTCGCTGGCGTTTATTGCAGGCGTGACGCCGCTGGCGGTGGCTACCGGTGCCGGAGCCAACAGCCGCGTGGCAATCGGTACCGGCATCATCGGCGGTACGCTCGCCGCCACGCTGCTGGCTATCTTCTTCGTCCCCTTATTCTTTGTACTGGTGAAACGTCTGTTCTCCGGTAAACACGCAAACCGGAGGTCATAATGTTTCGTGTCTCTGTTTTAGTCTTAGCCCTGCTGAGCGCAGGCTGTGTCTCGCTCGATCCAACTTATCAGCGCCCTGACGCGCCCGTCCCGGCGACGTTGCCGGGTGCACACGGTGAAGCCAATACCGTGGTCAGCCAGTGGCAGCAGGTCATGAACGATGCGCGGCTGAAAAGCGTGGTGACGATGGCGCTCAACAGTAACCGCGATGTGCAAAAAGCGATTGCGGATATCGACGCCGCCCGCGCCCAGTATGGTGAAACCCGTTCGTCACTGTTCCCGACGGTGGATGCGGAACTGAGCCACACCCGCAGCCGCACGCTGGCAAGCGGTGTGACCACCAGCGACGAAGCCAACGGCGCGGTATCCAGCTTCGAGCTGGATCTGTTCGGCCGTAACCAGAGCCTCTCCCGGGCGGCGCGTGAAACCTGGCTTGCCAGCGAATTCACCGCCCAGAACACCCGCCTGACGATGGTCAGCGAGCTGACAACGGCCTGGGTTACCCTCGCCGCCGATAACAGCAACCTGGCGCTGGCGAAATCGACGATGGAGAGTGCCGCAAACTCGCTCAACATTGTGAAGCGTCAGCAGCAAGTTGGCGTTGCGGCGGCCACGGACGTCAGTTCAGCGATGGCCGTTTACCAGCAGGCGCGCGCCAGCGTGGCGAGTTATCAAACCCAGGTGATGCAGGACAAAAACGCCCTGAATCTGCTGGCGGGGGCTACCGTACCGGACAACCTGCTGCCCGGCACGCTGGAGAGCCTGAGCGATAACGCCATCACCCTGATCCCGGCAGGCGTCAGCTCAAGCACACTGCTGCGCCGCCCGGATATTCAGGAGGCAGAACATAACCTGCTGAGTGCGAATGCCAATATCGGCGCTGCGCGCGCCAACTTCTTCCCGACCATTTCGCTCACTGCCAGCGCAGGCGTGGGCAGCGATTCGCTGTCGTCGCTGTTCAGCCACGGCATGAAGGTCTGGTCGTTCGCGCCATCCATCACCCTGCCGCTGTTTAGCGGTGGCAACAACATGGCGCAGCTGCGCTACGCAGAAGCAGAGAAAAAAGGACTGATTGCCACCTACGAAAAAACCATCCAGAGCGCGTTCAGGGATGTGGCCGATGCGCTGGCACGGCGCGAAACGCTGAGCGAGCAGCTTGATGCCCAGCGTGAATACGTGGCCGCCGAGCAAAAAACGCTGGATGTAGCAACGCGCAGCTATCAGGCCGGCGCGGGGGATTATCTGACGGTACTCACCGCGCAGCGGTCGCTGTGGTCGGCGCAGGCATCACTGATTTCATTACAACAAACCGACCTGGAAAACCGCATCACCTTGTGGCAGTCACTGGGCGGCGGTCTTTAGCATGGTTAGCCGGGCACTTGCCCGGTCTACGGGACAGATCAATATGGCAAAACTCTCTTTCTCATTTGCAGCGATTCTTGGCCTGCTGACGGCCATCGGGCCATTGTGCTCTGATTTTTATCTTCCGGCGCTGCCGGAGATCGCCACGCATCTGAACACCTCCACCACGCTGACCCAGCTTTCACTGACTTCGGCGCTGATTGGCCTCGGGCTTGGGCAGCTCTTTTTCGGCCCGCTGAGCGATCGCATGGGGCGAAAAATGCCGCTCCTGATTTCGCTGCTGCTGTTTGTGGTGGCTTCTGTGCTATGTGCCACCACGCAGAATATCTACGCGCTGATTGGCTGGCGGTTTGTCCAGGGCGTTGCCGGGGCAGGCGGCTCGGTTCTGGCGCGCTCTATCGCCCGCGATAATTATCACGGCACGATGCTGACGCAGTTCTTCGCCCTGCTGATGACGGTTAACGGCATTGCACCGGTGGTTTCTCCGGTGCTGGGCGGTTATATCTCATCACACTTCGACTGGCGGATGCTGTTCTGGGTGATGGCCGGTGCGGGTCTGGCGTTGCTGATCGCCAGCCAGCTGTTTATCCGTGAATCACTCAGCGAAAAATCCAGCGCAGGAACATTGCTGGGCACGGCTAAAACGGTACTGAAAAATCGCCGTTTTATGCGCTTCTGCCTGATTCAGGCCTTTATGCTGGCGGGACTTTTTTCCTATATCGGTGCCTCATCATTTGTGTTGCAAAACGAATATGGCCTGAGCGCCATGCAATTTAGTCTGTTGTTCGGCGTAAACGGTATTGGGCTGATTATTTCCGCGCTGATTTTTTCTCGTCTGGCCCGTCGTCATCCATCGGAAGGGCTGATGCAAATGGGTCTGGTGCTGGCCGTTGCCGCGGGCGCATTAACGCTGCTCTTCGCCTGGATGCACCTCTCAGCGCTTGCGCTGATCTCGCTATTTTTCACCGTCGCCTTTAACAGTGGGATCAGCACCATTGCGGGTTCAGAGGCCATGAGCGCGGTCGAGGCGCGCGAGTCGGGCACAGCGTCGGCCATTCTGGGAATGCTGATGTTTTTGTTCGGCGGGATTGCGGCGCCACTTGCCGGGATTGGCGGAGAAACTATGCTGAAAATGAGTTTCGCCGTGGTCGTCAGCTATAGCATTGCACTGGTAATCGGTACTCATACGCGCGAATGAGCAAATTCATACTTTCGGCTTGAGTCGGAACGGTGAATGTAACTATATATTTCAGGTGAAACATGTGACTCAATACCGGAGGTTTCAATGAAATCTGCACACCTTTTTTGCCTGATTGTTTGCCTGCTGTTCGCCGCGTTCGTTCATGCCCAGGAAGAAGAAAGCCCGGCAAAGGACGCGCAGATTAAGCAGCAGGTGCTAAAAGACATCAAGAAAACCTGCACGCCGCAGCGAAAACAGAGTGATAAAGAGTGGCAGGCGATGATTTTGTCATCCGAGGCAAATCAACTGCTGGTGAAAAACGCCATCACGGCGGTGAAGCGCGACAATCTGGATGGCTACTGGGCGGCGATCGGGCAGATTGATTGTATGGAAGATTATTGAGGGTTGGGCACGTGCTTCTCGCCGGGTAGCGCTGCGCTTACCCGGCCTACACACCATTTTTAACGCTTACGCATATCCGGAATAATTAAATCACCGCGTAAGACGTACGACCCGAGCATCTGCGTTTTCTCGTTCAGCCAAGCCACAATTCTCGCTGCCATCGCATCCATCGAATACTCAATGGCCGGGATCACCGGGATACCCGGCAGATGCAGCGATCCGGCAAGGCTGAAGACCATAATGTCGTCCGGTACGGATTTGTTAAACGCCTGCAACTGCGGAATAACACGCTGAGCTTCTTGCTCATCCGCGACCAGCAGCGCGTTAAAGTTCAGCGTGGTGGCGTTGTTGAGCAATTCCTGGAGCGCAACGGAAGAAGACGTTGCCTCCATAAAGACCAGATTACGGTTAAAGGGCAGGAAGTTTTTCTCCAGCGCGTGCTTATAGCCCAGCAGCACCTGGTCGGCAAAACCGCTACCCTGTGGCTGGATCAGCGCAATCTGGCGGCGCCCCTGGCTGGTGAGGTAGTTACAGGCGGTTTCGGCGGCGAAGGCATGATCAAACTGAATGCTGTTGGCGTTATCCGCTTCCATGCAGTCGACCAGAATGACGTTTTCCATCTCGATATCCAGCGGGAAACGCGCGCCGATCACCAGGATGTCATCACATAATCCGCAGGAGAGCTCTTCAAGGGCGTGCATCACTTCCGCTTTGGTATGCGCAAAACGCAACAGCAGGTGTTTTTGATGCTGACTGAGGTGTTTTTCCAGCGCGTAAAGATAACCGGTAGTCTGGTTAATATTTTCCTGCGCGCAAATTACACCAATACAGCCCGTGGACTGGCTCAGCAGCGACTGGGCAATCACATTAGGCCGGTAGTTCAGCTCATCCACCGCTTTCAATACGGCCAGACGGCTGGCTTCCTTTACGCCACGCGACCCACTCAACACCCGTGATACCGTGGCTTTGGACACCCCGGCCAGACGTGATACATCGTTGATTGTAGACATCTCTCTCCCCTGACAGGCAACCACCCGCACCTGTAAATTCCATAACCGCTACGGCTCACATTATAGCCAGAATGGAGTATATCCGTTTCCGTTTTTCATGGAAACCGATTTTCCGTTTCCACTCAAAATGAGGTCTCAATCGCCAAATTCTGTGACACAGATCGTGGTAACAAGCCCCATAAGCAACGCTTCTTGATGGCTGTCACATTTCTTTCTTTTATAAATGGAAACCGGTTTCCGTATGATGTCCAATCATCCTCGCAATAACTTTTTACATTTAGAGGATGGTTGTCGATGTTCAAGATTATGCTGTGCTGCTCTGCCGGGATGTCCACCAGCCTGCTGGTCAGCAAAATGGTCGATGTCG
>Ga0153917_1000497_pt1 | contig 25058 bp, 22 predicted proteins | sample TSFL001MetaG_FD_104695 | JGI IMG/M metagenome (GOLD analysis project Ga0153917, IMG submission 104695) | Attine ant fungus gardens microbial communities from Florida, USA - TSFL001 MetaG | ecosystem: Host-associated > Fungi > Mycelium > Unclassified | place: USA: Florida, Paynes Creek Historic... | reverse complement strand
GCCTGACCGAGAAAAAAGGGCTGGACGTGGCGGTCAAAGCCAGTGAAATCCTGCGTGATAACGGTGGCCAGTTCCAGTTCACCATCATCGGTAACGGCGAGCAGGACGGCATGATGCGCGAGCACATCGCACGTGCCGGCCTGGAAGACATGGTGACCATGCCGGGCTTCAAGCCGCAGGAGGAGATTCGTCAGGCGCTGAGCGAGGCCGACATCTTCCTGCTACCGTCGAAAACCGCCTCCGATGGCGATATGGAGGGCATTCCGGTGGCGCTGATGGAAGCGATGGCGGTCGGCTTACCGGTGGTGTCCACCTACCACAGCGGCATCCCGGAGCTGATTCAGAATAACGTCAGCGGCTGGCTGGTATCGGAAAATGATGCCGACGAGCTGGCGGACACGCTGCTGCGCCTGTCGCGCGGTGACGTTGACGTTGCGCCGGTGGTGGCCGCAGCGCGCCATAAAGTGGAAACCGAGTTCAATCAGCACATCGCTTACGGTGAGCTGGCGAAAATTCTGGAGCGCATGGTGTGAGTGGATTAAAAAAACAGGCGGTGTGGCTGTTTGGCAGCACCTGCTTTGCCGCGCTGCTGCAGGTGCTGCAGCTGGCGGTGCTGGCGCGCAAGCTGGAAGCGCACGAGCTGGGTTTGCTGGCGATCATCAACGCCATTCTGGCGGTGGCTACCGTGCTGCAGGACATGGGCATGAGCAGCTACATCGTGCATCGTCAGGAGATTACACGTCGTGAGCAGAGCACCATTTACTGGGTTAACGTCTCGCTGAGCTTCTGTACCGGTCTGATCATGCTGGCCATCGCCTGGCCGGTGGCGTGGTTCTATCATCTGCCGGAGCTGACGGCGCTGATTATGCTCACCAGCCTCAACTTCCTCGTGCTCGGCCACCTGTCGCAGTATCAGGCACACTATGTGAAAACCAAACGCATGGTGACGCTGGCGAAGATTGAGATGGGCACCAAGCTGTTTGCCTTCCTGTGTACGGTGGCGATGCTCTATTTCACCTCGCTGACGGTGGCGGCGGCGATTCTCGGGCTGTTCATCAACGCCTTCACGCGCATTCTCTGCATGATCTACTTTGGCGAGAAGTCGTGGCGGCCAACGTGGGAGTTCGACGGCAAAACCTTTGTCAGCGCGGTGCGTTACGGTATCTATCAGCTGGGTTCGCAGACCATTAACCAGCTGCGTACTCAGGCTGATGCGCTGATCGTCGGTAAAGTGATGGGTGCCGAGATGCTGGGAATTTACTCACTGGCGAAAGAGCTGATTCTGCAGCCGCTGAAGCTGGTGTCGCCGGTGATTAACCGCCTGGCGCTGCCGCGCTTCGCCGAGAAGCAGCACGATCCCGAGCAGCTGAAAAAACTGTTCCTTAAGGGCACCTTCGTCATCATGCTGTTCAGCAGCGCGATGTACCTGGCGATTGGTATTCTGTCTCCGGTGATTGTGCGTGTGCTATATGGCGCTTCGCACGAGCAGGTGTATCACCTGATCCCGCTGATGCTGCTGTTCGGTATGCTGCGCCCGATGGGCGGTCTGACCGGCGCGATCTCCCAGGCGAACGGACGCACCAACGTCGAGTTCTACTGGAATATCGTCGCCAGCCTGGTGGTGGTGGTGGTGCTGGCGACCACGTGGATCTGGCCGAACGTGATTTACGTGGCGCTGACGCTGTCGATTTCACAGGTGCTGATCTCCGCCTTCGCGCATCCGTTCTTCATCAAACCGGTGATTGGCATCCGCTTTATGCCGTATGCGCGCCAGTGGGTGTCGGTGTCGGTGGTGTTTGTCGGCCTGATGCTGCTGGTGAATCATTTCAACCTGTTCGTGATGCCCGAGTGGTTTGAGGGCTGGCTGTAAGCGGTGATGACGGGAGTGGTCGTTGGCAATGACAACACGTTTGTCAGTCAAGCTCTGAAAACCGTTCAGCAACCGTTGCACTTTTGGTAGCGGCGCAATTTATTGCGCGATAAATCGCGCCGCTACGAATTTTATGCGATTTGTATTTGCTGTTACTGAACGGCATTACGCCATTTTGCGACCAAACCCTGACGCCACCGGTCAAAACAACATCCTTAATCGCCGCCAGCCTTTTCCGCTGCGACACCACATCTTCGCCCCAATGATGTTTCCGCAACGCCGGTCTGAACGCTCAACAATCACTGGCCTCACCGGTCATTGCTCAGCACTCTGCCTTCCACTGTTTTTCAGCCATTTAGCCGCTTTTTTTTCCCGCCTGATTACCGGGTGGCAGATGGACTTTTTGACGATTTTTTATGTGTTGACAGAGAGTTAGTGCCAGTTTTTCAGATAAAGATTATACTTGCTCAACCGGCCGATCCTGCATAATCGACCCCACGTATTCACTTCATGAAATGGAATAAATATGACCAAGCTTAAAGCAGTAATCCCGGTTGCGGGTCTCGGTATGCATATGCTCCCTGCGACTAAAGCCATTCCGAAAGAGATGCTGCCTATCGTCGATAAACCAATGATTCAGTATATTGTCGACGAGTGCGTGGCGGCGGGCATCAAGGAGATTGTGCTGGTCACCCATGCTTCCAAAAATGCAGTGGAAAACCACTTCGATACCACCTACGAGCTGGAAGCGCTGCTTGAAGCGCGCGTTAAACGCCAGCTGCTGAGCGAAGTGCAGTCAATCTGTCCGCCGGGCGTGACTATCATGAACGTGCGTCAGGCGAACCCGCTGGGTCTTGGCCACTCGGTACTGTGTGCCCGTCCGATGATTGGCGACAACCCATTTGTGGTGGTCCTGCCAGACGTGCTGCTGGATGACTCCACCGCTGACCATCTGCGTTACAACCTTGCCGCGATGGTGGCACGCTTCGAAGAGACCGGCCGCAGCCAGGTTCTGGCGAAACACATGCCGGGCGAAGACCTGTCTGAATATGGCGTGCTGACCACCGAGCAGCCGCTGGATAACCCGGGCGATATCAGCACCATCACCAACTTCGTGGAAAAACCTGAGCATCCGTCCGAGCTGAACTCAGACCTGACCGCCGTGGGCCGTTACGTGCTTTCTGCGGATATCTGGGGTGAACTGGAGCGCACTGAGCCAGGCGCCTGGGGCCGTATCCAGCTGACCGATGCCATCGCCTCCCTGAGCCAGAAAAAACCGGTTGATGCTCAGCTGCTGACCGGCACCAGCTTCGACTGCGGCCGTAAACTCGGCTACATGCAGGCTTTCGTCTCTTACGGTCTGCGCAACAACACGCAGGGCCGCGATTTCCGCGAAGCAATCCAAAAAATTCTGGCAAAATAATCTCTTTCCCCGCCGCGCAGGTTGCGCGGTTTTAAAGGAGTACACATGGCTATTTTGGTAACGGGCGGAGCAGGGTACATCGGCTCCCATACGGTGCTGGCGCTGTTAGAGCGCGGCGACGACGTTGTAGTCCTGGATAACCTTTGCAATGCCTCGCGCGAAGCAATCAATCGCGTTGAGAAGCTGGCCGGTGAGAAAGCGGTCTTCGTTGAAGGCGACATCCGCGACCGCGCCTGCCTGCGCGATCTGTTTGCCAGCAATGACATCTCAGCCGTCATCCACTTCGCTGCGCTGAAAGCGGTGGGCGAATCCACGCGCATGCCGCTGGAATATTACGAGAACAATGTCGCCGGGACCGTGGTGCTGCTGGAAGAGATGCGCGCCGCTGGCGTGTGGAACTTTATCTTCAGCTCATCCGCCACCGTGTATGGCGCTGACGCACCGGTTCCGTACGTCGAAACGACGCCGATTGGTGGCACCACCAGTCCGTACGGCACCTCCAAGCTGATGATTGAGTTCGTGATGCGCGACTTCGCCAAAGCCGAGCCGAACTTCAAAGCCATCGCGCTGCGCTACTTCAACCCGGTCGGCGCGCACGAATCCGGTGAGATTGGCGAAGACCCAACCGGTATTCCGAACAACCTGCTGCCGTACATTGCGCAGGTGGCGATTGGGCGTCTGGACAAGCTGGGCGTGTTTGGCGATGACTACGACACACCAGACGGCACCTGCCAGCGCGACTACATTCACGTCGTTGACCTGGCGGAAGGGCACCTGAAAGCGCTGGATCACCTGCCAAAAGTTGAAGGCTACAAAGCTTACAACCTCGGCGGCGGCAAAGGCTTCTCGGTGCTGGAGATGATCAGGGCGTTTGAGCAGGCGTCCGGTAAACAGATTCCGTTCGAGTTTAAACCGCGCCGCGACGGCGATCTGCCCGCGTTCTGGGCGGATGCCAGCCTGGCCAACAAAGAGCTCGACTGGCGCGTCACGCGCGGTATCGATGCGATGATGCGCGATACCTGGAACTGGCAGTCGAAGAACCCGAATGGGTTTAAGTGATTAGTCGTGAAAGGTCAAAAAGCCTGTCTTTGACAGGCTTTTTTGTTTTGAATTTGAACGATATTTGGCCTTTGATGCATTTTTATAAGCTGTTAGGATATAATGTTAGATTAAGCCATCCACAATTTACTGTAGAAAAATTGAGCTGGTTTGTAGAGGTTTAATGTTGATAGTTACATCTTCATAAACTTAATATCATTTTGTGGAAGACGTATTAGTGCACTGGTAGCTAGCGAGCCAGGGGCGGTAGCGTGTTAAATGCACCATAAATTTCTGTAAACCATGTGTTTTTAGAGTATAAAATGAATCGTAATATTGGATATCTCTTTGATCTTATCTCAGTTATTACTGAGAAAGAATTAAAAGTTCGCTATAAAAGCAGCATCTTAGGCTATTTATGGTCAATAGCAAATCCTTTGTTATTTGCAATGATATATTATTTTATCTTCAAACTGGTAATGAGAGTTCAAATACCAAATTATACAATTTTCCTCATTACAGGATTATTCCCATGGCAATGGTTTGCTAGTTCGACTAGCAATTCACTTTTCGCATTTATAGCGAATGCACAAATCATTAAGAAAACGGTTTTTCCTCGTTCTGTTATTCCATTAAGCAATGTTATGATGGAGTTTCTTCATTTTCTTTGCACAATACCGGTAATAGTAGTATTTCTCCTGATTTATGATATGCGTCCTAACATTAGTTGGGTATGGGGAATTCCTCTAATTGCTTTAGCTCAGATGATATTCACATTTGGCCTATCACTTATGTTATCGACATTGAACCTTTTTTTCAGGGATTTAGAGCGATTTATAACATTGGGGTTAATGCTTATGTTTTATTGTACTCCAATACTTTATTCCCTAGAACTAATCCCAGAACAGTATCGACCATTCGTCGAAGGTAACCCGTTGTCTTTACTTATTATGTCTTGGCGTGATCTGTTCATGAATGGAAAATTAGACCTTATCTTCATTAGTGAACTCTATGTTTATGCATTCGCGATGATGCTGATTGGCAGTTGGGTATTTAATAAACTTAAATATCGGTTTGCGGAGATTCTCTGATGGATGTTTCTATTGAATTTGATAACGTAACAAAACGTTATCCGCTCTATCATCATATTGGATCTGGTATTAAAGAATTAATCTTTAATCCGAAAAGGGCTTTAAGTCTTCTATCTGGGAAAAGCTATCTTGCAATTGAAAATATCTCTTTCAAAATTAATAAAGGTGAATCGGTTGCGCTAATTGGTAGAAACGGAGCTGGAAAAAGTACTTCACTTGGTCTTGTTGCAGGTGTAATAAAGCCAAGCCGAGGTAAAGTACATGTTCAAGGGCGTGTGGCTTCAATGCTTGAACTTGGTGGCGGCTTTCATCCAGAATTAACCGGAAGAGAAAATATCAAGTTAAATGCAACTCTTTTAGGATTGCGAAAAAAAGAAATAAAACAAAAGATTGATAAAATAATAGAGTTTTCCGAATTGGGTGAATTTATAGATGAACCTATCAGAGTATATTCTAGCGGAATGTTAGCCAAGCTGGGGTTTTCGGTAATTACTCAGGTTGACCCAGACATATTGATTATTGACGAAGTTTTGGCAGTGGGGGATATAAGTTTTCAGAAAAAATGTATTAAAGTGATAAATGAATTCAAAAATAAAGGAGTTACAATACTGTTTGTGAGCCATAGCATGGGTGATATCAGTAAAGTGTGTGATAAAGTTATTTGGATTGAAAATCATAAAATAAGAAAAATTGGCTCAAGTGAACTGGTAATTCAAGAATACAAAGAGTTTATGGGGTGAGATGAAAAATATGAAAGAAAAGAGTATACTGATCGTAGGTGCTGGACTTTCAGGCGCGGTAATTGGGCGAGAACTGGCCGAGTCTGGAATGAAAGTAAGAATTATTGATTCACGCTCTCATATAGCAGGGAATTGCTACAGTGAGCGTGATGAAAAAACCAATGTTATGGTTCATACGTATGGCCCACATATTTTTCATACTGATAACAAGACTGTTTGGGACTATATAAATAAATATAGTAAAATGATGCCTTATACTAATAGGGTGAAAGCGAGAGTTGGAAATAGAATACTTTCTCTTCCAATTAATTTACACACGATTAATCAATTCTTTGATACTACTTGCTCTCCAGACCAGGCAAGGAAATTGATTGAAGAAAAAGGTGATAAAGAAATACAAGAAGCAATAACTTTTGAAGATCAGGCTTTAAAATTCGTTGGTAAAGAACTTTACGAAGCTTTTTTTAAAGGATATACCATTAAGCAATGGGGGATATCACCTGACCAATTACCCGCTTCAATCTTAAAGCGTTTACCAGTACGCTTTAACTATGATGATAATTATTTTAATCATAAATATCAGGGTATGCCAGAAGAGGGCTATACGGATATCGTAGCTAAAATTCTTGAACATGAAAATATAACTGTAAATTTAGAAACAAATTATCATCCAAAACTACAATCTAATTATCATCATACTTTCTTTAGTGGTCCTCTCGATTCATTCTATAATTATCAATTTGGACGTTTAGGCTATAGAACTCTTGATTTTGAAAAATTTTATCATGAAGGTGACTATCAAGGCTGCGCTGTGATGAATTATTGCGATAGTAATGTTCCATACACGCGCATTACTGAACATAAATATTTTGCACCTTGGGAAAATCACGATAACAGCGTATGCTACAAAGAATACAGCAGAGCTTGCACTGAGGATGATATTCCTTATTATCCTATCCGACAGATGGGTGAAATGGAAATGCTTAATAAATATCTTGAAATTGCAGAGCAGGAAGAAAAAGTAACCTTTGTAGGTCGCTTAGGAACATATAGATATTTAGATATGGATGTAACTATTGCTGAAGCATTAAATACAGCGACTGAATATGTAAACTCACTTAAAAATAATTCACAAATGCCAGCGTTCACGGTTTCGGTAAGATGAGTAACACTGCTCTTATAGTAACCTATAACCGCATTGAAAAATTAAAAATTAGCTTAAAGGCAACCTTGGCGTTGCCTTTTGAATATGTGGTTATTATCAATAACAACTCTTCAGACGGGACAACCGACTGGCTGAAAAGTGTTAGCGACAAACGTGTGATTGTTATCAATTCATCGAGAAATATAGGTGGTGCGGGAGGATTTAAACTTGGTGCCGAGTATATAACTAAAAATTTAAAAACTGATTGGATTGTTTTCTATGATGACGATGCGTATCCAGGAAAAGATTTTCTGAATAAATTTAATGATTTAAAGAAAAACATAAACGATATCTATTGTTCTAAAGTTATTGACGCTAATTCAGAAATCTGTCAAATGAATCTTCCATGGCGAAAGCTTCCTGAAACGTTAATGGAAAACTTCAATTATTATAAAAATAAGCAAGATTTTTGCGCGGATATAGATACCCGATGTGAGGTTATTACCTTTTCATTTGTGGGATGCATATTGCACTCTACTGTATTAAGAAAGACCTATGAACTAATAGTAGAAGATTTATTTATTTACTTTGACGATGTATTTTATTCTTTTCAACTAAAGTTGATGGGCTTTAATATAATTTATGAACCTTCATTGATTTTTCAACACGACATTGACTCAAATAATAACAAACCGTTCCCAGCTTGGAAAGTATATTACTTAACCAGAAACATCATAAGATCTTGTCACATCCTTAAAGAGGAAAAACTATTTTCAATTGGAGCAATAATATTACGAATAGTAAAATACCTTACTTTAATTAAGGGTGGGTATAACAAGCAGCTATTTCTAAGATACTATTTTAAAGGAATATGGCATGGAATTCGGAATGTTGGCGGCAAGAATCATTAGTTGGTATTGAATGAAGAAAATTTGTTATTTTATTAATTCTGATTGGTATTTTGACCTTCATTGGCTCGATCGCGCCCGTACAACTATGCAATCAGGTTATAAGGTTGTTATTTTATCTAATTTTAATGATTCAATGCTATTTGATAAGCTCTCACAAGAAGGGTTCGAATGCATCAATACAGGCATGAAAGAGCGTAGCATTAATCCATTCAGTTTCGCAGTTGATATAATTGGCTGCTTTAAAAAAATAAAAGAAATAAAACCAGATCTCCTTATATCAATTACTATTAAGTGCTTAATTATTGGTGGTATCTATTCTCGGCTAAATAGAGTTCCAGCCGTTTTAAATTTTGTTGGCTTAGGCCGTATATTTAATTCAAGCTCTTTTATCAATAGAGCGATAAAAATGGTGGTCAAGCCGTGTATTAGATGGATTGCTGGTTCTGATGAAGTGTTTCTTTGCTTTGAGCATCAGTTTGATAAAAAAAAGTTGCTAAGTGAAATCAATATTCATACGGACAGAGCGTTTATAATAAATGGCGCAGGTGTAGATTGCGAGAAGTTCTCTGTACTTCCTGAGCCTGCGGGACAAGATATTGTGATTTTGTATGCAAGCCGATTGATTGTCAGAAAAGGACTTCCGGATTTAGTAAAAGTTATTGAAGAACTTAAAACTGAGTTAAATATTTCTCTCAAGCTTAATGTAGCTGGAATCAACGTACCTGACGATCCAGATGCTATACCTCAAGCTGCCATAAAAAAGTGGCATGATGAAAAAATTATTACCTGGCTTGGTAAATCTGATGATATTCCGAGTTTACTTGCATCTTCCCATATCGTTGCTCTCCCTTCTACTTATCCTGAAGGAGTTCCTCGAATTTTACTTGAGTCCTTTGCTGCCGGCAGACCCTCTGTTGCATATGATATTGACGGATGCAGAAGTCTTATAACAGACAAATATAATGGCATTTTGGTCAGTAGTGGAGATATTGCAGAGTTAAAGTCTAAACTTCGTGAGTTAATTCTGAATAAAGAATTAAGAATTAGATTAGGAACAGCTGCTAGAAAAACGGCTATGTCCAAATACTCATCTCAAATAATTAATGATGAAACAATTCGCCTTTACGATAAAATATTGAATGGAAATGACACTCATGTCAGAAAATAAAACGATTGTAATGGATTTAGACAAAACCCTAACGTTGGGGGGGAGCGAGGGCTATGAGGATGAAATGCCGAATATAGAAGTTATTAAAACCTTAAATGAATATAAGGAAAAAGGTTTTAGAATAATCATCTATACCGCAAGGAATATGCGGTCATACAAAGGTAATGTGGGGCTAATAAATGTCCATACGTTGCCTAAAATAATTGAATGGTTAAATAAACATAACGTTTCTTTCGATGAAATTTTCGTTGGAAAACCTTGGTGTGGAAAAGAAGGTTTTTATGTGGATGATCGCGCTATTCGACCTAGTGAATTTGTTAAGTATAGCTATGAAGAAATAGTTAAAATTATCGAGGCAGAATAGTATGCTTTTAATATGTTCGAGTGATTATATCGAAAGTGAATTGACATCTGAAATTGGTAAAATCCCTCCTGCATTCCTTCCTCTGGGTGGAAAACGTCTTTACGAGCATCAGTTAGCTTGTTGTAAAGGAGATTTTACCAGAAAGGTTATTTCATTACCTTATGATTACAAAATACCTGATTTCGACATTAAGCGCCTAGAAGAATTAGGCTTGGAGATAATTCGGGTTCCTGACCAATTTTCCATTGGCGAAGCAATCCAATACTGTATAAATATTTCAGGCCCGCATGGTAAGTTATCGATACTTTACGGTGATACGGTAATTAATGATGATGATATTTATAACATGTCAGATGTTATAGGTGTATCTTACACTGCTTCAAATTATCATTGGCATAATGTCGAAAATAATAACAATCAAGACTTGGTATATAATGGATTTTTTGGTATATCTTCAGCAAAAGAATTAGTGCGATATATTGCGCTATGCAAGGGAGATTTTCTTGCTGCTCTTAAAAACTACTCTGAGAAGTATAGAGTATTAAATCAATATAAAGTGAGCAAATGGTATGATTTTGGCCATTCACAGACATTTTATAAATCGAGAACTAAGTTTACAACTGAAAGAGCATTTAATCATCTCACAATTGAAGATAATATAGTCGAAAAAACCAGCTCTCATAAAAATAAAGTAACAGCTGAAGCAAAGTGGTTTACAACTATACCTTTTTACCTTAAAGCTTATACTCCACAATACTTAGGCGATTTCATTAGTAATAAAAATGGTTGTTATGGCTACCGAACGGAATACCTTAACCTTTGTTCGCTCAGTGAGCTTTTTGTCTTTGGCAACTTACCAACAAAGTCTTGGGCTACTATTTTGGGTGCTTGTAACAAATATCTAGTAAAGTGTAGGCTAGATAGTTGGCCAACCAATTTTAACGTTAAAAATTATTTAAACTCCATATATGTTGATAAATCAAAAAATCGATTAGATAAATACTGCCAGGATAGTAAATTTGATCCGGATGCTGAGGTTGTTTTTAACGGTAAGAAAATGCCTTCCATAAATTCTATCATGGATTTATGTATTTCACGCGTTATGAATTCAGAACCGGTGCCAGCTATTCTTCATGGTGATTTCTGTTTCAGTAACATATTTTTTGACTTCCGAAGTGAATCCATCAAAATAATTGATCCCAGAGCGATGGATTTTGACGAAAAATTTACGATTTACGGCGACTTAAGATACGATTTAGCAAAGATGTTGCATTCATACGTGGGTTATTATGATTGCATTATTTCTGAAAGGTATGATTTAGTATTTAAAGATGATTGTATCCTGTTTAATCTCGAACAAAAGAAAACACTAAGCATTGAAAGTGTTATTTCTATTTTGAATGTAATTGATATCAAAAGTCATCGCGTTATAGAGATTGTAATACTTTTATTCTTATCAATGCTACCTTTACATTATGATAGCTCAATTAGACAGAAAGCTTTTTTAGCAAACGCATTACGTTTATTTAGTCTTTTAGAGGATATGTGATGATTGTATTTCCTATGGTTGGTATGAGTAGTCGCTTTTTTAAAGAAGGCTATTCTAAACCAAAATATATGCTAGAGGCTCATTCAAAAACTGTTTTTCATTGGGTAGTGAGCTCATTTTTAGATAGTTCTATTGCTTTAAATGAAAAAATATTATTTGTAATTAAAAAAGACTATTATGATACAGACATCTTTATAGATAATTATTTTTCTTCTATTGGCTTTAAAAATTATGAATATGTGATCCTTGAAGAAATGACAACTGGTCAGGCAGAGACTGTGTTTCTAGGTTTGAAAAAAACGTCTGCTAACTTTGATGAACCTCTCACAATATTTAATATAGATACTATTAGATTAAAACCGTTTTCAAGGCCAGTAGCAGGCTCTCAGAATTATTTGGAAGTATTCATTGGTGATGGAGACCACTGGTCTTTTGCTGAAACTGATGAAAATGGTGCGGTAATTAAAGTCACAGAAAAAGTCCGTATTTCTAAATACTGTAGTGATGGACTTTATAATTTTGATAAAATATCAACTTTTTTAGATTTGTATGAAGATACAAAATCAGATGAGGCATACATCACAAATAATGAGAAGTATGTTGCACCGCTATATAACAAATTGATAATGGCGAAAGTTGATGTGAATATCGACGTGATCGAAAATCATAATCTTATTTTTTGTGGCGTGCCTAAAGAGTATGAAGATTTTATGAAAATGGATTTGGGGCTAGAAAAATGATTTATATTTCTATCCCAGTTCATGAAAAGCCTGTTGTAATAATAAATCAATTGTTGAATTTTAAACGTTTCATTAATACAAAAGTTATCCTGCATTTGTCCTTAAGTGCAAGTTTCACTAGAAGTGAACTTGAACAGGAGATTAAAAATAATTCCTTAGCTGACAGTGTAATTATAAATCCAAATTCAGTCAAAACCGCATGGGGCAGCATTATCAATGCACACCTTTGCAACATTGAATTCTTAGTGACTAACGGAGCTAATGATTCAGATAAGGTTATTTTCCACTCTTCGAATGATATGCTTGTTAAACATGGTTTAGATTTATATGTTGAGAATAAATCAAATATTTTCCATGAAAGATTTATTGATCGTGAAGGGTATTGGTGGCCTACTAATGTATCTCTTAACAGGGATAGTGAATTTCAAAAAGCGTTAGCGCGCATCGGTAGTGGGCGCATAGTTGCATCTCAAATTGAAGGATCAATGTATGAACTAGGACTTCTGAATGAAATTCGGACGATTTTAAAACGATATTGTGTAGTTGAAAGTTCAAATGCATTCTATCCACGAGAAGAATTTTATTTTTCTTCTTTCGCTCATGCACTAGGTGTTAAGCCATGTGCGTCTCCGTATATATATTCTGAAGTCCATGTTTTCGATGCGTTATTATGGAAGGTTTTTGATATTATTGATTCGGGTCCGCTTCCATCAAAATCAAAAATTAAACACTATATAAATCTTGCTCTATTCAAAAGTCGATTTTATAAAATCACTCCTAAGAAAGTTAATCAAGTTATTAATGGTTCTATTCCCAATTTGACATTCACTGATGGAGGGAATGTTTGGGTACCCTATAATGATAAAAACTCTCTTTTCGGAGTGAAGAGAGTCGAAAGAGATATTAATGATAGTCTGAGGAAGTATATTACCAATGAAATCTAATAATGTTTTGTTCCCTATTACATTCCCACGTTCTTTCTCAGCAGAAGATACTTCATCTTTTCTTAGGCATTCTGGTAATGTTTTTGTAAAAATCGACAAGTTGATTTTGAAAGAAAATGGATGGGTTAGTACTGATACATATCATAATCTTTTTGCAAAGAATAAAATTTCAACTCTAACTAATTATTCAGATTTTAGCTTTCAAGTATCAGGTCATGGAAATTGCATGATTGAGATTATTGCAATAACTAAAAATGACCATTACACATTTGAATCATTTGTCAAATCAGTGCATCTAGAAGGTGATTTTGATGAGTATATTGAAATTGCAGACGATGTCCAATATGATGCCCTATACCTTAAAATAACCGCTATCGATGACACTGAAGTAAACACAATAAATATTTGCGGATTCAACAATAGACCCAAGGCTATTAAAATAGCTTATTGTATTTGCTCCTTTAATCGTGAACCTTTTGTAAGGAAGTTTGTTGAGGAAGTTGCTAGCCATTTCATTCATCATGACGATATAAGGTTTTATATTTCAAACAACGGACCAGATTATAATATTGATTTCCCCGATAACTTCAAAGTTATTAAAAATCGAAATTTAGGTGGCGCTGGTGGATTTACTCGGGCTATGGTCTCAGCATTGGATGATACGGAATATAGTCATATCATATTAGCCGATGATGATATCCATTTGCATAAAGGTGTTATAGAAAAAACTATATCTCTCCTAAAAGGGTTAAAAGAAGAATTCTCAGATCATTTCATATCTGGTTCAATGCTTTCATTAGAGGAAAGCTGGCTCCAATACGAAAGAAATAGTTTGCTTACTGATGGGGGGTTTGTACATTTTGGTCATTTCAATGACACAAGAAGTAAACACGATGCTATTTCCAACGCAATTGTAATGCCACATAAAGGTTTGGCTGGTTGGTGGTATTGTGTAATTCCAGTTAAAGTGATTAAGGAATTCGATCTTCCTTTGCCTATATTTGTTCGTGGTGATGATGTCGAGTATTCTACACGCTGTGCAAGAAAAATAATATCATTGAATGGCATATGTGTATGGCATGAGCCATTTATAAAAAAATACAATGAGATCATGGAAGATTATTATTTATGCAGAAATCTTGCTCTTATTTCTTACATGTATGATTCAAACCATCGTAATCTCAGGAAGAAATTTCTGCTTAAGAAATTTATCAGAAACATAATTGTTTACGACTATGTCTCAGCTGAATTTAATCTTATGGCAATGGACCATCTTATAAATGGAGTTTATCAGCATGATGCAGATACTTTGCACAAGAGCTTGTTTGAGGTTCTTAAAAATAAATTGGATTTAATCCCTACGTATGAAGGGGAATTTAATGGTTATGAAGATCGACGCATGAGTAAAATAAAAACCATCATGTTATTAATTCTCCAGCATATTTTTGGTATAACGAGAGGCTCTCGTGCGACAATGGGGGGCTTCCGTAGAAGCATAATGAATTTTACGGGTGTACGTGAAATGCATGTATATCAAGGGAATCAGAAATTTAGGATTTATACTTTTGATTATTTTAAATCCTGGTCGATCATATTTAATTTCATCAAGTTGAATTGCAAGATGAAGTTTAAGAGTAAAGAATTAAAGAAAGAAACCCTTAAATTTAGAGAAGAAAAAAGTAAGCTTTTATCTTGGCGTGAGATCTTTAACCGAGAATAGCATGTCGATTAAATAGTGTTCAATTAAGTACTTGAAGGAAGTATTAAAATTTAGCTCAAGTTGCTACATACTATTTTGGAATTTGTATATCATGTTTGCGATACAAGTAAACTCATCTGCAGGAGTGTATAATGTCTAAGCAACAAATTGGTGTAGTAGGTATGGCAGTAATGGGCCGTAACTTGGCTCTTAACATTGAGAGCCGCGGTTACACTGTTTCTATCTTCAACCGTTCACGCGAGAAAACAGATGAAGTCATGGCGGAGAACCCAGGCAAAAATCTCGCGCCTTACTACAGCGTTGAAGAATTTGTTGAATCACTGGAAAAACCCCGCCGCATCCTTCTGATGGTACAGGCAGGCGAAGCGACAGACAAAACCATCGCTTCACTAACGCCACACCTTGATAAGGGCGATATCCTGATTGATGGTGGTAACACCTTCTATAAAGACACTATCCGTCGTAATAAAGAACTGTCTGATCAGGGCTTCAACTTCATCGGTACCGGTGTCTCCGGCGGCGAAGAGGGCGCACTGAAAGGCCCATCGATCATGCCTGGCGGTCAGAAAGAAGCGTATGAACTGGTAGCGCCAATTCTGGATAAAATTGCTGCGCGTGCAGAAGACGGTGAAGCCTGCGTTACTTACATCGGTCCGGACGGTGCTGGTCACTATGTGAAGATGGTGCACAACGGTATCGAGTATGGCGATATGCAGCTGATTGCAGAAGCATACGCTTTACTGAAAGGCGCACTCGGCCTGAACAACGAAGAGCTGGCTAAAACCTTCACTGACTGGAACAACGGTGAGCTGAGCAGCTACCTGATCGACATCACCAAAGATATCTTCACCAAGAAAGATGAAGACGGTAAATACCTGGTTGATGTGATTCTGGATGAGGCCGCCAACAAAGGTACCGGTAAATGGACTAGCCAGAGCTCCCTGGATCTTGGCGAGCCACTTTCTCTGATCACTGAGTCAGTATTCGCTCGTTACCTCTCTTCACTCAAGTCACAGCGTGTTGCAGCTTCTAAAGTCCTGACCGGCCCTCAGGCGCAAGCCTTCACCGGTGACAAAGCTGAGTTCATTGAGAAAGTGCGCCGAGCACTGTATCTGGGTAAGATCGTTTCTTATGCTCAGGGCTTCTCTCAGCTGCGTGCGGCTTCAGAAGAGAACAACTGGGATCTGCATTACGGTGAAATCGCGAAGATCTTCCGTGCTGGTTGCATCATCCGTGCACAGTTCCTGCAGAAAATTACTGATGCTTATGCGACCGATGCTAACATCGCAAACCTGTTGCTGGATCCCTACTTCAAAAACATCGCTGATGAATATCAGCAGGCGCTGCGTGATGTTGTTTCTTATGCCATCCAGAACGGTATTCCAACGCCAACCTTCTCAGCGGCAATTGCATACTACGATAGCTATCGCTCAGAAGTGCTGCCTGCTAACCTGATTCAGGCGCAGCGCGACTACTTTGGTGCACATACTTACAAGCGTATCGACAAAAATGGTATCTTCCACACCGAGTGGTTAGATTAGTTTATTGGCCCGACGATGTCGGGCTTTTTTTTGAGGTTTTGTATGGAACTTTTTAAAAGAAAATTCGAACATAGTGAAGATTTAATAAGTGAAGATTACATAAGCCAAAATGTCATTTACTCTTTTGGTTCACAGTCTCACCAAAATTATGGGCAAGTCATATTTAAACCCGGCGGTAAATTATACGGTTATAATAATGAGAACGAGTTTTCATGGGTATACGATAAACATGAACTTTGCTTTTTGAATCAACGGGGAGAGGTAAGTAGTCGCTTTAACTATCATGATGGATTGTGGGTTGGCCATGCGGAAAACTCAAAATGGCCATTTTATCTAATTCCATTAATTAATATGGAGAATGGTGAGGGAACTCATCTAAATAAAAGTTCGGGTTTTTTTGTTAATAGTATCCCTAAATCAGGTACATATTTTTTAGAAGATGCATTGAAAAAACTCGGTATCGACTCAGTTCGTTTACATCTTACTGGGCATGATGTCGTAGATGATTTCCGCAATCTTCCAGATGAGGAAATTCACGTCAATCCAGGTAAAGTCAGAATAATTTGTCCCGTTGATATGGTTACAGAGTTATTAGCTGGCCGAGTTGCTGTAGGGCATGTTGAACATTTACAGACTATTCATAAAATGCATGAACAGCAGGTTACAGTATTTAACCTTCGTCGAAATCTTAGAGATGTATTAGTCAGTCTTTATAGATTTAAATATAAAAAAGTAAAGCCATTTGGCGATTATGATTTACACTGGCGGTCTTTTAGCGAATCGTCAAGGTTCTTAGGATTTTTACTGACATATGCGCAGTATGAAATCGGTCATATTAAACTAATAGCTGAGATGATGTTGGCTGATAGCAAGAGCATAAATTTATCCTATGAGGACATGTGCGCAGGTGTTTTCAATGAGGAAAATACATTTAAGCTTAATGAAATTCGAGATGGCTTTTCTACTGACCTATCCTCAGCATTGAAATTGCAGTATGGTAAGGATAATCCTACTTATTCCGGTTCAAGATCTGACTGGAGGAGTATATGGAATGAAGATGCTGAATCTTTTTTTCGCACCAGCGGATTAGAAGAGTTAAATATCCGTCTGGGCTATTTATAGTTGTAATCGCGTCTAGAAATCAATGTTTTTTATTGCTCAACATGTTTTCTCTACGAGTAAAATGTTGGGCGATATTTTCAATATATCTATAAGTTAATTCCGTACAAAAAAACATTATTAAAATTTGGACTATCCACATATACGACTGATCAAGATGAAAGCTATTATAGATTGAAATAACAATGAACCAAGAAGGAATGTGGCAACAGTACAGGGAGTAACTTCTGTCAGCTACATAGTTTAAAACTCTTGATTCCATAAACGAAAAAAAATTAAGCTCTAATGATGCGATTAATACTATTGCAATTGAAATGAATGTTGCAGCTGAGAACATAAAAGGCCTAACATTCTCGAAATAGCGGGCACAGGTAGCTAACGACACGATTAGTACTGTTGCAATAAAGATATTAGTAAATTCATTGTATTTTATCAAATCGCTTTTTGTTGACCTGATCTTATCAAAGATAATATAAGTAACATAACCACCTAGCAATGAATCAAATCGAAACATAAACATGTTTTCATTGTTTGGTATTCTATAGAAAGTATTTAAGAAAATTATTGCACAGGACAGCAAAAATGTTTTTCTTCTTCCAAAAAGAAAAAAAACTAAAGTAAATGCGATAAAAAATTGCATTTCTAAAGCAACAGCCCACATGTATCCAAAGGCCGATGGATGATTACTTTCTGTAAAGTTTCTTATGAAGATAAATGATGAAATGAATTTTTCAAACATAATGCCGGGTGTTAACCAGACACCGTCATGAGTTACTATTGATAAAACTAACGGTATTAATGTCCAGGTAAAAGTTGCTGGTAATAAGCGTAACACCTTTTTTTTAAACATTAATCCCGTTTCATTCAAAGCCGTTTTAATTCCATTGTTTTTTTGAATTTTTAGCAAACTTTTAGTGAGAAAAAAACCGGCTAAAACAAACAATAACTCAACGCCTGTTTCAGTGTCAAAGTGTGATGTTATCCAGTCGTAAATAAAATGGTAATTGTCCCGGTACAAAACCCCGGAATGTAGCAATATTATCATCAAAATTGCCAAGCCTCGCAAGGAGTGTTGTTCTTTGTTCATTTTTTAACCAAGTTTAAATTTGAAGTGACATTACATTTCCATAACGTTGGCTTGTCAGATTAGTCACATTACCGTAATTAAACAAGAAAATTTTAACATTATTATTACGAGAGCATCGCTAGATGCTCATCGATTAAGAAAGGCTCGCTTTAAGGAAGAGACTAATTGGGGGGATCATCTGTGGTGAGTAATAGTATTTTATAACCTGAACAGAACTTTCTAATTATTAAACCACCAGCAACTCCCCCTTACGTCCAGCATTCTCCCCCGCCAGCCTCACCACCAGCATTCCAGCCGTGACAAACTTGGTTAGGTTTCGTGCATACAGCACGCCGCCAAACTCAGCCACCAGCGGTGTCACGTAGTCATTGATCGGGTCGACAACCTCCGCCACCACTTCGCCCGCTTTAATCCACTCGCCTAATTTTCTGCGGTTCAGCAGCAGTCCGGAGTGAGGCGCGTGGATGTACTCACAGCCTGCCAGCTGGGTTGGTGCATGGATCAGGGCAGGGGAGTCTCCGGTTTCGCCGGTAATATATCCCCCTTCAATCAGCGCATTGATAATCGCATCTGCATCTTTCTCCGCCTGTTCCGGCGACACATCGGCTACGCCGCGCAGTTCCAGCGTCACCGGCAGCAGGCCGCGCGGCATTGGGTAGTCTTTGCCAAAACGCTCAGCCAGCGTCAGCCAGGGTTCGCAGCAGGCCTCATCAAAGGGCTCTCCACCGGAGATCTGCGCCAGTAGCTGCACTTCACTGCCAAGCCAGCGCGCCAGCGGCTCAATCTCCGGCCAGGCGTGCGGTGTGGTGTAAAGATGCGGCAAGGCATCCCAGTCGCAGTGCAGGTCAATCATCAGGTCTGCCTGGCTGGCCATGCGCATCAGGGTGAAGCGCTGGGCCTCCAGTTCGCTTTTGGCGATGCGGTCGCGGTAGTGACGATCGATGGCGTCGCGAATCAGTCGTTTGTTTTCATATTCACTCTGTGTCAGCGAGCCAGCCAGTTCTGCCGCCAGCGTATCGCCCAGCGCCGGGAAGCGACGGTTAAAATCCTGACCAGAAAGAGTATGAAAACGTCCGAGATGAGTGCCGTGCCAGTGCTGACCCAGCGCGAGCGGATTCGCGACCGGCACCAAAGTGACTTTGGCTTTTAGCTTGCCGGCCGACTCCAGCGCCAGCAGCTTCTGCTTGAGATACCACGCCACCGCCATGCCCGGCAGTTCATCGCCGTGCAGCGCCGCCTGAATATACACCCGCTGCTGTGAGTCGGTGCCGAAGTGGAAGCTGACAATTTCCCGCTGGGTGCCCAGCGTCGCGCTTAACAAAGGATGATGTTGTTGTTGCATAACGCAGTCGATGTCCTGTGTCTGGGGCACGCTCGTGGCCGCGCCGCATGAAATTGATGAAGGGAATTATAGTTCTGCTGGAAAAAGGGCGGCAAATGCGCCGCCCCATCGATCACTGTTTAATAGAGATATCCGTTGCAAAATACTTCTTCTGCAAGGTATCAAAGGTACCGTTCTTTTTGATCTCCGCGAAAGCATTGTCCAGCGCGGTTTTTAATTCGGTGTCGCCTTTGCGCAGGCCGATGGCGGTGCCGGGGCCGATAATCGGATCCTGCACAATCGGGCCAGCCAGCTCGAAATCTTTGCCCTGCGGATGCTTCAGGAAGCCGTTCGCGGCCTGTGCGGCATCGGTGAACACCACGTCAAGACGTCCGGAAATCAGGTCGCTCTCGACCTGAGCCTGATCGCCATACGGCACCACGTTCACGCCGTGCGGCTGCCATTTTGCCAGCGCGTAGCGCTCCTGCACGGTACCCTGTTCCACGCCCACGGTTTTGCCTTTCAGCGATTCCGCGGTGGGCAGCAGGCCGGAGCCTTTACGCGCAATCAGCTGGGTGTGTGTGTCATACAGCGGCACGGTGAAGTCGATCTGCTTCAGACGCTCTTCGGTGATACCCATATCCGACAGGATGGCGTCAAACTTACGCGCCTTCAGCGCCGGGATCATGCCGTCGAACTGGCTCTCGACCCACACGCATTTGGCCTGCATCTGCGCGCACAGCGCATTGCCGAGGTCGATGTCAAACCCGACCAGCTTGCCCTGCGGCGTTTTGGATTCAAAAGGGGGATAGGTTGGATCAACGGCGAAACGCACCTGATCGATTTTTGCCTGAGCGCCGAACGCGCAGCCTGCCAGCACAGCCAGTGCCAGCGTCTGGCGCAGACGGGAGGTAAAACGGGAACTTGCCATAGTTGCGGTCTTCTTTTGTCGTGATGATAAGTCATCGAGAGTACCGCTCAGCGTGGTGTATGGCAATTAGAGTATTATTTTCATCACGTTACCATTATGCAGTGCGCGGTAATCCTCCACCTGCAGTACCACCGACTTCTCCAGCAGTCCGGCGTTAAAGGCAATTTCGTCGTAGCGCTCGAACAGCAGCGGGTCGACCACCAGCTGTAAATCCGCATGAAAGCTAAACGGCGGAATCGCGCCAAACACGCAGCCGGTCAGCGCATCCACTTCAGCCGGCGAGGCCAGCGAGGCGCGCCGGCCACCCACAGCGGCTGCCACTTTACTCAGGTCGGCCTGCTGGTCGGCTGGCAGCACTGCCAGCACATGCTGTTTGATGCCGTTGCCCTTGACGTGACACACCAGCGCTTTGGCGCCTTGTCCCACTTCCGTACCACGAACCGCGGCCACGGCTTCACACTTTCCGGTCGCTTCATGCTCCATGAGTCGGTAACGGGCGTTGTGCTGATCGAGCAGGGCGAGCAGTTTTTCATGCGTGGTCATGGGGGGTTTCCATTCTGATGAAGCTCAATTGATCGCATTCTTTTATGAAGTATGCTGCTCAAAATCGAGCCAGAAAGCCCGTTTTGAGCAGCATGGCGCACAATTGTTACTTATGGCGTGCGCGCAGGTTGTTGATGATGGTGCTGAGATCCAGCTCCTGATCCTGCAGCAGCACCAGCAGATGGTACAGCAGGTCAGAGGCTTCGTTAGTCAGTTCGTGGCGGTCATTGACGGTAGCAGCCAGCGCGGTCTCAACACCTTCTTCTCCCACCTTCTGTGCGATGCGCTTGGTGCCGCTGGCGTACAGCTTCGCCGTATAGGAGCTGGCCGGATCGGCACTTTTACGCGAGGCCAGCAGCTGCTCCAGCTGATACAGGAACGTCCAGTCCGGTGCGGCAGGCGAAAAGCAGCTCGAGGTACCGAGATGGCAGGTGGGGCCAATCGGATTGGCCAGCACCAGCAGTGTGTCGTTATCGCAATCAGGCGTAATGCTGACCACTTTGAGGAAGTGGCCTGACGTTTCGCCTTTGGTCCATAAACGGTTTTTGGTGCGGGAGAAGAAGGTGACGTTACCGTCGGCCAGCGTCTTGTGCAGCGCGTCCTCGTTCATGTAACCGTGCATCAGCACTTCGCCGGAGACGTTGTGCTGGACGATGACGGGCATCATGCCCGCGGTTTTGGCCCAGTCCAGTCTGGCCAGTTGTTCTGCAGTTAACACGCGCGAATCTCCACACCGTTGTCGATCAGGAAGTTTTTCAACTCGCCGATATTGATAATTTGTTTGTGAAACACCGAAGCCGCCAGCGCGCCGTCGACGTTTGCCTGCTCGAAGGCTTCGAGGAAGTGCGCCATGGTTCCTGCGCCGCCGGAGGCGATCAGCGGCACCTTACACACGTCGCGCACCTTCTTCAGCTGCACCAGATCGTAGCCGTTACGCACGCCGTCCTGATTCATCATATTCAGTACGATCTCACCAGCGCCCAGCTTCTGCACTTCCTCTACCCAGTCCAGCGTTTCCCACTGGGTAACGCGGGTGCGCGCTTCGTCGCCGGTATACTGATTGACGTGATACTTGCCGCTGGCTTCATCAAACCAGGTATCGATGCCCACCACGATGCACTGCACGCCGAAGCGGTCCGCCAGCCGGGTAATCAGCGTCGGATCGGCCAGCGCGGGCGAGTTGATGGAGATCTTGTCCGCGCCAAACTGCAGAATGCGCGCCGCATCTTCCGGGGTTTTGATGCCACCGGCGACGCAGAACGGAATATCGATCACTTCCGCCACGCGCGATACCCAGCTTTTGTCCACTACGCGGCCGTCGGAAGAGGCGGTGATATCGTAAAACACCAGTTCGTCAGCGCCTTCCTGGGCATAGCGCTGCGCCAGCGGGACGATGTCGCCAATGATTTCGTGGTTGCGGAACTGCACGCCTTTCACTACTTGCCCGTCACGCACGTCCAGACAGGGGATTATCCGTTTTGCCAGCATGCAATTGCCTCCGCTACCGTAAATTTATCTTCCAGCAGGGCGCGACCGACAATCACACCCTGTGCACCGCTGCCGCGCAGGGCAGCGATATCGTCCAGTGAACCGATGCCGCCGGAAGACTGGAACGTGATGTCCGGAAACGCCTGGGACACTTCCTGATACAGCGCCACATTGGAACCGCTCAGCGTGCCGTCGCGCGAAATATCGGTGCACAGCACATGTTTCAGGCCCACCGGCTGATACCAGCCAATCACCTCTTCCAGCGTCACGCCTGCCGCTTCCTGCCAGCCGCTGATCGCCACTTCTTTGCGATTGCTGGCGTCAATGCGCACGTCAAGCGCCAGCACAATGGCGTCGGCACCGAATTCGCTGAACCAGCTTTTCACTTCTTCCGGCTGCTTGACTGCGGTGGAGCCAACCACCACGCGCGTGGCGCCGGCTGCCAGCAGGGCGGCCACATCGTCACGATGACGAATACCGCCGCCAACCTGCACCGGCACGCTGACGCCGCGTAAAAGCGTGGTCAGCAGGGGGATCTGGCGCTTTGCCGGATCTTTCGCCCCGGTCAAATCCACCAGATGTAACACTTCCGCGCCCTGGCGTTCATAATCCTGCAGGCGCGGCAGGGGATCGTTGCCGTAATCGCGCTGCTGGCCGTAGTCGCCCTGATGCAGGCGTACCACTTTGCCGTCGATCAAATCTAATGCGGGGATAATCATCACATCTCCAGGAAGTTTTTCAGCAGCTGCGCGCCGGCTTTACCCGAGCGCTCCGGGTGGAACTGCACGCCGAAGAAGTTATCTTTCTGCAGGGCGGCGGTGAACGGCAGGCCATAGTCGCACTGGGCGATGGTGGCGGCATTCACCGGCATGGCGTAGCTGTGCACAAAGTAGAAATAGCTGCCGTCCGGAATGTTGCGGAACAGGTGATTGCCGGCCTGCGCGGTGATCTGGTTCCAGCCCATGTGCGGCAGCGGTAAACCCTGGGTATCCATCAGCGATACCGGCTCGTCAACGATGCCGAGCGTGCTGACGCCGCCGTTCTCGTCGCTGCCGCGTCCGAGCAGCTGCATGCCGAGACAGATGCCGAGCACCGGCTGGGTGCAGGCTTTCACCAGCTCGATCAGCTCGCGCTCCTGCAGCTGATCCATCGCCGCCCGCGCGGTACCGACGCCGGGCAGAAACAGTTTGTCGGCGCGCAGTACCACGTCCGGATCGCGGCTCACTGCGGGTGTGTAGCCGAGGCGCTCAATCGCCCACTTAACCGAAGAGAGGTTGGCGCAGCCGGTATCAAGAATCACCACGTTCATTACAGCACTCCTTTCGAGCTCGGCAGGGTGTTGCCCTCAACGCGAATTGCCTGACGCAGCGTGCGGCCAAAGGCTTTGAACAGGCTTTCCACGCGGTGATGATCGTTGCGGCCTTTGGTTTTCAGGTGCAGCGTGCTCATCATGGCGTACGACAGCGAGCGGAAGAAGTGCTCGACCATTTCGGTGCTCAGGTCGCCAACGCGCTGATAGCTGAACTCGGCTTTGTATTCGAGGTGCGGACGGCCGGAGATATCCAGCGCGCAGCGCGCCAGGCACTCATCCATTGGCAGCACGAAGCCGAAGCGGCCGATGCCGCGCTTGTCGCCCAGCGCCTTCAGCAGCGCTTCGCCCAGCGCCAGGCCGGTATCTTCTACCGTGTGGTGATCGTCGATATACAGGTCACCTTTCACCTCAATGTTCATGCGGAAGCCGCCGTGCACGGCGATCTGATCCAGCATGTGATCAAAGAAGCCGACGCCAGTATTGATTTTGCTGCCGCCTTCGCGATCCAGCCACACTTCCACTTTGATCTGCGTCTCTTTGGTGTTGCGGTTCACCAGCGCGTGACGATCGCGTTTGGTCAGGCGCGCCTGAATCGCGTCCCAATCTTCGCCTTCCGCACCGTAGCGCAGGCCCTGAATGCCCATGTTCTGCGCCAGCTGGATGTCGGTCAGACGGTCGCCAATCACATAGCTGTTGGCGGTATCCAGCGCGCCGTCGGCCAGCCAGGCTTCGACCATTTTGGTCTTTGGCTTACGGCAGTCGCAGTTCTCTTCCGGCAGATGCGGGCAGATCAGGATGTCGCTGAAGTTCACGCCCTGGGAGCGCAGGATCTGCATCATCAGGTTGTGCGGGCCGTCAAAATCGGCCTGCGGGAAGCGTTCAGTGCCCAGTCCGTCCTGGTTGGTGATCATCACCAGCTGATAACCCGCCTCCTGCAGCGCCAGCAGGGCCGGGATGGCGTTCTTCTCAAACGCTAGCTTCTCCATACGGTCCACCTGAAAATCCGTCGGCGGC